>LWDU01043220.1_pt1 | contig 12142 bp, 11 predicted proteins | sample 727161 | NCBI WGS metagenome assembly LWDU01 (sample SAMN04566230, study PRJNA314399) | hydrothermal vent metagenome | isolation source: deep sea hydrothermal plume seawater | place: Mexico: Gulf of California, Guaymas Basin | collected 2004-07-11 | reverse complement strand
TGAAAACAATGAATTCCGATTGTGTGGCAAGTGCTACATCAATATAAATTTCCACCGATGCTTTCCAGGCACTCAGAGACATGGGTTCAACTATTCCCGTTGTCCCAAGGATGGAGATACCACCCTGAATTCCCAATCTCGGATTAAAGGTTTTTAAAGCAATTTCATTTCCACCCAAAACACTGACTACCACATCCAATCCGCAATCTTTCCATGTATCGGGGGAGTCCTTCATTAAGTTTTCAAGGTTTTTCCGAATCATCTTTCTAGGAATGGGGTTGATGGCAGGTTCTCCTTTGGGAATTTGGAGTCCCTCCTCGGTCACTGTTCCTACGCCATCTCCTGCATAAAAATGGATGCCACTTTTATGGCTGTTTGGTTTCACCTCTACTTCTACTTTACATTTATCTGTTACATCGGGGTCATCGCCTGCGTATTTAGTTACCTGAGAGATTGCGCCTTGTTTCGTTTTGCGGCAAAAATTTACAGAGACCCTTAATTTCCCCCCCACAGGCAAATCAATCTCTACCTGTTTTTCTTTTGTCTGGAAAATTAAAAAACTGAGAGCACTCTTAGCCGCAACAGTAGCACAGGTGCCTGTGGTGATCCCTCTGATTAATCCGTTTGAAGCTGGGATGGATAAATCAATGAAGGGCATATCATTCTCCGATCAAGCATTTACCTTGAGGGTCCAGATCATTAAGGCATTAAAAATTGAAGCGGCAACGGTAGACCCCCCCCGCGTTCCTTCATTAGTAATGAAGGGAATTTTATTTTGTTGGCTCAATGATTTTTTGCTGGACTCTGTTCCAACAAAACCAACAGGTATTCCAATGATCAAATCTGCATCCAGCTGATTGTTCAATGCAAGGTCAACCGCTTCTTGGAGGGCCGTGGGAGCGTCGCCAATAATCAGTACTTTTGGGGAATCCACCTTTTGTTTTATAAAACGCCTTAATCCCGCTACAGCCCTTGTGGTATTTTCATCTTTAGCTTGCTGAAATGTTTCCGGGTCATGGATCATACAGCAGGTTTTGAGATTCAGTTGTTTCAGAAGAGCTCTTTTCAAACCCGTCTGTACCATTGTCACATCCGTCCATATCAGAGCCCCATTAGATATGGCCTGAACCGCGGATTGAATGGCACCTTCCGAAATATTGAATCCTTTTATAAACCCAGTATCCCCGGTTGTGTGAATGACGCGTTTGAAAATTTCTCGATGTGGTTCCGGGTAGCAAGAAAAATCTACTAATCCATCAATGATTTCATAGCTCTTTTTCTCAATAGGATGTGGTTGGTAAGAGGTCATTATTATCCACTCTTGGAGTCCAGTATCACGACTCAGGAATGACTTGTTCGCCTGCATAAGTTATTGGCCATTGGGTCCCACAGCATCACGTTAGTCCGAGTGATTGTGAGAGTGGTGATGGTCGTGGTCGAGACCGTGATGACCTTCAATGCCTTTAACATGGTGGTGATGACCGGCTTGTGGTTCTCCCACTTGATCTTCGAATCCTACAACTTGTTCCCGGTATTTACATAACTGGCAATTCATATTTTGCAGGCCAAAAGGAATTTCCCTTGCCCTTTCCATGAATACATCCACAATCAAATCATCGTAGTTTAGATATGGAGCTTTTAAAAATTCTGTGTCAGGGTATTTTTCCTGATAATCATCAGTAATAGAATAGATTCTTTTCGCCAACACCCCGGTAAAAAGGAAATAGGGAAAAACAATGATACGTTTGAATCCCATTTTGATGACCCTATCCAAAGCTTCGGGCAACAGCGGTTGCGTGACACCAATGAAACTGGTTTCTGACCAGCCAAACCCCATACCTTCCGATAGCATTCTCGATACTTTTGCGATATTGGAATTAGAGTCGGGATCACTGCTACCTCGTCCTACCGTCATGAGCAACGTGTCGGTACGCAGAATCTTTTTGGGTGAGGATTTTTCAGTAGACTCAATGCGATCAGAACAAACTTTTAAAACTTTTGGGTGGATATCCAGAGGACGGCCATATTGAATGTTCAGATCAGGAAACCTTCGAGCTATTGATAAAACTTCACTGGGCATATCGTTTTTTGCGTGACCCGCTGCCATCAGTACCCCGGGAATCACAACAATATTTTTGATGCCATCTTGTACACACTTAACAATAGCTTCATCAATGGTAGGTTTAGCAAATTCCAGAAAGCCACATTCCACAATTCTGAGGGGTTCTCTTTCCTTGAATTTTGTCGCTAAAGTGAGGAACTCCTGAATACCATCTTTGTCGCGGCTGCCATGACCTGCGATGCAAATGGCATAATCTTTGGGTAGTGCCTCATGTATAACTTCATCCATACTCGTTTTCCTAAGTCAACAATTCGTTAAAGGGAACACTACTTGATTAGTGACAATAATTTTGTCCCTTATAAATGCTGACTCCCCATGGGAAACTACCCACATTCTTGATCTGCTTTACGCGGTCCGACTTAACATCAATGACGTAAAGTGAGTTGTTTGAGGAAGAAGCCACATAAATCTTGGTTCCTGCAGGAGAAGTGCTTGCCGTTTCAAGTCGGGCTCCCTTGCCCATAGCCAGTTGACCGGTTTTCTGAAGAGTTAAAAAATTATAGATGAGAACCTGATTGGACCCGCGGCTGATGACGTAACCTTTTGTACCTTCATTATCAAAGTTGACACCTGTCATATCTATTCCACCTGGAAGCGTTGCAACAAGAGTGTGAGTGTGGGCATCAATGACTGAAACTGTTTGGTCGCCATTATTAGGGACGATCATATGTTTTCCATTCGGGGATGCATAGGCTCTCCAAGGGTCCATTCCTACAGAGATGGTGCGGATTATCTGGTCCTTTGCCGTATCCAAAACGGATACGGAGTTTGCATCTCCTGTGGCGATATAAGCAAATTTCTCATCAAGGGTTAAGGTGACGTTTGCTACGCCATTGGTTGGGATGGATCGTTCCCGGTGCATGGACGCGCCAGCCTGATCCCTTTCGAATGATGCCAGGCCTGCAAGCGATCCCACCAAAATGTCATTGGTGGTTAATGATGCACCAACCACTCCGACCAATTGAGCGCCTCGGTTGGGGATATATACTTTTTTGCCAGAAGCCATGATGGTAGCGCCATGCGGCTCATAAAAACCTTTCAGTCGAGCGACTTCCTGGTTTTGATCCAAGTCAATGGCTGAAACGGTTCCATCCTCAATATTGCCAACATACAGCCAGCGATTGTCCTTACTGATATCCATATGCTCTGGACCTGAGCCTACAATGATATCTTTGGTCTCATTGGTGTTTAGATCTAAGACGGTGACCAGATTATTTGCTGTTGCAGCAATAGCCAACTTTTTTCCGTCGGGGGCGAATGCGGTCATATGAGCTTGACTGTTTAGTGCTATTTTCTGTTTACCGATCACTTCATCCGTTGTCATATCTATGATGGTCAATTCGTTGACATCTCGATTGGTGACCACTACGAGATGAGAAAGGTCATGACTCTTCCAGTCAAAAGCAAAAAGGTTTACAGGGCTAAAACAAACAACGAGACAAAAAATGCTGACAAATTTTTTCATGGCAGAACCTCGCATTAAAATTTGAAATGAATTGGCCAAATTAGTAGACATAAATAAAAAATACCGAAATGGTTAAAGACGAAAAAACCTCACTCCTTAAGTTTAGGATTGAGGTTGATTGTATTCTGATTGACTTGATCAACTACAATCACACACCCTTTTTGGCAACAGAGTATGTGCACAGTTTTATACAGCTCTTCTGACTCGCGTTCACCTAATCTCTGCGCCTATCCAACGAGACGTTGGTTTTGTGGATTTCATCACGCTCACAGGGGCGGGACCGCGACTAAATTTCACAGTCGTCCTTTTTCATTCCTTTAAAAAATGAAAGATACCCAAAGCCCTTAATTTACACATGCCATTATTGTAGAACTCACTGCGGTTTACAAGAAATAAATGCATTAAACCCTTTCCCTCGCCAAATAGATAGAATCTGGAATATGCTCTGTTGTTAACTTGAGAACCTGCAAAATTAATGCTTTAGATGAAAGCCTATTACTTGTTAGAAATGCTTGTACGTGCTTGTTGGATTAATGTTTTCACGATTAACTCATGATCCTTGAGACATGTGGGCCTTATGAACTCTGTGTCGGGGTGTTTTACTTGAAATATGTTGGCGAGCGTATGTACTCGTTTGACCCAAGTTCCTGTAAACAAAAAAAAGGGAAAAAGAATGATGCGCCGAAACTGGGGTTCCAAAAATTCTTCCAGTTTTTCTTCCAGAGGTTTTTGGGAAAGCCCAGCGAAGTGAACAATGGTTTTGCCGAAACTCAGTTTTTGTCCTAAAAGGTGGAAATTTTTTTCTACCTGAGAATTGGAGTTGATGTCATGGCTGCCGTGGGCGACTGTGATGAATAATGTTTCTGAATGGGAAATGGTTTTTTGAGAACTATTTTCTGCCTCCCAAATTCGATCTTTGCAAACTTTCATGATTTCTGCTTGTGTTCCCAGAGGCTCGGCATAAAAAATATTTATATCGGGTCGATTCTGGAAAACTTTTCCGATAGCATTTGGGATATCTTTTTTTGTGTGTTCGCCTGGCAATAAAATGCTGGGCATTATAATAATATTTTTAATACCATCCTGTTGGCAGGCCGATAGCGCTTCAGGGATAGTGGGTCTGGAATATCCTAAAAACCCGTACTCTGTTATGGAGCAAAATTTTGTTTTGCGTAACTTTTTCAACAGGATTAAGAATTCCTGAATGCCTTCCTGTTCCCGGCTTCCATGACCGAGAAGGCATATGGCATACGAATCGGGAAGTCTGTAATCTATAATACTGTCCATATGGGATCGTTTATTCTGTAAAATATTATTGTTACTAATAATAACCGGGAAACGAATAAATATTTAGAGGAAAATTATGACACCATCTTGGCCTTTGCCCGAAACCGATCCATGGTCCACTCCTTTTGCGAAAATATTGATGCACCACTTGAAACTTCAACCTGGTGACACGGTGTTAGATATTGCTGCGGGAGGAGGAATCCCAGCGTTTCATATGGCCGAGCAGGTCGGAGATCAGGGGAGTGTTTTGGCGGTAGACATCCATCAGGGGCAGGTGTTGCGATCCCGCTCAATCCAAGGCAAGCATATGCCCTGGTTGCAGTTTGAAGTCGGAGATATGCGTTTTTTACCCTTGACGCTTCCCCAATTTGACCGTATTACCGGGAACCTGTCATTCATGTTTTTTCGTCCGAACCGTTTTGAGGCTCTGACCAGTTTGATCAAGTTCTTAAAGCCAGGTGGACAAATTGTTCTTACTTTTCCATCGTTAGGTACGTTTGACTCTTTATGGAATTGTGTGGATGAGGAGATGAAGCGCGGTAATTATACTAGAGAGCGAAAGGCTTTGGCTGAATATATAGAGGAACGTCCTTCTGCCACCCAGGCAAATCAATGGCTGAAGGAACTGGGTTTGGAGCAGGTGGAGGTGACCGAGTGGCCTTTGGAAATTCATACAGGGCCGGGCCTAAATTTTCTGGAGCACCCACTTTTACGCGGTGGGTTTCTGGATGATATTTACGAATGTTTTGAAGATCAGGATCTGGCAAGTGAATTTATGTGCGAGCTGTCCCAGGATATAGAGCGCTTCACGCCGTTGTTTGCACAAAGATGTGCCATGTCTGGATTCCTTCCTGTTCAAAAATAGTCCGATATTTGTACATTATGGTAGGATCGTGCATGGATGATGGAAGTAGAGCGGAACTTAAAAAGAAAATTCTTGAAGAGATCAAGGTGCAAAAGTATCTGATCGAAAGTTTTTCTTTTACCTCTAAACCGGTTGCTCCTGATAACGCTATTGGCCGTCTCACTCGAATGGAGGCGATCAATAGTCAGGCTATTAGCGAGGCTTCGCTAAATTCTACTCGATCAAAATTAGTCAAGCTTGAGAAAGCCCTTGGCAAGGTAGACTTGCCGAGTTTTGGCATATGTGTTCGTTGTTGCAACCCCATTCCTCCCGGCCGCATAATGCTCATGCCGGAAAATGTGTTGTGCGTATCCTGTGCAGAAAAAAAATAACAATCCTTCATTGTGGCTAGGACTACTGTGTTAACAGAACAGGCCTCTGAAAATTTTCCTCAGGTGCGGGAAGAATTTTTGGTAACCAAGGCGAGGGAGCAGGTGAAAGATCTTTTTCGTCCCCGTCCCGTTATTTACTGGTTTGATTTTTTAACCAGTGCTCTCATAGGATGGGGAGTTTTTGCAATGGCTCTGAATTCTCCCAATTTATCTTTCCAGCAAGTTTTATTTGTTGTTATCTCTGGGATGGCGTTATATCGCGCGGTGTTATTCATTCATGAGATTGCGCATTTCAAAAAGGGCACATTCAAGGTCTTCCGTTGGGTCTGGAATACGGTTTGTGGATTTCCTTTAATGGTTCCCACTTTTCTTTATCAGTCGGTTCACTTTGATCATCATAAACAAAATTTCTATGGGACAGAAAAAGATGGGGAATATTTCCCCTTTGCTTTAAATAACAGGCGTTGGATTATCATTCACGTGCTTTTTTCGTTTTTGGTTCCGATCATATTCCTGGTGAGGTTTTCGGTGTTAACACCGTTATCCATGATCAACAAAAGAATTAGAACATTTTTGATGACCAGAATGTCAGCGTTGAGTATTGATTTTGATTACCAACGACCGGGGTCTTCCTGGAAAAACTCGGAGAGTTGGAAAGTTCAGGAGTTTTTTGGGTGTCTTACAGCTTGGGTCTTTATTACGTCCCTCCTAATTGGAATTATTCCAGCACTGTTTTTAATCCTGTGGTATTGTGTTAGTGCTTTGATTTTTATGGTTAACTCTGTTAGAACCTTGGCCGCTCATCGCTACCAGAACCCCGAGGGCAATGTGGTGAGCTATTCAACCCAAATGCTAGACTCGGTCAATATTTCTGGGCGTGGATGGATGACTCCCTTATGGGCTCCAGTAGGACTTCGTTATCATGCCACGCATCATCTTTTTCCCGACTTACCTTATCACGCATTAGGGAAGGCTCATCGACGATTGATTCAGGACCAAGGCAAAAATTCCCTATACGCTCAGACTGTTTGTTCAGGGTTGCTTCCTGCGCTGAACCAGTTGTGGAAACACGCTGGAAATTAATCATTAGTTAAAGGTTTAACTCAAAAGAAATACTGGTGAGAAAATAATGAAAAAACCTTTCACTTTACTTGATGATTTTGGAAAAGAGGATGGAGAACCCCCTCATTTGAGAAGGAATAAAATTGTTTCCTTATTAAAAGAGAAATTTGATTTCGAAAATTCTCATTTGCATTCACCTACCGGTAAAGATAAAGGGATCCTGTCGAAATGTTTTGGCTATTTTGCTCCTGAGCAAGCAAAGGAATTAGGGATTTATCCTTATTTTAAGGAAATTCAGGAGATCGATGGGTGCCATGTTGTCATTGACGGGAAGGAAGCTATTTCTGTCTCCACTAATAATTATTTAGGGTTGGCCCAAGAGCCCCGCGTAGTTGCAGCTGCCCGGGATGCATTGGAAAAATTCGGTATTGGATGCACGGGTAGCCGCTTTCTCAATGGCACGTTCAATTTACATAAAAATTTGGAAAGGGAACTTTCCTCTTTCCTAGATAGGGAAGATACGATTGTCATGTCCACTGGGTTCCAAGCGAACCAAGGAACTATCTCCTGTTTGCTAGGTAGAAGGGACATCGCCTTTTCTGACCGGGAGAACCATGCAAGTATTTATGAAGGGTGCAGCGTGGCACAGGGAAAGACAGTTCGGTATCATCATAATGATATGGACCATCTGGAATATTATTTAAAAAAACATTCGGATGTTGAAGGTAAAATTATTATCACCGACAGCGTATTTAGTATGAGCGGTGATATTGCCAATCTTCCTGCAATCGTCAAGCTTGCTAAAGACCATGGTGCCAGCGTCATGGTGGATGAAGCTCACGGCCTGGGTGTATTAGGTGAACACGGTAAGGGCGTTGGCAGTTACTACAGTCTGGAAGATGAAATAGATGTTTATATGGGAACTTTTTCCAAAAGTCTGGGTTCCATTGGTGGGTTTATTTCTGCAAAGTCCGAAATTGTAGAATTTATTCGGCACAAAGCCTCAGCTTTTATTTTTACTGCAGCTTTGCCTCCTGCATCGGTGGCTGGAGTCATTGCCGGTCTGGAGATCATGATCAATGAGCCGGAACGGATCAACCAGTTACGAGAGAATACCGCCTATATCAAGAGGGGTTTTTTTGATATGGGTTTTCAAGTTAATAACAACTCTATCCCCATTGTTCCCATTCAAATTGGAGAAGAAGCCCTGACACTTTATTTGAACAGGCTCCTGTTTGATGATGGGATTTTTGCCGGTGTCGCGGTATCACCGGTTGTGCCGCCTCTCAATGCCATGATTCGCACCAGTTATACCTCTGTTCACAACCAAAATGATCTTGATAAAGTTCTGGGTTCATTCAAAAGACTGGGACTTAAACTGGGTATCCTTCCCAAGGAATAATGAGCCTTATTAAGGTTGAAACCCGTCAGGACCTGGAACGGTTTATCCTCCTCCCTTGGAAAATTTATAAAGACCATCCATGCTGGGTTCCTCCTCTCATTCAGGAACGTAAACATTTTCTAAATCCTGACATCAATCCCTTTTTTGAACATGCTGAGGTTGACCTATTTCTGGCGGTGGATGATAACTGTTCTCCGGTGGGAAGGATTGCTCTAACTCATGACAGGAACTATCAGGGTTTTCATTTGGAACCTGTTGGCATGTTCGGTATGTTTGAGTCGATGGAAGATCCAACTATCTCCTGTCTTTTGTTGGATAAGGCTTATGAATGGTGTCAGGAGAGAGGGTTTTCCCGTTTTATGGGGCCGATGAACCTATCGACCAATCACGAATGTGGTTTGCTCATAGAAGGATTTGATTCTCCCACGATGTTTGGCATCCCGTATAACCCGGAATATTATGGAAAACATTTTGAGGCATGGGGCTTGCGACAAGCCCAGGATATTGTGTCCTTTAAAATCGACCCGATTAAGGTTCCGGATTATCTGAAACGGGTCGCAGTAAAACTGAAGCAAAGAAATCGTTTTACCGTCAGGTGTTTGGATCTCGGCCGCTTTGATAAGGAGCTTCTCATTCTTTGGGATATTTATAACTCGGCATGGGACAAGAATTGGGGGTTTGTACCTATGACTCGCAAAGAATTTGAGTTTTCTGCGAGGGAAATGAAAACCATCGTGCGACCAGAATTTTGTTTGATAGCTGAAGTCAATGGCGAACCGGCAGGATTTTCATTGGCCCTACCCGATGTCAACCAGATTTTCAAAGATTTGGATGGAAGACTCTTACCCTTTGGGTGGGCTCGATTCTTATGGAAGAAAAATAAAATTGACGTTTTCCGTGTGCCGATGCTTGGAGTCAAGAAGAAATTTCGTAGGCTGGGCATTGATGCGTGGTTTTATTATGAAACTCTAGAATTATTTGTGGCAAAAAATATTAAATGGTGTGAGATGTCCTGGTTGCTGGCGGATAACAAAAGTATTATCGACCCTATGCACCGGATTGGTGGAGAAATATATAAGAGACATCGAATATATGAACGATCTATCACACCTTAAAGGTGCTACAGTCCTAGTGACCGGTGCCAATGGCTTTATTGGCAGCCATTTGGTGGACCAGCTTTTAGCTTCCGGTTGCATGGTGCATGGCCTGGTGAGGCAATCCTCTGACCTTAAATGGTTGGATTCTTCCAGAGTTCATCTTCATAGAGTGGATCTGACGCAAGCCGATTTTAATATCCCTGGTTTGGAGGACATCGATTTTGTCTTCCATTGCGCAGGATTGACCCTTGCGAAATCCCGCTCTGCATTTTTCAGAGTCAACGCCACTGCCTGCTTGCACCTGTACGAGCAATTGCAGAAACGATCAGGGCGTGTCAAAGGCATCATTCATTTGAGTAGTTTGGCATCGACCGGTCCAAGCCCTGAAGGAGGACTAGTTGATGAAAAAACCCCTTGCAGGCCATTGACCTATTATGGGCAGTCCAAACTTGCGGGAGAAGAAATTGCTTTACACTTTTCGGAGTCTCTCCCTATAACTGTTTTACGTCCTCCCGTGGTGTATGGTCCCAGGGAGGAAAACTTCTTTACTTTTATCAAGCTGGTTCAAAGAGGGTGGGGTCTTCAAATTGGCCAAGCAGGAAAAAAGATTTCTTTGGTTTATGTTGCTGATCTGGTCAAAGCTATACTTATTGCTTCCCACCCTTCTAGGCAGAGAGGTTCCAGATTTTTTGTTACCGATGGCCAGATTCACGACTGGGAACAAGTTGCAGTAGAGTGTGCGCGGATTTTTGGTGTTAAGTTGAAAACCTTGAAGGTTCCCGAAGGAATACTAGTCCCTGCAGCCCTGCTCTTTGAGGCTTGGGCCAGTTTCAGTTCAAAGCCAGCCCTTTTTGATCGGCAAAGAATGATTGATATCCAACAAAGCTCATGGTCGGCTTCGTCGAAAAAGTTTTTTAAAGAGTTAGGGTTTGAGCCTCAATATGATTTGAGTCGAGGATTGGCTAAGACGATTCAATGGTATCAACAACAAAAATGGTTGTAAAAAATGAGTTTTCCTGAAACACCTGGGCACGCACTTGAAGACTTGGTCGAGCCGGTCAACCGTTATATCCAAAATCCCATTGCGAAACAGATTGTACGTTATTTGAAAAACACCCCGATCACACCCAATCAAGTGACATATTTTTCTGTTCTGGTGGGATTTGCTTCCGGTTTCGCATTCAGTTTTTCCAGTCAGACGGCTTTAGTTGTTGGAGGCGTTCTGTTGGAACTCACTTTAGTGCTGGATTGTGTCGATGGTCAATTAGCCCGGGCTAAGGGCATGGCCAGCGAATGGGGCAGGTTGGTTGATGGTGTAGCCGGTTACTTTGCTTATCTCGCGGTGATTTATGGATTGATTAAAGGTTTTCCTGACCATGGACAGGTTTTGAAATTTATTGCAGGGCTGATTATTATCAGAGCCATCTCTTATGATTATTGCAAGCAGAGTCTGGCTACCTTAATTTTGAATGGCTATGATGGCATGGAGAGAGAAATACAAGATACCTGCAAAAAAATTAGGGTTAAAAAACTTCCTATACTGGTGATTTATTTTTATTATTTACAGGCACAGCAATTATTTTTTCGCGGTGAATGGTACTTCTTGCGTCAAGTGGAAGCAGGGGTGCGAGAAATACAACCCGATTTGACACTTGATCAACGTAGGATCTGTTACGAGAAAATAAAAGCTCTTTTGATGTTTTGGCGTTGGAATGGGCTCGACCTCCCACTTTTCCTGCTTGCCTTGTTTGCAATTCTTGGAACCCTTCCGTCCAATCTGACTTCCTTCGCTTACGTTATGGCTGCTCAGTTTTTTATGACTTTATTAGTGCATCATTATTTTGTCCGAAGAATCTAAATTTTATTTATCTATTAAGAAGTTTAGTGGATGTTGTTTTTCCAGTAAGAGTGAACTGGGCTTGGCAGTTTGGAGATGAAATATTAATCTTTTTTGACGTTTCCAAGTCTTCCCGGTGAAATACTCGGATGCCGAATAATTCGTAAGAAAACTCTGTGGAAGGCCTTCCGGATAAACCGTTCTTTCAGGTTTAAACCACCCTCTTTATTTGGGAAGAATAAGTAGCACCAGTTCAATTTTTATTTCAGCTTTTAAATTGACACCGGGGAAACCAACTACTACCATGTTCGGCTACTTTTTATCGCTGAATTAAATTGATGAAAAGAAATAATTTGTAATTAATTATCCGAGTTGAATGAGTTTGAAGTTTGTTGATCTAACCTTTTACTAAAGCCGCTGGTTGGAATTATGGAAAAAAAGTCGAAAAAACATAAAAATTCTTCCCTATTAATAAACACCATTGCGGTGGTTTCCAATAATGAGGTCCGAGATGTGGCTGAAACCATGCGTTTTTGTATTCGCCAGGTTTGCGAGTTTGCCGAGTGGCCGTTGGGGCACCTTTATTTGACTTCTGAAAATCCTTCAGATGGACTCCTCCCTACCAACGTTTGGT
>LWDU01035023.1_pt1 | contig 12145 bp, 14 predicted proteins | sample 727161 | NCBI WGS metagenome assembly LWDU01 (sample SAMN04566230, study PRJNA314399) | hydrothermal vent metagenome | isolation source: deep sea hydrothermal plume seawater | place: Mexico: Gulf of California, Guaymas Basin | collected 2004-07-11 | reverse complement strand
TTCATCGGTAGCCTGATGCACTTCAACTTCTAAGGCACCGCCGCGGGTCCAAAGCTCAAAGTGGTCAATAAATGACTTCATGCTGGTTTCGCCATTAGGAGCTTGGCTCGCGAGGTTCGCCCCTTCGGCAATTGCTGCCTGTCGTATGGCGGTGTCCAGAATCGACTGTGCCTCATCTTCTCCCAGCCGCTTCACCATTTCGTCGTAGACCGGCTGTATGACTTCGGCCTGAAGACGCCGTCGACTCAAAATCGGTATGTCGTGCACCGTAATCTCCTCCCATCACAAAGCGCCCTTGCTAAGGCAACGAGTCTGCGGCTGAAACAAGACCCTTGTCCAGCACAACATAGACCCTGTGTATTGCAGCGCAGGATGGCCTCAGATATTGCAGCTCAATCAGTACAGGAAAATGTATGGGCACTGGCTAACCGATAACGCTTGTCGGTCAGCATCTCGCTTACTCATACTTCTCTACCGAAGTAGACGCCACTGTACCGTTAACCTCATTATCCCAGAAACAGCGTTTAGCGCCTTAGCCCCCATTGGAGAAAACCATGCCGCGTTCGATATCAATTGAGTACCTAGATGAAATTCAAGACGGCTTTAACCAACACAACGTAGACGCTATCTTGGCTACTTTTACCACTGATTGTATCTGGTTAATGGCGCGCGGACCGCATGCGCCCGAAGGCCAGAAATGCATTGGCAAAAGGGAAATTGGCGATGTATTGCGGGCGCGTTATCACGATATCCCTGATATGCGCTGGGAAGAGATCCGGCATTGGATATGTGACGACACCAAGGCCTTGTCAGAATGGGTTGTTCGCGGGACCCCACAAGACGGCCACCCTTTTGAATACCTCGGCTGTGACCTGTGGGAGTTTAAGAATGGTTTGGTTAGTAAGAAAGATACTTACTGGAAATTTATTGGGTAGACAGGGCTCGAAGTGGGGCTATTCGATCCAATGGTTGTCGAGCGCGCGCCACAGGTGCCATGACGCCACCGAGCGGTAAGGTCGCCAGTGCTCGGCCAGAGCAACAAGATCAGCATCACTGGGGTCATGCAACTGGTAAAGGTACCGCATTGCCCGCCTCAGGCCAGCGTCATTGACAGAGAAGATATCCAACCGCTTAAGGCACGACATAAGAAACATTTCACTGGTCCATCGACCAATACCGCGCAGCTCGGATAGGCGCTCGATCACCACCTCATCTGACTCACTTCTGAGACTAGACAACCGAATCTGTCGATCGCGATGTCCAGCAGCCAATGCCTTCAGATAAGCGCTTTTCTGTCTGGACAAACCGGCCTTAGCGGCCTGCCCCTCGGTCAAGTCGAGAATTCGTCTACGCAATCCCCCACGGCCCCTGGCCGGCGCAACAACGCGGCCCCAGATAGTGCTGGCCGCACGTGTTGACAACTGCTGTCCAACAATCGATCGCGCTAAGCGCTGAAAAAGCGCTTCCTCGCTTAATACACGCTGGTCAAACAGCGGACACTGGTCAGTCTCACGGAGAATGCCGCCGAGAATCTTATCCCGTCGCTTGAGATGGCGAACAACCGTGGAAGCGTGTAGCAAGCGAGTAGGTGGGTAATTCAAGCAGGCGAGTGGTGACTCACCAAATACTCGATGATGTCGCGTGATTCGGGTATCCAGCGCGAAGCCCCTTCTTTATCAATGGCTCGAAGAACCGGAACCACCCGCCTTCCTGTTACCGACATGAGTTCCTCCTCGAACACGGGGTCTTCCCATGTGTTGCGTTCTTCCACTGTTAACCCCAGTTTTCTGATCACGTCCTGAACGTAATAACAATAACCACAGCCGTTGCGCAGGTACAGAATCAGCGTTTCCTCGTTGGTCATCGGTTCTGTGCTCGCTAGCCTAATCCAGATTCAGCAGTTTCAGTTTACGCGTTAACGTATTTCGCCCCCAGCCTAGCAGTTCGGCAGCACGTTGTTTTCGCCCGTGAGTCATGGTTAATGCCGTGCTGAGAAGCACCCGTTCAAACTGTGGTCCAAGCTCTTCCAATAGCTGTTGCTGGCCATCGGTTATTTTTCGCGTAACAACTTGTGCTAAAGCGAGTTGCCAGTGGTTTGCCGTTAATCCTTTCTCCAGTGGCTTGCCACTAGGCGCCTCTGGCAACAGATCAGCGACATCGATCACCCGCCCAGGTGCCATCACCGTCAGACGTTGGCACAAGTTTTCGAGTTCACGCACATTCCCTCGCCATTGTCTTTGCATTAAGTTGTCCAGTGCAGCGCTCGACAACGCCTTGGGCTCTACTTCAAGCTGGTGGGCAGCAACGTCCAGAAACTGCCGTGCCAGCGCCGGCACATCCTCCGGTCGGTCACGCAGCGGTGGCAACGCAATCGCAATCACATTAAGCCGGTGGTACAGATCCTCGCGGAACGAACCCTCAGCGACTCGCGCCTCAAGATCCTGATGTGTCGCCGCAATAATACGCACATCCACGCGCAGCGGCTGGTGACCGCCGACACGGTAGAAACTTCCATCGGCCAGCACCCGCAAAAGGCGCGTTTGCAAATCCACCGGCATGTCACCAATTTCGTCGAGAAATAACGTCCCACCATCAGCTTGCTCAAATCGACCGTGACGCTGGGCATCAGCACCCGTGAAAGCCCCTCGTTCGTGCCCGAAAAGTTCCGATTCCAACAGTTCAACGGGTATGGACGCCGAGTTCAGCGCGATAAACGGAGCCCCTACCCGTGGACTGTTGTCGTAAATCGCCCGCGCCAGTAACTCCTTGCCGGTCCCCGATTCACCGCAAATGAGAACGCTCATACTGGAGCGAGATAAGCGTCCGACAATTCGAAACACCGCCTGCATCGATGCCGCTTCACCCACGATATTGGAACGGATCGTCGGCCCAGTGCTAACCACTTCTGAGTTACGGTTAAGCGCACGCCGCACCAATGACACCGCGTCATCAACATCAAATGGTTTAGGGAGGTATTCAAACGCCCCTTCTCGATATGCAGAAACAGCACTATCAAGATCCCCGTAGGCCGTCATGAGGATAACCGGTAGGCCTTTATAGACCTGTCCCAATGTCTGCAATAGTTCGACCCCGCTTTGCCCCGGCATTCTGATATCTGCCAGGATCACATCCGGCCGCTCTGTCTCTACACGCCCCAGCACCTCCTCGGCACAACCAAACAGCGTGGTCTCAAACCCAGCACCGCTCAGAGCTTTGTCCAACACCCAGCGGATCGATTGGTCATCATCAACAATCCAGATCTTCCCGGTTGTGGCTGTCATTGTTCCGCCATCGGCAAATAGATGTTGAAACGGGTACAACCGGCAGCACTGTCACAATCGATTGCACCGCCATGTCGATCAATAATTTCACGAGCGATGGTCAGGCCAAGGCCGGTGCCATCGGCTCGACTACTGACCATCGGTAAAAAGATGCGCGCGCTCAGCGCAGGTTCGATGCCCGGCCCAGTGTCCTCAACCGTGGTTTCGAGGACTTGCCTGTGGCGATGTGCACGCAGTGTGAACTGGCGCCGCACACGCGTGCGCAGCGTGATGATTCCACCGCCAACCACAGCCTGTGCTGCATTGCGAACAATGTTCAAATAAGCCTGGACCAGTTGCTCCTCGTCACCGCTCAACTCAGGAATACTGGGGTCGTAATCGCAACAAATCTCCACATCGATAGGCGCTTCTGCCCCAACCAGTCGTCGCACGTGTTCCAACACTCGATGAATATTGAATTTTCCACGCATTAAGGGTTGCCGTGACCCTGTCATCCGCTCCACCAAACGCCCAAGCCGATCTGCTTCGCGAATAATCACCTGCGTGTATTCACGAAGCTCGGCGCGCGGTAATTCGCGCTCTAACAGCTGTGCCGCACCCCGCAACCCACCAAGCGGATTCTTGATCTCATGCGCTAAACCCGCGGCCATCGCGCTGACTGCCTCGAACGGCGCATCACCTGCCATGCGAAAAGACGGCTCCGTTGGCGTCATCTCCAACACGACCAGTGCAGATGATGCCTCGGCGCCGAACGGTGATATCGTACAATCAATCATCAGCGGTGGTCGATCTATCACTCGGTCGATAGCAAGTTCGCGCAGCGTAATTGACTGGCCACTCCAGGCACGCTCGACCGCTGCCGGTAATGCATCGTGCGGCAACAACCGCGCTAACGCCTGTCCCCTGGCGCGCCTGGCGCTCAGCGACAACAGGTTCTGGGCTGCCAAATTTAGGTGCTGACATCGGCCATCGATATCAGCAAATAAACAAGCCGTCGCGAGGCCATCGAAAGCGGTCTCCATTGGTCTGGTCGTCTGCCCCATATGCACCATTATGGTGCATATGGGGCCAGAGACACTATTCCGCGTAAACCCGTATTAACCAGCGCCGATTAAACGCTGTAGTACATCTCAAACTCGACCGGATGCGTCGCCAACCGTAGCCGCTGGACCTCCTCGGTCTTCAGCACAATATAGGCGTCGATCATGTCATCCCCCATCACGCCACCGGCTTTTAGAAAATCGCGGTCTGCATCAAGCGCATCCAGTGCCAGATCCAGCGAGTGGGCGACCGTCGCAATATTCTTCTCTTCTTCCGGGGGCAGGTCGTAAAGATCCTTCTCCATGGGGTCTCCGGGATGAATCTTGTTCTGGATGCCATCAAGACCTGCCATCATCATCGCAGTAAACGTCAGATACGGGTTGCCGGAGGCATCGGGAAAGCGAATTTCGACGCGGCGGGCCTTCGGGTTAGTCACGTACGGTATCCTGCACGAGGCTGACCGATTGCGTGCCGAGTAAGCCAGCAACACGGGCGCCTCAAACCCAGGCACCAACCGTTTGTAACTGTTGGTCGTTGCATTGGTAAACGCATTCAGGGCTCGAGCGTGCTTAAAAATTCCTCCGATATAGTAAAGCGCAGCCTCGCTTAGCCCACCGTACTCTTCTCCGGAAAAAACATTATTGGCGCCGTTAAAAATCGACTGATGCACGTGCATTCCACTCCCATTATCGCCAACCAGCGGCTTCGGCATGAACGTCGCTGTCAAACCGTGAGCGTGCGCCACGTTATGGACACAGTACTTGTAGACCTGTAGCTGATCAGCTTTGGCGACCAATGTGTCAAACCGTGTGCCAATCTCGCCTTGACCGGCAGTGCCCACTTCATGGTGATGAACCTCAACCTGCAACCCCATGTCTGCCATGGCAAGACACATGGCGGAGCGCACATCCTGCATCGCGTCGACCGGCGGAACCGGGAAATAACCCCCTTTTACGCCGGGGCGATGGCCAATATTGCCTTCCTCATAGTCACGATCGGAACTCCAGGCCGCTTCTTTTGATTCAATTTCGTACGCTGCTCCGCTGATGTCATTAGACCAACGGACGGAATCGAAAATGAAGAACTCCGCTTCCGGGCCAAAGTACGCTGCGTCCCCAATACCCGTCGATTTCAAATAAGCCTCGCCGCGCTTGGCAATCGTGCGAGGATCACGGTCGTAACCCTGCATGGTGGTGGGCTCGATCACGTCGCACCGTAGTAATAGCGTCGTGTCCTGCAGAAAAGGATCGATTACCGCCGAATCCGCATCGGGCATCAGAATCATGTCCGACTCCTGAATGCCCTTCCAGCCTGCAATCGAGGAACCGTCAAACATCTTGCCTTCATCAAACAGGTCTTCGTCCGCCATCGCCGCTGGCACCGAAACATGTTGCTCCTTGCCCTTGGTATCGGTAAATCGAAAGTCGACAAATTGAATGTCCTGGTCCTTTATCATCTTGAGTACATTGGCAGCTGACATCATGTGTTCCTCTTAAATTGGGTCTCTCGGCGTTTTGTTCTGCACTGCATGGCTCGTCTTGTTAAGTACGCGTCCCGCACTCAATATGCAAGCAAATTCTATGCCAGACGGTTACCCACTGATGACTGACTTCTCACCGTCGTTTGCCCTAAATCCGCACTATAATAGAGCGTTATCCATTATAATGCACTACTGTTGTGCGTGATAGATCGGACTACCCACTTTAAGGACTAACTCGATCACTCCGTCGACATCTTCTTTGCTCGATAGCATCGTGTGGCCGTGCAGACGACACCAGGTCGGAATATCGCTCAATGCGCCTGGATCCGTGCAGTACACCGTTAACACGTCTCCAATCTTCAGCGTCGCCACTCGGTCCTGGGTGCGAATCACCGGCAGCGGGCACAACAATTGTTTGGCATCGAGGGTATAAGCGCTCACACATACCACTCGGGCGCGATGTCCTCTGGCTTAAAAGGCGCCACAGCCAATGACCGCGCAACACCCGCAGCGGTGACGAAGTCAAACTGCACGTCGCTCGCCGCACGCCCCTGACCAAAGCGAGCCGCAATACGCGCTGCCAATTCAGCATCCCCGTCATGGACCTCTCCCTCAAGCAACGTCATGGGACCATTGTGGCTGGTCATCAGTAGATGTGCATATGCCTTTCGGTAGCCGCGCAGATACTGGGTTTCACCGGCATCTCGGGCGACGATCACTTTCAAGTGCGGTCGTGGTCGCAGATGCCGACCCACTTTCAGTAACATGATGTCGTCCAGTTCGTAACGCTTCTCGCCCCGCGATGCCCACAGATCACGCAGTTTGGTCGCGTACGTGGCATCCGTCAGAAAGCAACAGCCCCCCGCTGGCTGAGCATATTCCTTGATGCCAAACTGTTCGGCCAGTGCCATCTGAGGCTTACGGCTGCGGCCGTTGAAAGCGTACAACTGCTCGCGGTCAACCCAGCCCATCCGCTCGGGCAGGGTGGGGGCCAATAACTGGGCACACAGGGGGCGCAGCAGTCGATCCTCAGCACCTGACTCGTTGGCGATGACAGGCAAAGTCTCCCGCCGCTGGGACATGGGGCGTTGTCCGATCACTTCACCGGTGACAATAAAGTCAAAGCCATTATCTTCGATCCATTCCCGTGCTCGAGTCACCATGAATGATTTGCAGTCAAGACAGGGGTTCAGGTTAGCGCCGTAGCCATGTTTTGGATTGATCACCACATCCTTGTACGCATCAATAACGTCGACAATGTGTAATTGAATGCCCAGTTGCTCCGCTGACCACAAGGCGTTGTTACGCTTATGCCGTGTACGGTCTCGGTTACGTATCGCATGGGTATGGCCTTCAACACAAAAGCCCGTGAAGTAGTTGATGCCCTCAACATGGACACCCTGCTCCTTCACCACCTTTGCGGCCAACAAGGAATCAAGGCCCCCGGAAATCAGGGCAATAGCCTTTGGCTGAGTCTGACGAGTGGGCATGCTTGTGAATGCTACGGCACCTTGGTTACGTTGCCCAGCCAAGACTCCGGCCGAGTTTCCTATTCTATCAACCTAGCCGCAGATCCAGATCGATTTAACACGGCCAAGCAAGACTTTACAGACTCCGTTACTGTCAGCGGTATCGTCTGACCAACCGTTATAATTCGCTAACTTTCCGAATTTGACAATAGGCGACACAGTTGCATTTTCAGGACCTTATCCTGCAACTCCAGCAGTACTGGGCCGATCAGGGCTGCGTGATCATGCAGCCCTATGATATGGAGATGGGCGCTGGGACCTTCCATCCAGCGACTTTTCTTGCCGCTATCGGCCCCGAGCCCTTGAGAGCCGCCTATGTACAGCCATCAAGACGCCCAACCGACGGTCGTTACGGGGAAAACCCCAACCGCCTACAACACTATTTTCAGTATCAGGTGATGATTAAACCCTCTCCACTTGATTTCCAGGATTTGTACCTAGGCTCGCTGGCTGCCCTCGGCATCGATTTTCTTAGCGATGATGTACGCTTTGTTGAGGACGACTGGGAATCCCCCACACTGGGTGCCTGGGGGCTCGGCTGGGAAGTTTGGCTAAATGGGATGGAGGTTTCTCAATTTACTTACTTTCAGCAGGTCGGTGGGCTTGACTGCCGTCCTGTCACAGGCGAGATCACCTATGGTTTAGAGCGTCTTGCTCTTTTTCTCCAGGGCGTTAACAACGTCTTTGATCTTCGCTGGAATGCCCACTTCACCTACGGTGACCTCTATCATCAAAATGAGGTGGAACAATCGGCCTATAACTTCCAACAAGCGGACGTTAACACCCTGTTTTCGCACTTCGATGCTTGCGAATCCGCGTGCCGCACATTGCTTGATAGTGAATTGCCCTTGCCCGCCTATGAACAGGTCCTGCAGGCCTCACACAGCTTCAATCTGCTCGATGCTCGACGCGCGATTGGTGTCACCGAACGGGCACGATATATCGGCCGAGTCAGGGCGTTGGCACGGGGTGTGGCACAGGGTTATCTGGCCAGCCGCGAACGACTCGGCTTTCCCCGCGCTGGAGCAAAAGCTTAGCCATGCCAATACACAGCGCCCCGCTTCTGGTCGAACTCGGAACTGAAGAACTGCCTCCGATGGCATTACCGTTACTCGGTGACGCTTTTGCCGAGCAACTGGCCGTCGCGCTTGAGGAGGCAGGGCTTTTGGCAACCGAGGCCCCGCGGCGCTGGTATGCCACGCCCCGACGGCTTGCCGTTCATCTAGGTGGCGTTGCGCGCCGGGCGGCCGACCAGATTCATCAACGCCGGGGTCCATCGATAAAAGCAGCGTTCGATGCCGCCGGTCAACCGACCCCCGCGGCCAAGGGCTTTGCCCGCTCTTGCGGAGTCGATGTCCCGACCCTGGCCAAGGAGACGATAGATGGCGGTGAGTATCTGGTTTGGCGAAGTACGCTACCCGGACTCGCCGCCATCGACCTCATCCCCGACTGTATTAAAAAAGCAGCCGCCGGCCTGCCGATTCCAAAACGCATGCGCTGGGGCAGGGGAACGGCGCAGTTCGTTCGCCCCGTGCACTGGACCGTAGTGATTCATGGCAAACGTTCGATCAAATGTGAAGTGTTTGGTATTCGATCCAGCAATCGCACTTGGGGTCACCGCTTTCTCTCCAACACGTCTTTTCCCATTACCGACGCAGATCATTACGTAGAAACTCTGAAAAAACATTCGGTCATCGTCAGTTTTGATGAACGCAGAAACTTGATCAGACAACAAGCCACCCGCCTCGCTCGTCGAGTCAACGGGCGCGTCGTTCTCTCACCCGAATTGCTAGATCTCGTCACCGCATTAGTCGAGTCGCCGCACGCGCTTCTGGGGGGGTTCGACACCGCTTATCTTCAAATGCCTACAGAAGTGTTGATCGCGTCGATGCGAGATCATCAAAAATACTTTCACGTGACAGACGAGGCGGGCCATCTTCTGCCGTATTTCATCACGGTTTCAAACATTCCTCTGACGCGCAGTGGTCGTGTTCGCGAAGGTAATGAACGCGTACTAAAAGCACGCCTAGACGATGCGCACTTTTTCCTTGAAGCGGACCGACAGCACACGCTTGAACAGCGCCTAGCCGACTTAAAGGATGTTTTGTTTCACCGCGACCTCGGCAGTCTTTTCGACAAATCCTTGCGCTTAGAGACACTGGCAAGTGCCATTGCCGGCGCGCTCCATGTCTCACCTAAAGGCCCTGCACGGGCTGCACGGCTGGCCAAAACAGACCTCGTTTCTTCCATGGTAGGCGAATTTCCAGAACTGCAAGGCATCATGGGCCGCTATTACGCAGCCCAGGAGGGTGAGGTAAGCGATGTCACTACCGCAATTGAGGAACATTACCTGCCGCGCTACGCCGGCGATCGATTGCCATCGACTCGAACAGGGCGCATCGTCGCGCTGGCGGATAAGATCGACTCAATCATTGGCATCTTTTCCACCGACGAAGCGCCAACGGGAGAAAAAGACCCTTATGCACTGCGCCGCGCCGCGCTTGGCATTATCCGCCTATTAGTTGAAAAACGGATGGATCTAGATCTCAATACCTTGTTCCGCCTAGGCGCTGAAACTTACATTGCCCAAAATCGCCCCGTCACAACACAGGCCTGCGACAAAAGTATCGCCTTTGTCACCGAGCGCTACCGGGCCTTCTATGAAGCAGCGGGATATCGGGCCGACGAACTTGAGGCCATCGCCGCAACGGGTACCGCACACGCGCTCGATTTCAATCGGCGCCTTAAAGCAGTTTCCCGTTTTCGCCAACATCCGGCGGCGGCAAGTCTAGCGGCGGCAAATAAACGGATCAGCAACCTATTGCGGCAAGCTGGAGAACAACGCTCCGCCCGCATCGACTCCTCCTTGCTGGAACTCGATGCGGAAGAGGCCCTGGCAAACCACCTGCTGCAAGCCGCCTCCGTCGTTAGCCCACTGTTACAACAAGGCGACTATGCTCAGGCACTTAGGCACTTAGCTAAGCTCAAAACGCCAACCGACCGCTTTTTCGACGAGGTTCGAGTCATGGTGGAAGATTCCGCGCTGCGTCAAAATCGGCTTGCGCTACTGAAACACCTAGCAGATCTCTTTCTTGCCATTGCGGATTTTTCACGCCTCCAGCTCGGTGAATAATCCAGCGCACAAGGACAGTTACCAGTCCATGTTGGCGGCGGTACAGTCCTTCCATGACAAGCACGACCTGGACTCAAACGGTGGCGAGGAGCTTGCCTACCGGGTTGCCTTGATGGCGGAGGAGCTGGGTGAGATTTCAGCCTGTGTTACCAAGGGTCAACCACTGAGCGCGCTCAGCGAGGAATGTGCCGATCTCTTGATTCTGCTAATCGGCACCGCTATCTCAGCTGAGTTTGACCTTAATCAGGCTTTTTGGGACAAGATGAAAGAACTGGATCAACGCCACAGCCGAACCATACACGGGCGCCGACGCGTCTCTAGATTCGAGGAGGGCGAATCAGCTTGAAACTCGTGATCCTAGACCGGGACGGGGTCATTAATCGCGACTCACCCGACTACGTTAAATCGCCGGACGAATGGCAACCCTACCCGGGCAGTTTGGAAGCGATTTCTCGGCTCCACCGAAATCATTATCGGGTCATTGTGGCCACTAATCAGTCTGGGATCTCGCGTAATTTGTTCGACCTCAGCATGTTGCATCGCATTCACCAGAAGATGATTACCATGGTTAATGAAAAAGGAGGCCAGATTGACGCGGTTTTCTTCTGTCCCCACCGGCCAGAAGACTTGTGCTTGTGCCGAATAGTCGCCTGGGTGTGTCACTGGCCGGCGTCCCCTTCGTCGGCGACAAAACAAGCGATCTCGCCGCTGCGCGCGCAGTTAACGCCCTACCGATACTCATCCAGCGCACCCGCCCTGCCGACCCACGGGAAGCGCGCCACGAGGAGGCCTTGACCTATAGCGATTTGGCGGCCTTTGTCGACGACCTGTTGGCCGGCGCCCACGAACAAGGCATGGCCGCTCTCGCCACCACTCCCATTATTGCTCCCGGCTAACTCGCGCCGAAATGCCACGGTTTTGGGCCACATTACAATGACGCTTTGGATACGCTCAGCGATCTTCTTTGTGGGCATGACGCTGTCGGCCATTGCCTTCTGTCCCATCGCGCTCCTAGCACGACCGCTACCACCGATTATGCGAATGCGCGTGATTGGACTGTGGGCCCGCTTCATTACGGGCTGGCTTGCATTAACCTGCAACCTACGACACGAAGTCGTTGGCCTTGAGCACTTGCCCGGCGTTGCCAGCGTCATCTTGTCGAAACATCAATCGGCTTGGGAAACCATCGCATTCCAAACCATCTTTCCCGCCCAGACCTGGGCGCTTAAGAAAGAGGCGTTGTGGATCCCATTTTTTGGTTGGGGCCTGGCGGCTACCCACCCGATTTCTATTAACCGCGCCGCGCGTCACCGCGCACTGGGCGATCTCCTTGGCCAAGGTATTAACCGCTTGGCCGAAGGCCGTTACGTCGTGATCTTTCCTGAGGGAACTCGCATGGCGCCCGGGGAATCCGGCGTTTATTTTCCAGGCGGCGCGATGCTGGCGGTTAAAGCAGGCGTGCCCGTTATTCCGGTGGCCCATAACGCCGGACTCTTCTGGCCACGGCGCGGCTTTATCAAGCACCCCGGCACCATTCGAGTATCGATCGGTCCACCGATCATAACCGAAGGAAAAAAGGCACGTGCCATTAACGATCAAGCGATGCAATGGATAGAAACAGAAGCCGTTCGCCTCCTTGAACAACCTTAACCGTCCAACTTCGCTACCCGCCCGTTTTCAT
>LWDU01033751.1_pt1 | contig 12146 bp, 11 predicted proteins | sample 727161 | NCBI WGS metagenome assembly LWDU01 (sample SAMN04566230, study PRJNA314399) | hydrothermal vent metagenome | isolation source: deep sea hydrothermal plume seawater | place: Mexico: Gulf of California, Guaymas Basin | collected 2004-07-11 | reverse complement strand
CTCTTTGACCTCTTTGTGATTTTTGAGGTGGTTGAGTATACACAACTGAAATAGGATAACCATTTTGATATAATGATTTTAAAATGGGTACGGCAAAAAATGAAGTGCCCATAAAAATAATTTTTTTAAGCATGAATTAAACAATAATTCGATCAGGCTTTATTTGTTGTTTAGAAAGTTTTTTTACGATGATTGTTTTTTTTAATTTTGATAAATAATCAATAAATAAAATTCCTTCAAGATGGTCTATCTCATGCTGAATACAAGTTGCTAATAAACTTTCGGCTTGTAAATTTTGCTTATTGCCATTGTAGTCTAAATATTCTACTTCACATTTACTTGGTCTATCAATTTCAGCAAATTGATTTGGAACAGATAAACAACCCTCTTCATAAGTTGTTTTTTCATTATTTTTTTTTGTTATTACTGGATTTACAAAATACATAGGAAGTTTTTTATTTTCCTCTTTACTTAAATCCATAACAATAATTCTTTTTGGTACACCTATTTGAATTGCAGCTAAACCTATTCCATTGGCAGCATACATTGTTTCCATCATATCATTCATTAACTCTTTTTCTGATTCCCCAACTTGTTCCACTGGTTGCGATATTTGCCTAAGTAATGTATTGGGTTCTGTTAAAATTTTTTTTATAGCCATAATCAATAAAATTCACTTATTTTATTACAAATTTTAAACTTTTAAAGGAAGAACTTTCAATAATATTTGATTTCTCAATTGATCAATATCAAGTTGATTTAAAGCACTGGTGATAAAATATAATGTTTCAGGGTCCATATCAATAATTTTATCTTCTCCAATAATCTCTACTAATCGCAATAAAAACAGACCTGTCTCTTCTTGATTAATTAAAATTTGAATATCATGAGGTATATTTGCTTCTATTGGTTCATAAATATTTTTATATTTTTTTGGAATTTGAACTCCATCTGCTTTTAAAGACTCTAAGAGAATCATATCCTTTATTGAAAAAAAATATTTTGATTTTTTTTTAATTTTTTTTAATAAACTTTCTAAATCTTTTTCAATATTTTGTTTACTAGAATCTTCTTTAAAATAATCTAAAAGTTTAGACTGATGAATAATTTTATCATTAAACTTTATTTTTTTATTATTATTAGTATTTTTTAAATAAAATTGATAAAAATCTGTATAATTTGAAGGAACTTCTGTTGCATCTACTTCTTTTAAAAATTTGACGAGCTTCACATCAAATGCATTAGATATATTATCTTTTTCAAATAATTCTTTTAATAATTTAATTAATTGAATTTTTTCTGAGGCTTCCTTGGTTAATAAAATGCCTTGATAAAGAAGTGCTCTTGATGCAGAATTGGGAAGAAGTTTATATGTTTCTCTAACTGTTAATAATTGATTAATATTAAACCTAAAGCGCTCATAAAGAACAAATAATTCACTTTCTTTATAATTTTTATCATGAGTCGCTTTTTCGATGGTAAATATTTTTTCTGCATCTTCTAGATCAATAACATCAATGCTCTCTAATAAATTTGAGGATGATAGATATTTCCAAATTAATTGAGAAGTATTTATTTTTGGTTCAAATGTAAAATCAGGATTTGTTCTATGTGATAAATGGAAATCTAGTAAAGATTTTTCAGAAATCTCAACATTAATATTTGTGTCGTAACCCATTAAATAAGTAAATTTTTTTTCAAAGAACTTGTCTTCAAATCCAATTTCTTTTAATAAATCAAAATGTAATTGAGCTTCTTCGTTTTTATTTAAATTAAGTAAGCAATAAATTTTAAATTTTGAAATATAATTATCATTAGTCAAATTATTAATTGTATCAAATATTTCACATGCTTTACCAAGATCTGATCTTGATAAATAATAATCAACATAATATTTGATTAAATTTGATCGGTTGCCTAAATTTTTATTTTTTTCTAAGTAGGTTTCAATTAAATTAAGATTCTGTTGTTTCAAAAGCCAGTCTGATTTTATTTTTAAAAATTGTTCATTATTTATATTTTTTTGGGGAAAATAAGAATTGGTTAAAAGTGCTAAGTTCAAAATAGCTGTAGCATCATCAGATAAGTTAATCTTCTGAACTTTTTTTATAATTTTTAAAATATTAGCACCATCTGAATTCACCCACATTCCTATTGAAAGATCATTATCTTCTGGATCATAAATTCCAACAATATTATTTTTTTTTGATGACAACTTCTGGTCTTCAACAATAGATTCTAAACTAGTTTTATATGATTGCATTTCATAAATTTTACTTTTATTAATATTTTCTTCTTGGATTTTATTATTATCAGACAAAATTACTTTTTTAGGCATTTCTTCTAAATTCCAAATATCCACAGGCTCATCTTCTGCGGAAAGATTTTGAGAAAAAAAAATAAAAAAACAGCATAAAATTGAAAAACTTTTATTATTTAACAACTTTAAAATTTTCATTTGAAATATTTTTTTCTATTTTTTTATTTGGTGATGGAAAATCTATCTTATTCAATAAGATTAATGTTAAGAATAAAATAAGCAATATTACAATTAATTTAATTAATAATTTGGTAATGTGACTTAATTTACCAGTACTTGTATTTCTTTGAAATTGCATATATCGTTTATTAATTTCAAATTAAGACATATTTGTGTTTTTTCAATACAGAAATTTATGAAATCAAAAAAAAACCTTGTATTAATAGGCATGATGAGTTCAGGAAAATCAACAATAGGTGAGCTTCTAGCAAAAAAATTAAACTTTAAGTTTTTTGATATAGATAAAATTATTGAAAATGAAACAAAGATGAAAATTGCAGAAATTTTTAAAATAAAAGGTGAAAATTTTTTTAGAAATTTAGAAGAAAAAACCACAATAAAATTATTAAATTTTAGTGATGTTGTTATTTCTCTTGGTGGTGGTGGATTTGTTAATGAAACAATTAGAAAAGAAACAAATACAAAAAGTAAAACTTTTTGGTTAGATTGGAATTTNNNGCAGTTAATATAAAAATAAAGACAAAAAATAACTCATATTCCATAGTTATAGGAAATAACTTAATAAAAAATTTAATGAAGGTTATAAAAAGAAATTCTTTAGATTTTAATCGATGCCTTATTATAGTGGATAAAAATGTTCCTAAAAAAATTTTAAATCAAATTAAACTATCTTTACCTAATAAAGATAAATCAATACACTTTTTTAACTCCAGCGAGATAAACAAAAATTTTAAAAATGTAAATAAAATTATCAACATACTTCTAAAGAAAAATTTTCACAGGAATGATTGTCTTATATCTGTTGGAGGTGGCATTACTGGAGATATTTCTGGTTTTGCTGCTAGCATATATAAAAGAGGATTAAAGTTCATAAATATTCCCTCAACTTTATTAGCACAAGTAGATTCCTCAATTGGAGGAAAAACTGGAATAAATTCAAAGTATGGAAAAAATTCTATTGGCTCATTTTATCAACCAAGTTTAGTTATCTCTGATACCAATTTTTTAAAAACTTTACCTAAAAGAGAAATTATATGTGGCTATGCTGAAATTTTAAAACATTCTTTAATTTCAAGCAAAAAATTTTTCCTTTTTTTAGACAAACACGGAAATCAAATTTTAAATTTAAAAAATTTTTATATTCAGAAAGCAATACATAAAAGTTGCTTGATCAAAAAACAAATAATAGAACTAGATGAAAATGAAAAAAACTTAAGAAAAATTTTAAATTTTGGTCATACTTTTGCACACGCTTATGAAGCAACAATAAAATTTTCAAAAAAACTAAATCATGGTGAAGCAGTTTTATTAGGTATCAATAGCGCCATTAATTTTTCATTAATGAATAAAACACTTCAAATCAATGACTATAATTTGATAAAAAATCATTTAATAAACTTAAATTTACCTAATAAAATTAATAAATATTTTTCCAAAAAAAATATCAGTAAAATTTTATCTTACATGCATAAAGATAAAAAAAATAAAAATAAAAAAATTAATTTAGTTATGATTAATAAAATTGGCAAAGTTAATTACAATTCATATTTTGAAAATAAGATTATTAAAAAATTTCTTAATATTGAATTATCTAATTAAAATTTGTATTGAATGAATGTATTTTTTGATCTCTTCATTAATAATATTATATACTTTTTTATAAGCTTGTACTTTGTTTTGTTTTTTTAGCTCTGAAGATTTAATACTTAATCTTAGATGATATTTGCCCTCTTGATTTGATAAGTGTTTTTTGTGAAGAAATGATTTGTCTTCAATTTTTATATCCTGCAAAACAATATTTTTTTCTAACTTTTTTTTTATTATTAAAATTAATTGATTTATTTCCATAAATGTTATTTGTTATATTATATACTATGAAAAATATTTGTGATTGGAATAATTGTTTTGAAATTGGTGAATATAAAGCTCCTTTGGAAAAGGATAACAGTAAAAACTATCAGTTACTCTGTTTAAATCATATCAAAGAATTTAATAAAAATTGGAATTATTTTGCAGGTATGAATGATAAGCAAATTTTTAATTTTTTAAAATCAGATATGACGTGGCATAAACCAACTCAGAGTTTTAGTTCATCGGATAATTTTTTTAAAATACTCTGGAATAATGCCTTAAAAGATGATTTTGATAAATCAAAATTTAAAAATCAGTTTAATCATGATAGCCAATTTAAATTTAATCATAATGATATAAAAGCATTTGGAATTCTTGGAGTATCAGTTGGATTAAAATGGGAAAAAATTCAAAATAAGTTTAAAATGCTTGTCAAAAAATTTCATCCTGATATTAATTTAGGAAATAAAAAATATGAAGAAAAGTTAAAAATAATAACTTTAGCTTATACTCAACTAAAAAATACATATAAGGAAAAAATTGACACCTAATTTAAACATTCAACCTGATATTAAAATTTCAGTTAAGCAAGTCTTTGGAATAGATTCTGAACTGAAAGTTGAAGGATTTTCAAAAAAAAATGAATATGTTCCTGATATTGATAAACATTATAAGTTTGATAGAGACACCACTTTAGCAATTATTGCTGGATTTAAATACAATAAAAAAGTAATTATTCATGGTTATCATGGAACTGGCAAATCTACTCACATTGAGCAAATTGCTGCAAGATTAAATTGGCCCTGCATAAGAGTAAATCTTGATAGTCACATCAGTAGAATTGATTTAATTGGAAAAGACGCAATTGTATTAAAGAATAATAAACAAGTTACTGAATTTCAAGAAGGTATATTGCCTTGGTCAATGCAAAATCCCGTAGCATTAGTTTTTGATGAATATGATGCAATGAGACCAGATGTTGCATTTCTCATGACTAAGGTCCTTGAGGCAGAAGGTGGTCTAACCTTATTAGAAAAAAATAAAGTTATAAAACCTAATAATTATTTTAGATTATTTGCTACTGCAAACACGATTGGATTGGGTGACACAACAGGACTTTATACAGGAACTCAGCAGATCAACCAAGCACAACTTGATAGATGGAATATTGTAGCAACTTTAAATTATTTGAGTTTAGAAAATGAAATGGAAATTATTTTAGCAAAAAATAAAAATTTTAATAATCCAAAGGGTAAAGAAAAAATATCAAATATGATAAAAGTTGCCTCACTTACAAGAAAAGGTTTTATTGCTGGTGATATCTCAACACTGATGAGTCCAAGAACAGTCTTGCATTGGACTGAAAATACTGAAATTTTTAAAGATACTGGTTACGCTTTTAGAGTAACTTTCTTAAATAAGTGTGATGAAATAGAAAAAAATATAATAGCTGAATATTATCAAAGGTGTTTTGGTGAAGATTTACCTGAATCAATGATAAATATTCAGATCTAAATGAACAAAAAAGATAATTTTAAAGAACAATTTAAACAAGCTTTAATCTCAACAGCAAAAGTTATATCTGATGACTATAAGCCAAATATAAATAAGAAAAATAGCAGTTCAAAAAATTTAGATTTTTTTGAATTAGATAATTTAAGTAATAGACATAATTTTATTCGATTAAGAGCTGAAACAGATTCTGGAGCCTTAAAAAAAAAATTTTCAAATAAAGAAATTTATAAAAAAAATTTACCTATTAATTCATCTTATAGATCATTATACGCTATATCGGAAAAGATTCGATATGAGCTTCTTGGCTCAAAAATGTTAAAAGGAATTTCTAAAAATTTTAATGAAAATTATAATCAAAAAATAAGTTTAAAGCGTAAAGATCAATTAAAAAATAAAGATGATGTGAATGTAGTTGAAGCTTTTGAATTATATATGTTAAAAAATTTTTTAAATATAAAACTTAATACTCTTTCAACAAAAATCTTAAGTTTTTGGAAGAAAGATTTTGATTCTTCGTTAAGTAATCATATTAAATTCTTGTATAAAAACATAGAAAACCAAGAAATATATAACTCAAAATTTTCAGAAATATTAGAAAAAATGAATATTTTTGATACTCAAAATGAAAATGAAGAAAATGAATCTCAAAAAAAAGAAGATAATGAAAACTATAATAATGAACAAGATCAATCAGAAGAAGAACAAGAAAAAAATAAACAAGATGAAAACCAAAACAGAATTGATGCTTATAATGATTTAAATGAATATTCTATGAATGAAGAACTTGTAGACACTGATTCTGAAAAACAAAGTTCTAAAAATGTAATTCAAAAAATGAATATAAATACAATTGATAAAAATTATAATATTTTTACCAATCAATTTGATGAAATTGTAAAAGCTGAAACTCTAGAGTCTGTTGAAGAAATAGCAAAATTAAGAAGTAATTTAGATCAACAACTTGTTAGTTTTCAAGATCTTATAACTAAACTTGCTAATAAACTTCAAAGACAACTACTTGCTAAACAAAACAGATCTTGGGAATTTGATTTAGAAGAGGGCTTGCTAGATAGTTCAAAATTAACAAGGGTAGTTATGGACCCTTATCATTCATTATCATTTAAAAAAGAAAAAGATTTAGATTTTAAGGATACTGTGGTGACATTATTAATTGATAATTCAGGTTCAATGAGAGGAAGACCTATAACAATAGCTGCATTATGTGCTGACATACTTTCAAGAACTTTAGAAAGATGTTCTGTAAAAGTTGAAATTTTGGGATTTACTACAAAAAACTGGAAAGGTGGAAAGAGCAGAGAATATTGGAGTAATAATAATAAACCCAGAAACCCAGGTCGTTTAAATGATTTAATGCACATAATTTATAAAAATGCAGATACTCAATGGAGGCAATCAAAAAAAAATCTAGGTCTAATGTTGAAAGAAGGTTTGCTAAAAGAAAATATAGACGGAGAAGCTATATCATGGGCTTTTAGTAGACTGAAAAAAAGAGAAGAAGAAAGGAAAATATTAATGGTTATTTCTGATGGTGCTCCTGTTGATGACTCAACTCTTTCAGTCAATTCAGGTGATTTTTTAGAAAAACATTTAAAAAAAATAGTCAAATTTATTGAAAATAAAAGTGACGTAGAAATTTTAGCAATTGGAATAGGACATGATGTTTCAAGATATTACAATAAAGCAATCAAAATAACAGACGTACAAGAATTGGGTGATGTGATGATAAGTCAGTTAAGCGGATTATTTGAGGATAAAAAAAAACTCAACTAAATACTAGCCAAATCTTTATTGTTCCATTTTATGATTACTTCTGCGCTACCTGTCTTTTCTGAATTTCTAAAAATTATATTTGCAAAATTTTTTTCTAAAAGAGTTTTTGCAATAAAAGTTCCAAGACCTAACCCATATTTTGAATTATGAGTATCATCAATAGTTCTAATATATGGTTCTCCTAGCATGTGTTTATCGATTAAATCTTTTGGAAATCCTGGTCCATCATCTTTAATAATTATTTCTGTTTTTTTTTTATTACTTTTTAAAAAAATTTCTATTTTCTCATTGCTAAACTTATTTGCATTACCAATAAAATTTCTAAGTCCATATACAATCTCTGCTGATTTGTAAGATTTTACTTGATTTTTAAATTGCTCAGAATTAATTATAAATTTTTTTGCACTGATTGCTTGAAATGATCTTACGATCTCATAAACATAATCATTTAAAGTAACAGCAGAATCAATAAATTCATCTTCAACATTGGGGTTCAGCGAGAGTTTTTTAAGTATCTCTTTGCATCTAGTGCTTTGACTAACCAATAAATCAAGATCTTTGTTGATTTTTTTATTATTTCCAAATTCTTTTTTTAATTCTTTTGCAATCAATAAAATTGTCGAAAGAGGTGTTCCGAGCGAATGAGCTGCAGCAGCTGCTTGACCTCCTAAAGAAAGAAGTTCATTTTCTTTTGCCATTATTATTTGCATTTTATCATAAGCTTTTTTTCTAATTTGGCTTTCTCTACCAAATTTAACAGCAAAATATGCTAAAAAAATTAAACCTATAAATATCGATATTGCAATACTATATAAATAATATTCTGGTACATGGAAATGAAATGTTTCTGGATGAGGTAGTTCATAATAAAAAAAAGTTAATATAATTAAAATTAAACTTGTCAATGTAGCTAACATTATTGAGCTCCAAATATTTAAATACTGGCTCGAAAATATAGAAGGAATTATTATTAAAAAAACAAATGGATTTGTAATACCTCCTGTTAAGTAAATTAATAAACCTAATTGCCCTATATCATAAGATAAATATGAAGTGGCAACAAAGTTGCTTAATTGATTTTCTTTAATTTTATAGAGTAAATAAAGATTAGTTAAAATACTTAAAAATACTATTGAGATACAAGCTAAATAATAAAATTTAAATTGTAAAAAAAATTGTACTATTAAAATTACAGTTAATTGCCCAATATAAGAAAACCATCTAAGATTAATATACGTAGATTTATTGAGTGAATATATTTTTGAAGTTTCTAGAAACTTCGTCATTTAAATATCTAAATTTGAGACATTTATAGCATTTGATATGATAAAATCTTTCCTTAAAGCCACATCATTTCCCATCAAAGTATGAATAATATTTTGATCTTTTTCTAGATTTTTTGAATATTGTACTTGTAATAAATTTCGTGTCTCCGGATTTAACGTTGTATTCCATAATTCTTCAGGATTCATTTCTCCTAACCCTTTAAAGCGTTGAATGCTCAATTTTGACTTTTCATTATTATAAATCTTTTTAAAATCTCTAGAATCTTTTTTTATTTTTTTTAATTCTACTGAATTTTTTAAAATATATTTATCCAGTTCTTTTTCATCCTTAATGTAAATACTTTTTGAACCTTTGTTAATTTTAAATAAAGGTGGTTGAGCAAGATAAATATGTCCCTTTTCTATTAGCTTATTAAATGGTTTATTATTAAAAAAAGTTAATAAAAGTGCTCTAATATGTGATCCATCAACATCGGCATCTGTCATTATAATAATTTTTCCATATCTTAAATCCTTTAAATCAATTTCTTCTACTTTGGGATCTATACCCATAGCATTAATTAAAGTTACAATCTCATTTGATGAAATCATTTTAGATAAAGCCTTTGTTTTGAGTTGATCTTGACTGCCATTTTTTTTAGATCCATTTACATCAACATAAGTATTTAAGATTTTTCCTCTTAATGGTAATACGGCTTGATTTTCTCTATTTCTTCCTTGTTTTGCTGATCCACCCGCTGAATCACCTTCAACTATAAATAATTCCGTTCCTTCCTGTTTAGATATTTGACAGTCTGCTAACTTTCCTGGAAGACCTGTTAATTCTAATGCACCTTTTCTTCTAACATTTTCTCTTGCTTTTCTTGCAACATCTCTTGCTAGTGCTGCTTGAATTACTTTAGCTAAAATTATTTTAGCTACAGATGGATTTTGATCAAGCCAAATAGATAATTTTTCATTTACAACAGTTTCAACTACTGGTCTAACTTCTGAAGATACCAATTTATCTTTAGTTTGTGATGAAAATTTAGGATCTGGTATTTTTATAGACAGTACACAAGTCAGACCTTCCTTAATATCATCGCCTGAAATTGAAACTTTATTTTTTTTCAAAAGGTTATGTTCCATAGCATATTTGTTTATTACTCTTGTAAGTGCACTTCTAAATCCTAAAAGATGAGTGCCACCATCTTTTTGAAAAATATTATTAGCGAAAGGATATACATCTTCTCCATAACCAGCATTCCACTTTAATGAACATTCAATTTCAATATTTGCTTTTTTTCCTTCAATAAAAATTGGTTTTTTAAATAAATCATTTCCATTTTTATTTTGTAATTTTTCTCTTTTATTGTCTAAGAAATTAACAAACTCTATTAATCCTCCATCAAATTTAAATTCAATTTTTTTTGGTTTTTTTTGAGTGAAATCATTAATGCAAATTTTAATTCCTTTGTTTAAAAAAGCTAACTCTCTCATTCTTTTTTGAATGATGTCTATATTAAATTTTGTTATAGAAAAAATTTTTTTTGAAGGTAAAAATCTAATTTGTGTTCCTGAGGATTTAGATTTTCCTTTTACTTTCAATGGAAATTTAGCATCTCCATTTTCAAATTTAATAAAATACTTTTTTCCATCTCTATCTATTTCTAATTCCAATTTTTCAGACAAAGCATTAACTACTGAGACACCAACGCCATGTAGACCACCTGAAATTTTATATGAATCATGATCAAACTTTCCTCCTGAATGAAGTTGTGTCATAATAACTTCTGCTGCAGATTTTTTTTCACCTTTATGAATACCAGTTGGTATTCCCCTGCCATCATCTCTAACTGCTACTGTCCCATCAACATTAATATTAATTTCAATATTTTTGCAGTAACCTGCTAAGGCCTCATCAATTGCATTATCAACAACTTCATAAACCATATGGTGCAAGCCAGTGCCATCATCAGTATCACCAATATACATTCCAGGTCTTTTTCTTACTGCTTCTAATCCTTTAAGAACTTTAATGGAGTCTGCTTCATATAAAGAATTCTTTGTTTTTTTTATCATTTTTAATTTTTTTGGAAAAATTAATTATAACATTTTTACTCAGTTAAATGAAATTTTATAAAAGTGTAATGCTCTTAAAAGGGTGATAGTTAATAATAATTTAGCCTTTTTAATTTTAATTTTTTGTTTTCTATATTTAATAAAAAAAACATCATTTTTGGTCGTAAATTTTAAATTAATGGCGGAGAGAGTGGGATTCGAACCCACGGTACCTTTGAGGGTACACACACTTTCCAAGCGTGCGCCTTAAACCACTCGGCCACCTCTCCATTTACATTTTTTAACAAAAAGTAAAACTATTAAAATTGTTGCTTTATTGCACAAAAATTTATTTTGTATAATAAGTCTTATATCTAATAAACCTTACCACTTTATAAAATTAATTTTTATATGTATCAATTATAACAAATGCGAATTTTGTGTTAAATACACAATATAAGTATTTATGAAAAAAATATTAATCACTGGTGGTACAGGTTTTATTGGGGCTCATTTAGTTCAAAATTTAAAAAATAATAATAAAATATACCTAATTGTCAGAAAAAAAATTAAAAGCTCTGATAAAAATGTTAAAAAAGTTTTTTTTAAAAATTATTATGATCTAAATTTAAAATTAAAAAAAATAAGGGCTGATATAGTAATTCATTGTGCAACTCATTATGTTAAAAATCATAATTACAATGATGTAGAAAAAATTATTTCTTCAAATATTTTATTTGGAAATATCTTACTAGAAAATTTAAAAAAAATGCATGCAAAAAAATTTATAAATTTTACCACTGTATGGGAAAATTATAATGGTAAAGCAGGAAATGCGTTAAATTTGTATTCTGCATCAAAACAATCCTTTAAAAATATAATTAAATATTATGCTGTGTTAAACAAAAATATTAAATTTTATGACTTATTCATTTCTGATACATATGGAAAAAATGATAAAAGAACAAAATTAATTAATGTTATAAAAAAAAGAATTTCAGCTAAAAAAAAATTGCTATTAATTTCAAAAAAACTTTCTATTAATTTAACAAATATTCAAGACATTATTAGTGCTGTAAATATTATTTTAGAAAAAAAAATTAAACCTGGAAGTTATTTACTCAAAAACAATAAAAATTATTTTTTAGGTGATATAATTAAAC
>LWDU01033742.1_pt1 | contig 12150 bp, 14 predicted proteins | sample 727161 | NCBI WGS metagenome assembly LWDU01 (sample SAMN04566230, study PRJNA314399) | hydrothermal vent metagenome | isolation source: deep sea hydrothermal plume seawater | place: Mexico: Gulf of California, Guaymas Basin | collected 2004-07-11 | reverse complement strand
GAAGCAGTCTTTTTAAAATCTTCTTGATCTTCATCTGCATGTGTTATTTCTGATTCTTCTTTTTTTAAAATTATATTAGCTAATTTAATTATAGTGTCTTTTAATTCTTTTCTACTTTCAAGAACTATATCAGCTAGGCCTGATTTCATTATTCCTGAGGCAGTTCCAAAGTCCACAGGAATTTGATCAGTTCCTTTTAAAATATTAGATGTAACTCTTTTTCCCGAAAAAAGTAAATTTTCTACACATTTTGATTCAACAATTATAAAGTCGTGCATAAAGAAACTTGATGCATAAGTTCCTCCAGCAGTTGCTCTTGCGGCGATACAAAATGTTGGAATATTATTTTTTTTAATTTCATTCATTGCAACAATGCTTTTAGTCATACCTGCTAAACCTATTACTCCTGTATGAACGTCAATTCCTGAGCTCTGATATATTACAATCCACACATCTACTTTTTGTTGAATTGCAAAATTAGCCGCTTTTAAGAAATGCTCATTTTCTGCAGGACCAAATCTACCCGCACCAAATTTTGGGTTAAAACAAACAACAACCGCTCGTAAGTTTGAAATATTTCCTGTGGCACACATTAAAGCAGTTTTTTGCCCTGTGATTTTTCTATATTTATTAATCTTTTCTATATATTTGTAACCTTGTCTTGCTCCATCTTTGACTTCAAAATTTAATGGGTCTGGATTAATATTTTCTGGTACCTCGATAGTCTCATAAGTTGAATCAAATAAGTTTTCCAAACGTAATATTGGCGGTAAATCAAAATGAAAACTACATTCACAAATATAAGAGTTTGTAATTAAATCGGGAAGATATGTAATTTTTTTACACTGAGGGCAATTTTTCCAATCAGATTGTTCTTCATATCTTGGTTGTTTTTTTAAAATATGTTTTACTTTAATGCCAATTTTTTTCCAGCGAGTAATCCAATTCATGATAGTTTTCTCCTAAGATTTTTTACCATATTATCTACCTTTGTGACAGGATTTTGTCTATTTTTAATTGATTTTGAAATTTCCTTACATAAAGCGCTTCCAACTACTAAACCATCAGCTTTTTTTAATGATGAAATAGTTTTAATTGTAATCCCAAAACCTATTACCAGATTTTTTGATTTATTTATTTTTTTTATTGCATCATAATTCTTTAAAATTGCTTTTGGAGAAGTTTTAAGTTTACCTCCCGTAGTCGATAACATACTTATGTAATAAATCATATCATGTGAATCATTGATGATTCTTTTCATTCTATATTTTGACGTAGTAGGAGATACAAGTTGAACAAAATTAATAGAATTTTTTTTGCACTTTTTTGAAAAATTTTTATTTTCTGGCCAAGGCAAATCAACAATAATTAATCCATCAACACCTATTTTTTTGCATTTTTTTATAAATAGATTTTCACCATATTGTACAACAGAATTGTAGTAGCCCATAAGAATACAGGGTTTAGCATTTTTGGTTTTTTTAAATTTTTTTACGATTGCAAAGATATCCCTAATTTTTATACCATTTTTGATTGCTCTGTATGTGCTATCTTGAATTTGTTTTCCATCACCAGTATTACAATTATGTCCAACTCCAATTTCACAAATATCTGCGTGCGAAGAAATAGCTTTTAAAATTTCAAAGGATTTTTTTTTACTTGGATCTCCTGCGACTGTGTAAGTTAGCAGCGCAGGCCTATTTTCTTCTTTACATTTTTTAAAAGCCAGTCCTAAATTTGAAGATTTCATAAATTATATCCTAATCTTGCTTTAATAATTTTCATATCTTTTTTAGCATCACCACAACTATCTACGCACACGACAGTATCTTTATTTAACCCTGGAGCGATTTTTATAGCTTCTGCAAATGCATGAGAAGGCTCTAGTGAGGGTCTAACTTTTTCTAACCTAGAAACTAACTTGAAGGCCGCTAAAGCTTCTTCATCAGTTGCAGAGGTATACCTTGCTCTTTTTGTATCTTTTAAAAGACAATGTAATGGTGAAACTCCCGGATAATCTAGACCCGCACTAATTGACTCAGTCTCTTCTATCTGACCTTCTTTATCTTGAATTACATATTGTATTGCTCCATGTAAAATGCCAATTTTGGCTCCATTAGTTAATGGAGCAGCATGCCTTTTGCTATTTCTTGGGCCGCCAGCTTCAACACCAATTAGTTCAACTTGATTTTTTTCATAATCTATAAATTCATTCCAAAAACCCATAGCTGAAGATCCTCCACCCACACAATTAATTAATTTCAATTTTTTTGGAATTATTCTAAATTCTTTTTTTAGTTGAACTTTTAGTTCTTTTGAAATTTGTGCAGTACTCCATGCACAAATTTTTATGAATATATTGGGCCCGACAGTTGAACCCACGCACATATGTGTCGTATCACAATTTGACACCCAATATCTCATACATTCACTAACTGCATCAACTAGAGTTTTGCTTCCAGAATCTACAGGAACAATTTCAGCACCATTTTTTCTCATAGCACGGCAGTTAACTGCTTGACGAACAATATCTTTGGTTCCCATGAAGATTTTACATTTGAGACCAAATTTTTTTGCAGCCATGCTTAACATTTTTCCAGCATAACCAGCTCCGGTATCACCAATTATATATTTTTTTTTAGCTCTTCNNNATAATTTTTAAAGAAATAATCTCTTTCATTTAAAAATTTTCTCTCATAGCGGAGTTTTTCAAAAAGGTTTGCTAGATCTTCAATTGGTTTTTTTAAGGTTTCTGGCACATAATTACCACCAAATTTATTTCCATATAAATAATTTTTATTATGTTGATCAATTAAAAGTTTACCTTTTTTTAATTTCATAATAATTTATACCTTAAGGGAATCAGAAACTTTATTTAAATTTTCTTCGATATTTCCATTTATCAAACTTCTTCCCATAATTATTTTATTTGAACCATTTTTTATACTTTCTACTGGAGTGCAAATGCGTTTTTGATCATTTTTGCTATCATTTTCCATACGAATTCCTGGAGTGAAAATTAAAAGATTGGGTCCTATAATTTTTCTAACAATTTTTGCTTCATGTCCTGAACACACAACACCGACACTTGTTTCCTTAGCAACTTTTGCTAGCTTTTCGACTTGTTGAGTTACTGTGTTATCGTTTCCCATATCTTTTAAATCTCTATCACTCAAGGCTGTTAAGATTGTTACCATCATAACATTAGGTTTTGATTTAATTTCACTTGCAGCTTTTTTGGCTTTCTCGATCATTGATTTGCCACCTTGTCCGTGAATTGTTAAAAAACCAAACTTAATATCTTCTAATGTTTTGATTGATTTATAAACTGTTTCAGGGATATCGTTAAGTTTAAGATCTAGCATTAAGTTAGTAATACCAATTTCATTAAATTTTTTCACACCTTCTTTTCCATTTGCATTAAAAAATTCTAGACCTAATTTTATAGTAAAAATTTTATGTTTAATTTTTTTGGTAATATTAATTGCTTTGTCTAGATTTGAAGTATCTAAAGCTAGAATAATTTTACTCACTGATTTTTAATAAGTATCAGATATTTTGTTATCAGTAAAACTTTTGTTTAACCGATTAAAAAAAGCTTTACTCATTTTCCATCTTACCGCATTTTTTTCAGGTATTTGTACTAACTGCGAGTTTTTTGGATTCCTGCCAATTCTAGCTTTTCTTTTGATTATTTTATATGTGCCAAAGCCACGAATTTCAATATTTTCACCTCTTGAAAGAGCTTCTAATATTTGAAGAAAAATAATTTCTAAAATTTTTTCTAAATCTTTACGTAGCAGTTGCGGATGTTCATTGCAGAATTTTTGCAATAATTCAGATCTAACCATAAATCTATTATTTAGTTATTTTTTCTTTTTGTTTTTTTTAACTAATAAAGGTCCAAGTATTTCACCTAGCACTCCACCAGAATCTTTGGAGCCATATTTTTTTACAGCTTCTTTTGTTTGTATTTCTTCTAGAGCTTTAATAGAAAGTGACACTTTTCTTTTTTCTTTATCTAGTTCAGTAATTAGGGCATCCAATTTATCACCTTTGACAAATCTAGTTGGACGTTGATTTTCAAGTTCTTTTGCTAGTTGGTTTTTTTTGATTAATATTGATAAATTTTTCTTACCGAGCTGGAGGTAGATTCCATTTGGTGCTGAGTTTTGCACAATTCCAGTAACTATATCCGAAACATTTTTGTTCATAAAAAATTCAAAAGGATCGTCCCCTAGTTGTTTTATACCAAGTCTTATTTTTTCCTCAATATTATTTATTTCTAAAATTTTAAATTTAATTAATTGGTTTTTTTTATATTTTTCTAATTCCGAATCATTTTCTGACCAGCTTAAATCTTTATAATGGATCAAGCCATCAAGTTCAGTATTTTTAATTGATACAAATAACCCGTAGTCAGTTATATTTTTTATTGAACCTTCTGATTGATCTCCTACTTTAAAATCTTCAGAGAATTTTTTCCATGGGTTTACTAGTGTATTTTTATAACTTAAAGAAAGTCTTTTTTTTTCAACATCTTTTTCTAAAAGTTGAACATTTACTTTTTGAGAAGTAGATAATATTTTTCCTGGATGAATATTTTTTTTAGTCCACGACAATTCAGATTGGTGAATTAATCCTTCTAGGCCATCTTCTAGTTTAGCAAAACAACCATAATCCTGAACTTTAGTAATTGTTGCTGGATAAATTTTTCCTATTTCATATTTGTTTATTGTTGTTGCGTAAGGATCTTTTGTAAGATGTTTTATACTTACACTAATTTTTAATTTTACAGGTTCAATTTTAGTAATTTTAACTTTTATAGATTGTCCCAGAGAAAGAAGTTCTGATGGCTTATTAATTCTACTCCAAGATATATCAGTTATATGTAAAAGAGCATCAACACCATTTAAATCAATGAATACTCCCCAGTCAGTAAGATTTTTTACTATTCCCTGAACTATATCGCCTTCTTTTAATTTTGATATAATTTTATTTTTATCTTTATTTCTAATTTTTTCTATTACTGCACGTCTTGATAAAACTATATTTCCTCTTTTTTTATCTAATTTTACACATTCAAAAGTTTGAGGTGTTTTCATAAGATGATCAAAATTTTTTATGGGGCGCAGATCTAGTTGTGAGGCAGGTAAAAAGCACAAACATGAATCAACATTTACACAAAATCCGCCTTTTACTCTTGAAATGATGATGCCTGTAACTTCCTCTTTATTTTCAAAAGCTTTTTCCATTTTTTTCCAAGATTTTGCTCTTCTTGCTTTTTCTCTGCTTATAACTATTTCCCCATTTTTATTTTCAATTTTTTCTAGTAAAACTTCTATTTTTGATCCAACTTCAATTTTATCTATCTCCTTAGTGAGCTTAAATTCTTCGAGGGGTATAGCTCCAGAGCTTTTTAGCCCAAGATCAATGAAAACAAATTTTTTTCCAATTTCTTCAACGGTACCTGTTGTTATTTCGCCTTCTTTAAATTTTCGATTTCCTAGATCTTCTGAAAGCAGTTTTTCAAATTCTTTGTTTGATTTGCTTTTATCTTGTTTTAAAATTGTTTCCATAATTATTTAGCTTTCTATCAATTATTTTTTTAACTTTTAGAAAGCACCCTGTTATAGAGAGTCGTGTAGTATTTATCAACAATGAATCACGCCCAAATCTTAGTGGGGAATATCTCCTATTTTTGTCAGAATTGTCTCTTTTTTTAAGACTTTTTGCAACTTCTTCAAAAGTTGCATTTTTACCAAGATTTTTTAATTCGGCCGTTCTTCTTTTACTTCTTTCAAATATACTTGCCGTAACATAAAATTTAAAAGTTGCGTCAGGGATAATTTTATAAGTAATGTCCCTTCCATTTAGTATGGATCCGTTAAATTTTTTAGGAATATTATATGCAATATTTTTTTGAAAATTGTAAACTAATTTTCTTATTTTGGGGTTTTTTGCTATTTGTGATGTAAGTTGTGCAACTTTATCATCAATTAATTTTTTATCCTGTAGTTTTTTTAGATTTAAATTTTTAATTTTTTTTCTTAAAAATTTGATTTTATTTTTTGGTTTTTTTTGGATTATCTGAAAAGCACACCATCGGTATACTTTACCAGTATCAAGGTATCTTAATTTATAGTGTCGAGCCAATCTTAAAGATAGAGAAGTTGACCCAGATCCCGCCGTTGCATCTATAGCTATACGTATTGGTTTAATTTTTTTTAATTTCAATTTTTCCCCCAATATTTTTTATTAATTTGATAAAATTAGGAAATGAAGTATTTACAGTTTCAAAATTATGAATTTTTAATTTTCCTCCAAGTAGCAAGCCCAAAATTGCCCAAGACATTGCAATTCGATGGTCGCCATTTGAAAAAATATTAAGTTCTTTTTTAATTTTAATATTTGGATTTCCATATATTTTTAAACTATCTTTTGTAGATTTAGTTCTGATGCCGATTTTATTAAAACCTTTTTCCATATTTTTTATTCTGTCAGATTCTTTGTGTCTTAATTCATTTATTCCAGTAAATTTTGATAAGCCTTTTGTCAAAGCAGCAATTACAAAAAGAATACAAAACTCATCAATAAGAAATGGTCCCAACTCCTTTGGACAAACTACGGGTTTTAAAATACTGCTTTTAATTATGATGTCTCCTACGGGCTCTCCTGATATTTTTTTTAAATTTTTTATTTTTATATTTGCATTCATCTTCTCCTTTAAAATTTTTAAAAAACCAACTCTTGTAGAATTACAAATTACATCCTTAATTATTAATTTAGAGCTTGGAGTTAATAGAGTAAGTGCAATTAAAAATGATGCTGAGCTTGGATCTGAGAATACAGTATAATTAAAAGCATATAAATTTTTTTGACCTTTTAATGTAATCAGATTGCCTTTTTTTAATTTTTTAATCTTAATATCAGCATTAATTTTTTTTAAAAATATCTCAGTATGATCACGGCTATTTTTTTTTTCCTCAATAGCAGTTATTCCAGGCGTTGAAAGACCAGATAAAAGTATTAAACTTTTAATTTGTGCACTACCTTTTTTCTCAACATGTTTTTGAGCTAACGGCATAGATGTGCCTTCTATTATTAGAGGAAGAGTTGATTTTTTTTTGGGATAAAAAAAACATCCTATTTTTTCTAATGGCTCAATAACTCGAGACATATCCCTTTTGTTCATTGATTTGTCACCGTAAAGGTAAAATTTACTATTTTGAGTTGATAATAATCCAGATAAAAGTCGAGCAGTTGTTCCACTATTTCCAACATAGATTTTAATTAATTTTTTATTAGTTCTAAAAGAATTTAAGCCATTGCCATAAATAAAATAAATATTATTTTTTTTAATTATTTTTGTGCCTAATTTTTTTAATGCTTTTATGCAATTTAAAACATCTTCAGATTCTAATAAATTTCTAATTTTTGATATTCCAATGCATTGGCTGGCTAATATTAATGCTCTTATACTAAGAGATTTATCAGAGGCAACTTTTATAGTCTTGTTATATTTATTAATTTTTTTATTTATTGAAACAGAAAATTTTTTTTTCATTATATATTAGAAATTAAAATCTTCACCAAAATATAATTTTTTTGCTTCGCTGGTATTTACAATTTGACGCGGAGTACCGTTTGCAACTATGATTCCATTAGCGATCACATATGCTCTATCTACTACACTTAAAAGTTGAGATGCATTATGATCAGTTACTAATACAGCACAACCTCTTGCTTGCAATTTTAAAAGTAATTGTTTTATGTCTTGTACTGAAAGTAGATCGACACCAGCAAATGGTTCATCCAATAATAAAACCTTAGGATTATTTATCAAGCATCGCGCTATTTCTGTCCTTCGCCTTTCCCCACCTGATAATGCTGTTGCTTTGACATCTCTTAAATGCGTAATTGAAAATTCAGCCATCAATTTTTCAACAATATCTTTTTGCTCATCAGCATTTTTTTTTACTATTTGTGCAATTCCTAGTAAATTTTCATAAACAGTAAGCCCTCTAAAAATCGAAGTTTGCTGAGGCAAATAACCAATGCCTATTTTTGACCTTTCATGAATAGGCAAAGTTGTTAATTTAATTCTATCCAAAAAAATATCTCCATAATCAGGTTTTAATAATCCTAGCACAATATTCATAAAGGTACTTTTCCCAGTACCGTTACCACCTAACAAACCTAGCATTTCTCCTTTATTTAATTGAATATCAATTTTCCTTAATATCACTCTTTGACCAAAGGATTTGGATATATTCTTTGCAGTAAATACGGGTTTAGATTTAAATTTTATAATTCTAAATTTTTTTATATTACTCATTTAAATATCTTCATATTTATTTGTTTATCATCAAACATTGAAACTTTAAAAAATTTTGTTTCAAAATCATAATCAACTTTGTCAGCACGAAGCAAGGATCCCGTTGGATAATTTATACTCACATTATTGTAAACTTTGGCTGAACTTTCATTACCTAGTAAATCTAAATTATCTGAGAAAATTTTTATATCTCCAACTGTCGCTCTAACATTTTTTTCAAAAAAACAGTCATAATTTACTTTATTATATTTACCTTTATCAGATAAAATATTAACTGTTCTACCATCTTTTAAATATAAAATTACGTGCATATTAGTCATGTAGACAATATCAGGCTCGTCGTCATTTATATGAGCTTTTTCAGATTTAACTATAAATGTTTTATCTAGATCATATAAACCTTTATACTCAAGATTTTCAAACGAAGTAGCTTCTTCACTTGCATCATCAGAAAGAGTTGGCAGATTTTTTTGAATATTTTTTTCTACTATGGATTTATTTTTATTCATATAAGGATAGTAGAAATATGTTAATAAAATTAGAAGAACTCCAATAATCAAAAGAACAGCTTGTATTTTTTTTTGTTTTTTTTTCACTTAATTCCTCGAGCTAAACAATGATGCATATGAATAATACCTATAACTTTTTTAATTTTTTTATTAATATCTTTTTTTCTTGCAACTAAAAGTGATGTAATTTTTTTAGAATTCATTATTTCAATAGCGGAAAGTGCTGTAGCAGAATCAAAAATCCAATTTGGATTTTTATTACATATTTTTGAAATTTTTTTCTTATATAAATTATTTGAATTTCTACGTATATCTCCATCGGTCAGAATATTAATTTTTCCATTTTTTTCTCTACAACAAATTAACCCCAGTTTTTTTTTAGTCATCTCTCTTACTGCAGAGAACATATTTTTATCTGAAGAGATTAGTGGAATTTCTTTTCCTTTTGCCATTATTTCTTTCACTTGAACTAAAGCTGTGGCCAGAGCTCCTGATGGGTGCGTAGTAACAAATTTTCTGTTGGTAAATTTTTTTCTTTTCATTAAAGCTAAACCTAAAGCATCCCCAAAACAACAAAACATAGTAGTGCTTGCTGTTGGAGCTAATGAAAAACCAGCTTCATTAACTTTAGGTAATAAAATTTTAATAGTTGAATGTTTAAGTAGCATAGATGAAGATTTACAAGAAATTCCGATAACTTTTAAATTAAACCTATTAGCATATTTTAGTATTGAATTTAATTCGGAAGATTCGCCTGATACACTGAATATTAAAAGTATATCATCTTTTGACAGAAAACCTAATCCACCATGCTGGAGGTCGTTAGCGCTAAATCCTACAGCAGGAGAGCCTAAGCTTGATAATGTGCTCGCCACCTTTAAAGAAATTATAAAAGATTTGCCGACTCCAACAACAACTATTTTATTTTTTGTTTTACTACACAAACTAACAGCTTTTGAAAACTGAGAAGAATGATTAAAACTTGTTGATAATTTTCTTAAGGCTTGAATTTCAGTCTTAACTGTTTTTTTTGCTATTTCTAAATCTTTATACATCTAATGTTGAAATATATCTTCAGTAAATCCGTTTTGATCCAATTTAATTCTTGTTTTCAAGAAATCAATACTGTTTTTATAAAGTTCTAATCTATTTTCTCTAACTAACATTTTATAAAGTTCATCTTTTATTTTGTGTAAATATATTACGTCGTTACTGCAGTATTGTAGTTGCGCATCCGTTAATTCACTTAACTTTTTATTCCAGTCACTGCTACCAAGTCTTTTATCTAATTTTTTTCCACAAAATTCAGAAACTAAATCTTTCAAACCATGGTTTTGTGAATAAGTTCTACATAATTTGCTAGCTATTTTAGTATCAAAAATGTTTTTTACTTCGCATTTAAGAAAATATTCTAAACCCGAGATATCATATCTTAAATAGTGGCCAATTTTTGTAATTTCATTATTTTCCAAAATTTTTATTATATTTGGAGCTTTATAATTTTCTCGATTGGGCTGAATGATGTAGGCATCATTATTTCCAGTTGAAAACTGAACTAGACTTAATTTATCACGATGAGGAATTTGAAGACCAGAACCTTCAGTATCTATTGCTAGACTTGAACATTTCTCTAATTCTTTCGAAGCTTTGACCGAAATATCATCTTGAAACTTATAAATTTTAGTCATACTTAAATTAATATATAATGTGTTATCAAAATGCAAAGTAATCAACAAATAGCCGTTTTTGGCGCCGGGGGTTTCCTTGGCAGGCATTTAATCAGAGAATTAACTAAGCTAGATTATCGAGTTAAAATAGGCACTCGAAATCCTTTCTTAAAAGGTTATCTAAGAACTTTGGGCAATCCAGGTCAGATAGAGCTTATAAAAACTAATATTTTTAATGTTGAAGATGTCAAGCAAGTTTTAAAAAACTGTGATTATGCAATTAATCTTGTGGGAATTCTTTATGAAACAAGAAAACAAAAATTTATTCAAATTCATTCACACTTTCCATATCTATTAAGTAATTTATGCAACGAGATTGGAATAAAAAATTTAATTCACGTAAGTGCTTTGGGAGTTAAAGAAAAACATAGTTCGCAATATATCCAATCTAAATTTCAGGGAGAAAAAAATATTAAAAATTTTTTTAAACCATCAGTAATATTAAGACCATCCTTGATTTTTGGACCTGAAGATAAGTTTTTTAATACTTTTGCTTCTTATGCAAGAATTTTCCCAGTTCTTCCTTTAATTGGGGGAGGAAAAACAAAATTTGCTCCTATCTATTGTGTTGATGTAGGCAAAGCTATTGTTAAAGCATTAGAACTTAAAAATACCGAACCTAAAATTTATGAACTTGGAGGACCAGAAAATTATTCATTTAGAGAACTTATAGAAATTTTGCTAGGTGAAATAAAAAAGAAAAGATTTTTAGTAAACATTCCTTTTAATATTGCAAAGTTTCAATCTTATTTTTTGCAGATGCTACCAAATCCAATTTTGACTATGGATCAGGTAGAATTGTTAAAATATGATAATATTATCTCTGGAGAGCATCCAACTTTGAAAGATCTTGGTATTCAAGGAAAAACTATTCATTCCATACTTCCAGAATATATTTACCGATTTAGAACTTATGGTCAATTTGGATAGTTTATAAAATTAAACATCTAAATTTAATATTTTTTAGTTATGCTGATTTAATTCTTTTTTCTATAAATATTGGAATATCTTCATCAGTAATTTTATCTTCCTCTTTTTCATTTTTTGCTTGGAAGGCATATAGTACATGAAGTTTACAATAAGGAAATTTTTCCATTGGTGCTCGTCCACAAAAATAAAAGTCGCTTTCATGTGGATGACCAATAGGCCACCTACATGTTTTGTCAGTTATTTCGTGAAATTTAATGGGATTCTCTTTTTCGAAATTTTTATCTAATAGTAATGCTTTAAATTTAGCTTTTCTTCCTATTTTTTGGTTTTTATTTTCCGGAGAACTATTTACTGGTTTGTTGGTTTTAATCTCAGATTTTCTTGAAGTAGTTCTTGCCTCTAATTTTAATCGATGAACTTTACCCAAGATGGCAGATCTTGAAGTGGAAAAAATTTTTGCAATTTCAGAACCGGTTAATCCATCTTTCCAAAGTTTTTTTAATTTCAATTCTGAATCAGGTGTCCACGACATTTTTATTTCAAGATAAGTAAATATACTATATATTGTATTTGCAATGAAAAAACATACCCCATGTGGATATTTTATTAACAGTATTTTATCGTAGGCAATCCCGTACTTTTAATT
>LWDU01040464.1_pt1 | contig 12153 bp, 5 predicted proteins | sample 727161 | NCBI WGS metagenome assembly LWDU01 (sample SAMN04566230, study PRJNA314399) | hydrothermal vent metagenome | isolation source: deep sea hydrothermal plume seawater | place: Mexico: Gulf of California, Guaymas Basin | collected 2004-07-11 | reverse complement strand
CTTGGGGATGCGCTCACCGCCCGTGTGTACCTCGTAGCGTCCCATGTACTGCTCGCCTAGGCTGAAGTCACAACGCTTCTTACCGGCTCGCACAGCGTCCTCTTTGTCACCCTTGAATAGATAGCCTTTAGGATTCGGCTCTGCGTCACACAGTAGCTTGAATATGATCCAAACACCATCGTGGAACATTGGGCATTTACGGCCACCTGTTTTATGCGAATCAATTATCACCTCTGCTCGACCAACATCGCCATCGGCAAAATCTACGTCGCAATTACGAATCCACAGTGTGTCAGCGGCAGCTCGCAGTCCCATCAACCGGGCAAGTACAATTCGAGCAAGACTTTTCAGGTCATACTGGCAGTTAGCAAATGACGTAAGTGCTTACTGGGAGGGATGGACGGGATTAATTGCAGGGACAGGACAGAACTGGACCTGCTTTTTCAACCGAACTCCCTGGTACTCGTCGTGCGGGTAATCGAAGATCGCCAGGACGCTTTATTCATACACAAGAGACACGTCGATGTACTGGCCGCCCAGGGCGTTTTGACAGTGAATGGCGAGTGTGTTCTTCCCTTTCTTTAATGATGCCTGCGCGACTTTCGACATTCCCTTGAGTTCGTAGCGCGTGGTATACCCGTCCAGTTTGGCCGCCGCGACGCCGTTGATGTAGATGGTGGGATTCTCATCCCAGAAGATGTTCAGCAGCAACTTGCCTTTACGCGGGTCGTAGTCGAATGAAGTTCGGATCCAGACCTGGGACGTATCCCAAACCGTCTTGACATTGGCGTTTTTCGTGCCGTGCGTGCCTAGGCCCGCCGCGCCCTGTTTCCACCCGCTGTCGTCGAAGCTTGGTTTGATCCAGTCGTCTGCGGGCTTGATTGTCGTGTAGCGAACGGGAACCTTGTTTTTGGATGCGACGGGCAAGACTGGTTTCTCGGGCAGTTTTGCCGCATAGAGTTTTTCGTGCAGCTGTCTCAAATCTTTGGCAGGGAACTTCTGAACCTCTCGGTCATACGTCATAAGACCGTTCACCTCCGCCTCGACATCGGTGGTCTGGGTGTAAATTCCTCCGGCAACGCCTTGCTGCTTGAGCCGTATCATCCGCTGGATCGATTCTCGGTAGCGGCCGAGCAGTTCCTCTTTGGTCTTGGGCAGTCCGCCATACCCCCAGTTTTTCGCGCTGGGATTCCACAGGTGTTTCTTGTCCACGACGAATCCGTGCCCGCCGAATTCTCCCACTACTTTGATGTAGTCCTTCAATCGCGGGTCGTGTACTGGGAAGTCGGGATGCGGGTAGTTGTGGTGGTCAACCACATCGCCAACCGGCCAGAAGTTGCCACCGCTGGCGACGTTGACAAGTCGTGATGGATCGTAAGCCGCAGTCCATTTGCCGACTTTGAGCGTTCGGTGTTGTCCCCACGCTTCGTTGAAGGGAATCCAGCTTACGATGCTCGGGGCATTGTAGAGGTGATCGATCATTTCCTTGAGTTCATACATGAACTGTTTGTGCGCTTCGTCGGGCCAGTCTTTGTCCGTGGGATTGGGCTGCAGCCGTGTCCATTTCGGGTGTGGCGTTCCGGAAACCTGGTCCTGCCAGATCATCATGCCGATCCGGTCGCAATAGGCGTAATACCGGCGCGGGCGCACCTTGATGTGATTGCGAATGCAGTTGAATCCTGCGGCTTTCAGATAATCAATGTCGAAACGCATTGCCCGGTCCGAAGCAGGGGTCAGCAGACCATCGGGAAACCATCCCTGGTCGAGCGTGCCCAGATGAAAGATCTCTTTTCCGTTCAGTGTGAACCGCCAGTTGCCGTTGGCGTCCTGCTGCTTCCCGACGCTTCGAATACCTGCATAGGACTCGACCGCATCGACCGTCTGGCCGCGCATGATCAGTTCAACCTTCAGGTCGTACAGGTTCGGTTTTTCTGGAGACCAGAGTCTGGGGTCTTTCACCGTCAAGTGGGTTCCCTCGATCGAGCCCGATGCCGATCCAACCTCTCGGCCTTCGAATGATGCGCTGACCTTCACGCTCGACGCCGCGTCGATGTTACCGTCGATCTCTACTTTGACGTCGATGGTTCCCCTGGCCGCATCCGTGTCGATCCGGAGGCTCTTGATATAGGTTCTCGGCACGGTTTCCAGCCACACGGTCTGCCAGATACCCGAGACGCGGGTGTAGTAAATCCCGCCGGGCCGGCGCTCCTGCTTGCCGCGCAGTTGATAGTCAGCGGTTTCGTCGATGACTTTCAGGCGAACCGTGTTTTTACCTTCGACCACTGCCTTGGTGATGTCGAACGAGAACGGTGTGTTGCCGCCCTTGTGTGTACCCGCGGTCTGGCCATTGATCCAAACCTCGCACCGGTAATCCACCGCTTCGAAGTGAAGCAGTTGCCGGTTGTTCGTTTTCGAAACCTCGAACGTTCTTTCGTACCAGAGTTCTTCGTTCGGCTGGAGGATGCGCCCAACGCCAGACAGGCTGGACTCGATGCAGTAAGGAACCAGGATTTTTCCGTTCCAGGTCCTTGGAGCGGTGTTGTTAACCGGAGTAGCGCGTTGCCGCACGGCATAATTCCAGAGGCCGTTAAGATTCCGCCACTGCTTGCGCACCATCTGCGGCCGCGGGTATTCGCGCCAGGCGTTGTCGGGTGTGACCTCTTTGGCCCAACGGGTTCTGATCCGGTCGCCAACTGGTTTCCATTCCGCGGCATGTACTGTGGCGCATGCAAGCGCAAGTAGTAAACCTGCAATGCTTCTTAAGTTCACGATGAAGTATCCTTGGTTAGTTTAAAGTTGTCATAAAGATCATCACTTCCATTGCGAGGTTCCGCCCGGGCCTTTTCTCCCCTGTAGCTTTCGATCGTAAGGTAGGCATACCAGTCGGTCGTCTGAGCCGATTCGGCCAGGTTGATCCGATAGTGGTGGACTATCTTTTTGTGTTTGCAAACTTTCCTTGTCCATCTTCTGTTTTCGAAAAATCGTCGATCACTCGAAGTTGCTGCCCAGACTGAATGCGTTCGTTTCCGTCGATAATGACCTGTTGACCGGCCTTAAGGTCGCCTCGAACTTCGATCATACTTTTGCGAGAAATTCCAATCTCGACTTCGACTTGAACTGCTACTGTCTGCCCGTCTTCTCTTGGGGTGGCAATCATCACAACCGGTGTGTGTCCTCCTAGAACTAGTGCGTCTTTTGAGACTAAGAGGCTTTGACGTGGTTTGCCATAAATGGTGGCGCGTGCCTGCATGCCGTCTCGTAGCAGATACCTTCCGTCTCGTTCAGGATTTTTCAGGCGAATGAAAACTGGAAATGTCCGTGCTCGTTGATCGGCGCTGGGCCCAATACCGTGAATCTTTCCCTCGAGAGTCTCCATTCCCTCCGGCAACGCTGTGACACGAAGAGGCACGGTGTCCCCTGTTTGAAGCTCATTGATGATCGATTCAGGAACGTGAACTAGTACGTCGATAGGATCAAGCGAGACAATTTCTGCAACTGGATCACCACGACTCAGCCACTGGCCAGCTTCGGTATGTTTCTGGACAACGTAGCCTGTAAACGGTGCAAATATCGTATGATAAGATCGCAAGATGTTTAGTCGAGAGATTTCCTGATTCTGTTTTTCAAACTGAAAGACCGCTCGAGCGACTTCTTCACTGCGCGGGCCAGCTTCCATTAGATCGTAATCTGCTTTGGCAGCGATCATGGTTTGTTTGGCGCGCAGGGCAACCAATTTTAAATTCTCAAGTTCTTCCTCAGTAATTGCATTGCGCAGGTTCAGTTTATCTGTGCGTTGGAATCGGGCATCAGCATTTACACTGGTCAGCCTGGCCGCTTCCCAGAGTGCTTTGGAGCGAGTGATTTCTTCAGGGCGGTTTCCTGTTTTCAATTCCTCTAGTTCGTGTTGCAGACGAGCTAACTCGGCCTTTGCGGCTGCAATCTCAGTATCAACTGTCTCTGTACTCAGTTGGACGATGGGCTTTGTGGGAGATCGACTGTATTCCGTGCTGATACTGGTTACTAGGTCACCAGTTTCCACATATATTTTATTGACTCGACCATCGACCGGGCTGCCTATCACGCTTCGGCGAATTGATGTAAATGTGCCGACCAAAGCAAGCTCGGGCACAACATCTTCGCTGGTTACGCGTGCAGTTCGAACGGCAACAACAGACCCGGAGGTAGTAACTGTTGAAGCTGGCGCACTCTCCGATGTCGCGGAATTACATCCAGAAAGGCCTAGAGATAGCGAGACCGCGACGAACAGTAATGACTGTTGTAAGATAAACCGCTTTCCCAAAAAATCAACGAGTATCTGCATTCGTCGGAAAGTGGAACGCATCGGGACATTAGTGTTCATAATGTATTCACTTCTATTGTAGAGATATGCTCTATCACTTCTTCAACTTCAGATTCGAGAACATTTCCGTAATTGGTAATTGCTTCAGAATGTGTCGCTTTATCCTGAAAAAACAAATTACGGGCATCCATGACGAGACTGAAGAAACTGGGAATTAGAAACAGTGTCAGGATTGTTGAAACGGCTAATCCTCCAAGGACCACACAGCCGAGTCCACGATAGAGTTCGCTGCCAGCGCCCGGCATGACGACCAGAGGAAATAGCCCCAGAACTGTAGTTCCCGTTGTCATAAAGATTGGCCGAATACGGGTGCGCACACTTTCGACAATTGCTACACGAGAAGACATATTCCCATCAAGCATATAATTGATTGATTGATGCACAATCAGAATGGCATTGTTGACCGCTGTCCCGATGAGAATCACGAAACCCAACATAGTGATAATGTCCAACGGCTGTTCTGTAAAACGATTCGTCAACCAGAGACAGGAGACTCCTCCGACTGCAGCTAGCGGGACGGTTAGAATAATGACCAATGGGTAAATCCACGATTCAAACAAACCAGCCATAAGTAGATAGGTAATAATCAGGGCCAACAAGAGATTGAATCGCATGGCTTGCCACGACTCTGCCAGACGGTCAGCCGTTCCACCCAGGGTCATTTGCATCTCCACGGGCAACAAGCCTTCTGCTTTCATAGAGGCAATCACGTCTCTCTTGACCGTTTCTACCGCTCGTCCAAGTGGGACTCCCTCCGGAGGCCGGACTTCAATAGTGATGGCACGACGTCGTTCGATATGACGAATTGACGGTGGACCGCTGCCGATCTCGAAATCCGCCAGAGACGATAGCGGTACGAGACTGCCATCGCGTGTGACTACCATCCGATTGCCGAGGTCTTGGGTGTGTGACGCGTAGCTACCGTCTCCGATAATTCGCAGGTCAATCTTTTCACCGTCAGTCGCATAGTCTGTCACATACGCCCCGTCGGTCAGGGCATCGACGATGTAGCCAAGCTGAGTGGCGTCGATGCCCAATTCGGCCATACGATCCCAGTGTGGCAATACATGAAGCTCGGGATTAGCATTCCATAGACCTGGTACGGCCGATGTGTGCGAATTAGGCATTTCATTTTTTATGCGTTCCTGCACGTCTGCAGCCAAAGAAATCACGGAATCTAAATCGGGCCCGGTCAGTTCGATATCGATCTTGCGTGAAGATCCTGGAAACAGGCTTAGCTGGTAGGCACTTCCGAGCATGCCCGGTATCTCGTCCGCCAGAGATTGAAGCACTGGAATCCACTCTCGAATTCGGGTCGGATCCTCTGTTTGCACCTGTACCATCACTTCGTGAGGCTGCGCTTGCACTAGAAGGTCTTTGAGCAGAGGAAGGTCGAGTTGCTCTGCTTCTGAATTTGACGGATCAATTTCCCAGTAAGGACGAAACTTTTCGAAGACCTGTCGGGAGATGGCCTCATTCTTTTCAACGTTGTATCCTGGCGGGGGATACAACTTGCACATTACGCGAGCTTTATTTCCATCTGGCAAATACTCGACATCAGGAAAAAGAATCCAACTGATCAAAATAGCTCCGCTAACAAATACCGCCACAAGAATCAGGCGGCGTATTACACTACCCAGAAGCCAATGATTTGTGCTCACCACCCACCCGACAAACCATTTCGCTACCCGATCAACGAGATTCACTGATGAGGATCGGTCCCCATTTTGGCCCGATGCCAAAAATCGAGCCGACGCAGTTGGAATTACTGTGATCGCGATGATGAGCGATAATCCGACAGCCGCACTGATTGCCAGTGCGATGTCGCGGAATAACTGACCGGCCTCTTCTTGCGTAAATAACACGGGTACGAAGACAGCCAAGGTGGTCAGCGTTGAGGCCAGAACAGCTCCCCAGACTTCTCGTGTTCCACGGATTGCAGCGTCGTACGGTGTTTCACCGCGTTGGTAATGACGGTAGATGTTCTCCAAAACCACGACCGAGTTATCGACAATCATCCCCACTGCAAAGGCCAGCCCCGCCAGACTAACAACATTCAGAGAACGATCTAGAAGGCGAAGAATCAGGAACGTGCCGACAATACTGGTCGGGACAGCGATCGCGATAACAACTGTCGATCGGACGCTTCGCAAGAAAGCAAGCAGAACGAGAATGGTGAGTATGCCACCGATGACGATGTTTTGATTGACTAGACCGACGGCCGAGTCAATGTAATCGGCGTCACTCCAGACTTCACTGAGTTTCATCCCGCGCTGTGCCAAGAGTCCGTCATTCAGTTCCGCCGCAACTGTCCTTAGTTCATCAACGATTTCGAGCACATTTGCACCGGTTTCAGGCAGCACACCAAGACCGATCAATTCGCTGCCTCCTCGCCGGTAGGAACTTGTGGCCCGCTTATAGCCTAGTCTTACTTCAGCAACGTCACCGACGTATGTCGTGACATCATCTTGCGTCGTAATAATAGTTCGCTCGACTTGTTCCGGATCTAAGAATTGGCCAAGGGTACGTACTACGTATCGCCTTTTTCCATCCCAGATTTCCCCCCCCGAAGTGTCTTTATTTCGGCGAAGCAAAGCCAATCGGAGATCGTCGATTGTCAAATGGCGAGCAGCCAGTCGTTCAGAGTCAACAATCACCTGCAGCTCTTCAGCTTGACCACCCATTAAGAACGTGTCTGCCACACCTCGAACCCGATCGAACTGTCCCTTCACATGTTCTTCCACGAAACGTCGAGTCTTTCTGATGTCGGAGACAGGCAGCAACGTACGAATCTCAGGATACTCTTCTGACAGTTGATTGATCCGGTATAAACGCAAATCCCATTTATGTGCATTCAATAAGGGTTTGCAGACTTCTTTCAGGTGTGGGTGTCGCAGAACAAAATCCTGCATTTCCTCGTCTGTCGGGACACGAGGACTGAGCACGTACCAGCAGATAGGACGGTCCGAAAGATTAGCAGTTGAAATAACCGGCTCGAATGCATCTTCAGGAAATTCGCGAAGTTGATTTAGTCGTGAATTCAGTTCAAGCATCGCCTGTGTGATGTCAGTACCAACAGGAAACTCCATCGTGACAGATCCCTGAGAGTAATGGCTCCAAGAAGTCATCTTGGTCATGCCTTTGACGTCTTTAAGCTGATCCTCCAAGTTCTGAACGATCTCATGCTCTACTTCGTAGGGACTTCCCCCAGGCCAGTAGACTGATACAGAGATAGTCGGCGTTTTGACTTCCGGTGTGAGTTGGATTGGTATCTGCCAAAGCGCAATGCTTCCAAACATCACAATACCGATTACGGCAACTGTAACTTTGACGGGATTTCGTACACAGAATTCAATCACAACGCGTCATACTCTCTCTGTGGATGTGCATCTTTCGGCACAAATTTTTTCGTTTCTCAACAAACTACACTTGTCTCTCGACATAAAAATACGCCTGACTGGAAATTTTCGTGAACGAGTCAACCTTACTTTTCAGATTAAGGAGAGTCGTTCTCCCGATCATCATCCTTGAGACTTTCTCGAAGCAAGTTCGCAATCTTGGGGCGTTGTTTTTTGAGCCGGTCGAGGTCGACTTTCAGACTGGACGCATTGCCACTTCTTGTGTAATACGAAGCGAGGTCGTCGTTCCACTCTCCGGTCACGACATCGATCGCCGTCTCCCCACTACTATTTTTCTGATTGACCGAGGCACTTTTTTCAAGGAGATGCCGAACGACTTCCGTGCGGCACATGAACGCAGCCACAATCAACGGTGTGTTTCCGTCTCGATTTGTTCCATTGACTTTGCCCCCACGTTCGATGAGCAACTTAACAATTTCCAGATTGCCACGGTATGCCGCGTCGCTGAGTGGTGTGGAGCCTGTCGCTGGTCGCCGTTCGTTGATTAGTCGAGCTTCTGGGCCGAGACGCCGTTTCACTTCGTCGATGTCGCCTGCCGTAATCGCGTGCGATAATGCGTCTCCGGCATATACGGAAGCCTCGTCCAGTATGTATTTGAGTTCAGAGGCAGCATCAGCGGACTCTGCGGCATGAAAGATGAAGTCGTTGCTAAAGAGTCCGTTTTCCGACTGGACCTGAAGCATATGCATACCAGCCTTCGGCATAGAATCCAATTCGATAACAACTTGTTCCTGCTCATCTTCTGTCACCGTGATGTATCCATCAACGCGCCGACCATCGACGTAAATGCTCGCGTACTCGTCGAAATTCCTGCCACTAAGGACCAGTTTCGCTTTGTCTGGATAAATTACAGGGAATTCCTGTCGCCCCCGTTGTTCGTGAATATTCCCAAGTGTCCACAGAGCTGGTTGCGGAGAGGCAACATCGGCATTCTCGCCATGGCGACCGGTGAATGTTCCGACGAACTTGCCCTCGTTCGCAAGCGATATGAGTTGTTTACGGGAAAACGCTTTTCGATCGCGAGCTTTACTGACGTAAACTCCACCTTGGAACTCAGGATCGAATTGGAACTCGACAGACGTTGGCTTACCGCTCTCTATCAGCACACCTTCACCCTCAAGCACAACGCCTCCTTCCGTAGCAGAGATTTCCAGAGCATCGAGTAAGCTGCCTGTCAATTTTTTATTTACGGACTCAGTATTGAGCGTCACCTGCCGGGCAAATGAGCCAGAAAACCCTGTGCTTCCTTCCAGAACCATATCCCATACTGAGTCGAAGGTGCTCCGCCCTCCCCATGTGAATTGCCAGATACTTCGTTCATCATTACCGGCTTCAGCAACACGACGATAGAAATCGAAATCGATGATATTCAGTCTGCCTTGGGGAAGGATCAAGAAGCGATCATAAGCACCGCGCCACGTGGGCGCTTCCATTCCCAATCCGGGAGTGTTTGTACTCACATTGAAAGGCATCCGATGACAGTTCCCGCATAGGTTCGCCCCTGGCGTTCCGCCAACGTCGCCGAGGATGTGAAACATCTTGAACCCTTCCTCAGCACGCTTCGATAACTGGTTCGTATAGGAACGCCGCTGGGCTGGTGGATAAGGAATACTGAGCAAGTACATTGCAAGATCGTCACGTTCGGCTGCCGTAAATCCTCCGGGCTTGCCTTCGTCGTTGACCATAGAGTCTCCGTGGGCCATGAGAATTTCCGCCATGCTGACATCGACAAGGTGGCGCGTGCTGGTTGTTTGATCTTCAGGATCGGCAGTCGGCTCGACGGCCTTGTGAAGACTCGAGCTATTAATGCCACCGTATGGATCGCCGAGTACACCGTCCCAATGGTAGGGTGAGGTATCTCGCAAACCACGTACTGGCATTGTCGTGCGAGGCATGATTTGATTGCCGCCCGTAACAATTGGCGTCTTCAGAACCCACAACAATTGGTCGGTATTGTTATCGGGATGACAGCTTTCGCACGAAAACGTTCCGGTTGTGGAAGCATCAGCATCGTTGAACCATGTGCGACCGAGTTTTACTTGCCGATGCGTAGGGTCTTCGAGTTTAACGAAGCCCGAAATTTTAGGGTTGGCAGCGTCAGACAAGTCGATCAGAGAGACGGTGTTAGCTACAGCGTTGTAGACCCATGCCTTGGATGGCTTACCATCTTCGGTGTCTTCAAGCGCAATTCCGCGAGGAACTGCACCAACCCCAACCTGTCCCAATATCTGACCGCTTGCCGTATCGATGGTGAACAGCTTGTCCGAGCCAGCGGCTGAGGCGACAAGGGTTGAATCGTCACCACTGACTTGAATCGCATAGGGCGTTGCGAAGGCCATTCCCTTTTCGGGATGTTTTGGCGGCAACGGTTCCAGTTTGAGGAATTCAGGCTTCTGTGCCGAGCCATTTTTGAAACTGACCTTCGTAATCTGATTGAGAAACGCACGATTTTCCATTTCCTTTATGCCGTGCTTCTTAGTTCCAGCGCGGCCGTTGGCATCGTTTCGAGCATCCGCTTGAGCGATAAAGACACTTCCTTTCGAATCGACGGTAAGGCCGTACAACAACGTCCCAAGCGTATCGACGGTTTCCACCAATTTGTCTGTATTCGTATCAAAAACAAACAGATCACGGTCCGGTACTTCTGGATGTTTGACAATGTCCGTCACATGCCCCAGCGATAGGACGTTGTTGACATGAATCGAGTGCTCCCACGCGTCGAAAGTGACCAGATCATTATCGATTTCGTCCTTCCGCCCTCCGGAGAGTTGAGTTTTGTTGTTCGATTCGAAGGGGATAACGTAGAGCCGTCCATCATGAACCGCAATGGCTCGCGGATCTTGAGCTGGAATTTGAAGACGCTTTGTCACTTCGCGATTTGCAACGTTGATGACCGCGATCTGATTCTCCGAAGACAACGCCACATATGCTTTATTGTTGTCTGCGAAGGCGATTCCGACCGGTTCATCAAACGTGGTCGACTTTGATATTGGATCGAATTGCTGAATTGTCGCTACGACTTGTAAGTAAGTCGGGCTATCTGGGACGGTGTCGATGACGCTGACAGAATCTGAAACATGGTTTGAAACCCAAACTTCTTTACCATCGGGTCGGACGGCGATGCTAACAGGATCGATGCCGACGTTAATCCGCTCTATAATTGTGCGGGTTTTAGAGTCAATCACATCGACCGTATCGGCAGGTGTATTCACGACAAAAACACTACCACCGTGGACAACGATTGGTGAAGCATGCGGGCTTGCAAACGTTGGGTGACCGACACGTAGAGGCCTGCGAGGCGAGCCCGATTTTATGGAAAGAGCAGGGGCGGCGGAAACTCCTGAATTTGTCTCAAACGTTGGGGTGAGTGAATAGAAAACGGTTGCGCACAGCAACATAGCAGCGAATAGAGTTACACGATTCTTTTTCATCTTGAAATTCCTTAATATTTACTCATAACTCGAACAGCGTATTTGATGAACTTTTAATCTGGTCCACTCGTCGCGGCGGGGGCATTTTCAGATTCGCGCGAACCATTGTTACCATTACGCGATCGATCTACAGCTGCCGGAGGAGCAGATACACCTCGCACAAACCCGCTTTCCTTTGTTTTCAAAGCTTCACCAGGCGTAATCACTCCATCACGGTTTACATCGTAAGCGTAATATTCAGCGAGAGTTTTTGCATCCCATTTTCCTGTGTACTCGGACATCGCAATTTGTCCATCGCTGTTTTTATCTGAATCTACATACCAACCTGGCAAACCATCGGGCAAGCCTTCTTGGGGTAACTTAAATCGATAACTACCGCTGCCGACATAGTCTGTGCCACCTCGAACTAGGCGAAGCCGACTCGTCATCCACTTACTTAATTCATCCTTGGTGATTTTGCTGTCTTTGTTCGTGTCCGCCGCAGATTGACCGTAACGGAACTTCTTCCATTCTGATTTTTCAATGACACCACTCTTGTCCGTATCATATCGCTGCAGCATACCTCCGGCGAATTGAGCCGTGCGGTCCGCTCCGGCTTGCGCAACGGCTGCTGTAATTTCGACCCCAGAACTTCCCCCGGAACTTCCGCCACCAAAACGACTACTGCCGCCACTAGAACGACTATTGCCGCCACGATCCTGTGAACCACCGCTGCCGCCAACAGTACTACTTTGAGCTTGGCGTTGAGCTTCGGAGGTGCGACGCAGTGAATAACGAACGGCTAGTTCACTGCGAGTCAATTTACCGTCGCCGTTGCGATCCTGTTTCATCGGATCATCGCGCCAGCGAGCATTTCTGATTTCGTCGGCCTCTAGAACCCCATTGCGGTTACGATCATAGCGTTTAATTGTTTGTTCAGCTTCGGTAAAATCCGCTTCTTGCA
>LWDU01034500.1_pt1 | contig 12153 bp, 9 predicted proteins | sample 727161 | NCBI WGS metagenome assembly LWDU01 (sample SAMN04566230, study PRJNA314399) | hydrothermal vent metagenome | isolation source: deep sea hydrothermal plume seawater | place: Mexico: Gulf of California, Guaymas Basin | collected 2004-07-11 | reverse complement strand
GGACCGTAATTATTCGAGCAGTTAGTAATTAGTGTCGGAAATTTAAAAGTGCGTTGCCATGCACGTACCAAATGATCTGAGCTGGCTTTAGCTGCAGAATAAGGTGAGCTAGGCGCATATGATGTTTCTTCAGTGAATAAATCATTTGTACCTTCTAGATCACCATAAACCTCATCGGTAGAAACATGGTGGAACTTAAAACCATCTTTTTTATCACCCTCTAAATTTAACCAGTAGTCTCTAGCCTCTTCAAGTAGTATATAAGTACCGACAATATTGGTTTGAATAAACTCACCCGGACCATCAATAGATCTATCAACATGGGATTCAGCTGCCAAATGCATAACTATATCTGGCCGATGCTCAGTAAAAACGCGTTTGATTTCATTGTTATCACAAATATCAACCTGTTCAAATATGTATCTATCACTATTCTCAATAGTCTCTAAAGATTCTAAATTACCTGCATAGGTTAGCTTATCAACATTAATAATACTATGTATAGTGTTATTAATAACATGTCTTATTACTGCTGAACCGATAAACCCAGCACCTCCAGTAATTAATATTTTTTTCAACATTATTCTATTATAAACACCTTATACAAATAAAAGATTTTAGTGTTTTAAATTATATAAAAATTTAGCTTATATATAATTAAAAAAATGCTTAACAAACTAAACCCTCTTAAAGAAGTGTCTCAATTAATTGGTCAAAACATTGACCTAGTGCAAGGCGCTGGTGGAAATACATCATTAAAAGATGGCAATGTGTTATGGATAAAGGCATCTGGTTGCTGGTTGTCAGATGCCACATATAAAGAGATATTTATACCAGTTGATCGAAACAATGTTTTAGATTCAATTAACAATGACAATATAAAAGATATCTTGCCAACAAACAACTCTTCTTTACGGCCATCAATTGAGACTGCACTGCATGCTTTGATGCCGCACAAATATGTTGTCCACGTACATGCAGTAAATACATTATCTATTGCTGTTTTGTCTAATGGCAAGAAACATACAAAAAAATTATTAAAGGGTTTAAATTGGGCGTGGGTGCCATACATGATGCCAGGTATTGAATTAGCACAGGCAGTAGAACAAGAGCTTGCAAATAATGATAAAACTAATATAATCATTCTTGCTAACCATGGACTAGTAGTTGGTGGCGATAGTATAGACCAAGTATTAGATTTATTACAAATCATTGAGGAGAAAATGCATAGAGTGTTACGTCAATATTCTGTAAATTCAACTCGCCATGATAGACTGTCTACTATTGTTAATAATTCACAATATAGATTAGTTAAATATGCAGTTGCACATTTAATCGCTTGTGATAATTTGGCGTTAAAAATAATAAATAAAAGAGCGCTTTATCCTGATCATGTTGTTTTTTTGGGTGCAGGACCAATGAAGACTATTTCTATAGATGCCCTTGAAGATACAATAAAAATCTTAAAAGGCAATGTGATTGTTGTGCGTGATTTTGGGGTAATTGTAAGGAAAGATATTAGTGAAAATGCCGAGTCAATGCTGTATTGTCTTGCAAATGTTTTATTAAGATTACAGCCTGATGACGAACTAGAATACCTGAGCCCTAATGATGAAATGAAGTTAATGGGTTGGGATGCAGAAAAATATCGCCAATCAATTCAGAGGTAAAATTGTGCAAGTAATTATTCCAATGTCAGGTTTTGGAGAACGTTTTCGTGCCGCTGGTTATACTGTGCCTAAGCCATTAATAGAAGTTGATGGAAAACCTATTATTCAACATGTTGTAGAAATGTTTGATAGTGAGGATAATTTTATCTTTATTTGTAATAAAGATCACTTATCAAACCCCAGTTATAAGATGCGATCAATTCTTGAAGATGTGTCTCCCAATGGCAAAATTTTATCAATAAAACCACATAAATTAGGGCCTGTTTATGCGGTAATGCAGGTACTAGATAAGATTAATCTGCAAAAACAAACTGTGGTTAATTATTGTGATTTTACTTGTTATTGGGATTATGATCATTTTAAAGATTTTGCTAAAATAGTAGATGCTGATGGCATTATTCCTAGTTATCGAGGATTCCATCCACATACATTGTGGAGTAATTATTATGCTTATGTGAGAGAAGATAAATATAGAGCTTTTGACATACAAGAAAAACAACCATTCACTGATAAGCCAAGAGAGGAGTTTGCATCCTCAGGAACTTATTATTTTAAGACCGGAAAACTAATGCAACAATACTTTCAAAGATGCATGGATGAAGGATTAATGGTAGCTGATGAGTACTATGTGAGTATGGTTTATAAGCCAATGATGCAAGATAAGCTTAAGGTCTATGTTTATGAATTGCAACATTTTATGCAGTGGGGTACACCTAGTGACCTTAATGAATACAGATATTGGTCTAAGATCTTTAATAATCTTACCAAAGAGAATAAACTCCCAAAACACGATGGTGCACTTTTATTACCAATGGCTGGTTTAGGTAGTCGTTTTGAAAAGGAAGGCTACAAAACTCAAAAACCACTCATTCTAGTATCTGGGTTACCAATGGCTGTACAAGCTAAGAGTGACTTGCCGTCAACTGATTTACAAAGGTATGTGCTTAGGGGTGATTTAGATGGATTAGACGAATTGATTAATACTTTAACTAAACAATCAAATAATTCATCATTCGAAAGACTTGATCATACTACAGATGGTCAAGCAACAACATGCATTGAAGGAGCGTCAGGTCTAGATATGAATGCACCAGTTACGATTGCAGCTTGTGATAACGGCATGATTTATAACAATGATAAATTTGACGAATTAATGCTAGATGAAGATGTTGACGTTATTGTATGGGGGGCAAGAGGTTATCCTGGCGCTATAAGAAATCCAAAAATGTATGGTTGGATCGATACTGATGATTCAACAAATATAATTAACAAAGTATCAGTTAAAGCGCCACTATTAAATCCGACAAATGATAATATCGTAGTTGGTGCATTTACTTTTAAAAAATTAAGGCACTTTTTTGAAGCAGTAGAGAGAATGAAAGCTAGAAAGGCACTTGTCAATAATGAATATTATGTTGACATGGTAATTAATGATGCGATTGCATTGGGATATAAATGTAAAGTTTTTGAAATAGATAGCTATATTTGTTGGGGTACACCAAATGATTTAAGAACGTTTGAGTACTGGCAATCTTGCTTTCATAAATGGAGATCACATCCATACAATTTAGATAATGATGACAATATACCAAAGGATAAAATTAAAAAACTAGAGGATAAGTATGCTCATATCACACCTAAAAGACACCAAATTGCTTCATAGTAGGGTCGGTCGTTTTTTATTGGTTGGTAGTACAACTGTGTTAATAGATTTTTCTGTTTATGTTGTATTATTGCTCATTGAAGTTGAAATTAGTATTGCTAAGGGAGTCAGTTTTAGTGTGGGGGCTATTTTTTCTTATTTTGCTAATAGGAAATACACCTTTAAAAGCCAGAGAAAAAATACATTAGGCTTTATATCATTCTCTATACTTTATGGATTAACGTTAGCTGTTAACGTAGGCGCAAATGAATTAGTATTGTTTGCTTTAGATGAGACACAATTATTTATTATTTTTGCCTTTTTAGTGGCCACTGGTCTTTCTGCAGCCCTGAATTATTTAGGCATGAAGTATGTTGTTTTTAAGAGTTGATAAAATATGAAAGTATCATTAATAATACCCTGCTATAACGAGAGTAAGAGCATACCTCAGCTACTAGAAAGTTGTCAAACTGCTTTTGAGAAACAAGATGTTGAAGTGATTATTGTAGATAACGGCTCAATAGATAATACTCAAGAAGTGTTAAGTGATATTTTAGCTAATTATTCATTTATAAAATTAGTCACAGTTAAGGAAAATATTGGCTATGGGAATGGGATTCTACAAGGCCTTAATAGCGCTTCAGGTGAAATTATTGGTTGGACCCATGCAGATTTACAAACCAATCCAGCTGATATTAACTCTGCATTAACATTTTTCGAACAATCAAATAATATTGAGACAATATTTGTCAAAGGAGAACGTTATGGGCGATCAATTACAGATGTTTTTTTTACTATAGGAATGGCGTTATTTGAGTCTGTGTTAATGAGGACTTGGATGTGGGATATTAACGCTCAACCCACATTATTTCATAAATCTTTTTTTGAGTCTTGGGTTGAGCCACCCAATGATTTCTCTCTAGATTTATTTGCATACTTTATAGCCAAGAAGAAAGGCTTTGTCATTAAAAGATTTCCAGTATTATTCAGTGAAAGAATGCACGGCGTTTCTAGTTGGAATATTAGCTGGTCTAATAAATATAAATTTATCAAAAGAACATTGCAATTTAGTTTTTTGTTGAATCAGAGGCTTAAAAAATAATGTTAAGAATTCTGCATCGAGTTAATAGTAAAAAAGGGCTACTTAATACACCTTGTGAATTTGGTGTTGAGATTGACATTCGTTCAAATAAAGAAAACTTATATCTCCATCACGATCCTTTTGTGAATGGTGAAGATCTTAAGGGTTGGCTGGAAGGGTACAATCATTCTGGATTGATTTTAAATGTAAAAGAGGAAGGTTTAGAACTTAAGCTTATAGATTTAATGAAAAAACACAAGATTGATAATTATTTTTTCTTAGACCAGTCATTTCCTTTTTTAATTCAAACTTCAAATAGTGGAGAAAGTCGGTGTGCTGTGCGTATTTCTGAATATGAGCATATTGAAACAGTTATGTCACTTTCTGGAAAAGTGGAGTGGGTTTGGGTTGATTGTTTTAACCATTTTCCATTAACACAAGAAGACGCTAAAAGACTTCAAATCGAAGGTGGTTTTAAGTTGTGCTTTGTGTCACCAGAGCTACAAGGTAGAGGTAGTTTAGACGATATTAAAAATTATAGAAGATCAATTGAGTCTATTGGAATTAAAGGAGATGCAGTTTGCACCAAGCACCCAGACCTTTGGCAATAGTATGGCCTAATCTTCTTAAAAATAAAGTTTTTATTGCAGGATTAATTTTTAAAATTATTCTGATTATTCTCTTTGTTCCTGATATTCAAAGAGAATGGTTTGTTCCCTTTATTATTGAAACTATTGAATTTCCAAGTATTAGTCCATGGTTGAATTTTTTAGATTCTGGAGGGAGTGTATCGGCATTTCCATATGGTTCAATTATGCTTTTGGCGCACCTTCCGTCAACATTCTTAGGCTGGCTGATTGATACTTTAACTGGCTTTAATTATTTTTCTGGGCTGGGTTTTAGATTAAGTTTGTTAGGTGCAGATTTTCTGTTGTTATCTTTATTGTTGCAACAGTTTGAAAAATATTGGAATGGTTTGTTAGTTCACTATTGGCTCTCTCCGATTATTATTTTTATAACTTATTGGCATGGCCAAACTGACCTAATACCTGTTGTATTGTTTTTCTTTTCAGTCATATTATTGCGAAACAATAAACTGATAGCAAGTGGATTTTCCCTTGCAGCTGCTATAGCAGCAAAGCACAGTATGATTATTGCCCTTCCTTTTGTTTTGGTTTATTTATGGTTTAAACGTAATATTATTCGAGATGTATCCCAATTTATTATTTATTTATTATTGGCATTATTGTTATTTGAAGGTTTACTGTTGTTTGACGCAGGATTTCAACAAATGGTATTAGGAAGTAAAGAGATTGATAAAGTTTTTTGGCTATTTATTGCCATGGGAGATCAAATTAAGGTTTATGTACTACCCTTAGTTTATACGCTTTTACTTTATTTCACTTGGAGGCTGCGTAGAATGAATTACGAGCTCTTATTGAGCTCTTTAGGTGTTGCATTTGGCATTGTAATTCTACTTACACCCGCATCTGTTGGCTGGTTTTTATGGATTGCGCCAATATTAGCACTTCATTACAGCCAAAAAAATGGGGGGATGGTTACCCTTGGAATATTATTCAACATTATTTTTGTCATTTATCACCTTATATACAGTTCTGGTTCACAGTTAATATTATCAAATGATATTGCTGGGCTAATTGATAAAGCACAAATTATTGAGAATTTACATATTCAATCTATACTAAACACTATACTTTTCAGTTTTTTTTCTATCATTGTTTTACAAATATATCGCAATGGTATAAGAGGTAATGACTATTACCATCTAGGGAAGAGGCCATTGGTTATTGGCATATCAGGAAAAGCAGAGTCTGGTAAGAGTGCTTTTACTGATGCATTAACGGGTCTTTTTGGAAGAAATAAAACTTTAGAATTACATGGTAAAAATTATTTCAATTGGCGCCAAGATTCTCCAATGTGGAAAACCATAACACGCTACAACCCTCGTTCAAGTCAAAATTTTTCAATGATTAGTGATTTGAGAAGGCTATTAAATAATGAATTGGTTAGCATAATGAGTTTCAATCACAAGAAAGGAGTTTTTTCTAAAGAGAAAAAATTTAATGGTAACCAAGTAATTTTAGTCAGTGGCTTTCATACATTGCATTATAAACAGTTGTTGGAAATGCAGGATGTAGGATTTTTTATCATATCAAAAGAAAGTATCAAGGAAGAAAGGCAAGAAAAAATTGATTCAGACAAGTATATTAAACCACAAATATCTCAAGCAGATGTTGTGTATAAAATACCAAAAATTGATAATCATAGTGACAACTATGCAAGCTTGGATATTGTTATCCTAAACGGAATATACTATCAGGAGTTGTTACGTATCTTAATTGGTGTATGTGGCCTTCAAGTTAGTGTAGATGAGGCTGACGGAGACGGAACTATTAAGCTTGCGATTCAGGGGGAAATTCAATTTGAAGATACGAGATTTGCTTCAAATTTAGTTGTACCTCATTTGAATGAGTTTATTGACCAAGAAAATGGCTTCTTGGGAGGCACACTCGGTGTTATGCAGTTAGTCACACTCATGGAAATTGATGAAATACTAAAACAACGAAAAAGGTAATAGCTATGTTAGAGGTTTTGTCAACGCAAGAAATTATCAAACCAAAGGCAGTAATATTTGATACTGATAACACGCTATATTTATACAAACCTGCTCATAAATCTGCAATCAATGCTTTTGTTTCTAAGGCAGTAAAATCACTCAAAGTAGATAAAAAAACATTAATTGAAACATACAATTATTCACGTATTGAAATCAAGAAGCAACTTGGAAATACAGCCAGCTCACATAGTAGACTACTCTATTTTCAAAGAACTATAGAAAATTTAGGATTTGGTACAAGAATCTTTCTAACACTTGATCTAGAGCAGACTTATTGGAGGGAATTTTTAGCAAATACCAGGCTGTTTCCTGGAGTACAAGAGTTTCTGCTCCAATTAAAAAACAATGGGGTAAAAACAGCAAACATTACCGATCTTACGGCTCAAATACAGTTTAGAAAGATGGTGTATTTTAAGTTGGATGAATATTTTGATTACGTAGTGACTTCTGAAGAAACTGGTTACGATAAACCGAGTATAGAACCATTCAATATGGCACTTAAAAAATTAAATCTTTCACCGCAAGAGGTGTGGATGGTTGGAGATGACAGTATTAACGATATACAAGGTGCAAAACAAGCTGGAATTATAACTTTTCAGAAGGTTGAAAAAACCATAAAAACCCTTGATTCAGATGTTGTTTTTGATAATTTTTCTGATCTTTGTCAGTACTATGTCAACTTAAACTAAGGCATTGTAAATGTTAGCAAGACTCCTTAAATCAAACTGGTTAACAATATCAATATTATTAATTGTTTTGTCTATTGGTGTTGGCACTCGATATTCTCTTCTCGAATCACATTTCACCCATATTGATGATATTGGTGTTGCAAAAACCATTCTAGACAGAAGAGAATATATGTCCAATATAGATAGCAGATATTACGATTGGAAAGGAGAAATTCTTAACGGGAGCAAAGGGGAAAAAGCAAAAACAGTTGCAAAATTTTTAGATGATAGAAACATGCTAAAACAGACAGCTTATTTCTTCGTATGGTGGAGGAGCATTCTACATGCAGTCCCAGCAAGTTGGACATATGCGCCTGGCCAATTTTATTTAACAAATTTATTAATAAATTCTAGCCAAAACTATTCACAATTAAAATTCTTTGGCAGGATGCCATCTTTTATTTTCAATGTTCTTGCAATAATTTTATTGCCACTTTTGTTTATAAAAATATACGGTACGTCCAAAGGGATAACTAATTCTGTCGTAGCAGTTACAATATTATCATTCTCCTGGGAAAATATTATTCATTCAGCACAAATGGAAAGTTATGCCATAGGCAACTTTTCTATGTTGCTAATATTTTTCTTATTATTAAATGCAATAAACTCTCCGCCAGACACTAAAAAATCTTGGTTCAAAATAGGGGTTTTGGCAGCCATTCCGGGACTGCTTCAATATCAAGCACTATTTTTTATTCCTGCTCTATTTATTACACTCCTTCTTTTTTTGAAAAACCGAATAACTACTCTAAACTTGATTAAATACAGCCTTTCATCTCTTTTAGGGTTCTTACTAATATTTGCAATTCTAATCCTCCCCTACCTTAAAGGGGATATTGGTAAAGGCGTACACTGGAATGCTGGTCCAAATAACATATTCTTATTAAATCCTAATTGGAATAATGGTTTTATTTCAGCGGTGGAAGAAATATTAAATTTTCTATTCAACACTTCTATTGAGGTAATAGAGGCAATGTTGTCACCAATTTCATATGCTCTTAGCAATGGCTTTGTAGGATGGATATTGCTAGCATTGAGTATCATAGGCTTCGTATCTATGTCCATATCAGACAATATAAATAAAAAGTCTATTGTTGTTTTTTCTACACTGGCTTCTTTGACTGTTATTATTCTATTATTACTACAAATTGTCCCTCTATCCCCAACTAGACATAGTATTATTTTTGGAATATTTTTTATTATTTTTATTACTGAAGGTGTATTAAATTTAGATAACCTTTTTCAGAGGCGATTTCTCAATAAAAAAATTCCCATTACACTCATCTCTTTCACATTGCTATGGGTTGGTGCATTCTCACTTTCTTTAAATACTGAATTAAAAACCAGAAAAGACCCTTTTGATGAAAATAGAATGTACAAAACTTTACGTTCAGACAAAGTAGATATTGTGGCCAACTTTGACGGATCTAATCTACTTTATTTAATGCCAAGCATCCTTGGAAAATATCCTGTGTTTGATGCTGCTATTTTTATGGGTGGAGATCACGATGAACTAGACTTACAACAAAAACTAAATACTGTCATAAATTATGGTGTAGATGATTCTCACATAAAAAACTACAACACTATAAATTTAGCATATATTAGTGGAAACAATTGCTTTGAAACAAATTTAAATAATCGAATAAAACAAACAAAACAACTATTAGAAAGCCTGTACTCTTTTAATAACATAAAAAGAATTAAGGTTGTAAAAACAGAGTGTAGAAATATTGGCGCATACAAAGAATGGTCACCAAGAACTACCATGCCTAATACTAGTAACGGAAAAAATTTATACAGCTATACGATACTGCAAGTTTTTAATCAGAATCCTAATTAGTCAAGATTTTGACTGTATAAGCATCATTGCAATTTTTACGATTTCGTTCACTCTGATATCCTTAATTGAGAGGTCATTTTTATCAATCTTATAAGGATTGACTTTGGACTTAGACTCAAGAATTCGATTGATATCTGTTATGTAAGTATTGCGATATCCTGGTGTTGAACCAAATAATGTTATAGATGGTACGTTAAGCGCCCATGCCATATGTGTCGGTCCTGTATCTCCACCTATAACCAGATCCATTTTTACAATAGCTACTTTCAATTCATCCAGTGTAAGCTTGTTAGCAATTGTCACATTGGCTGCGCCAGACTGTATTTGTGTTGCCATCAACTTTTCTTCTATACTACCCCATAAAACAATAATGTTTGCATCCAGCTCACTAGCCAACTGAATGTACCTTTCCACTGGGTAAATTTTTGATTTAAATGAAGCGCCTGGAATAAAAGCAATATTTGGCTTACACCCCTCAACAGAGACCACAGTATTACTAGGATTGGAATAAAGAAACAACTCTTTATTCATGATATCAGCATGTGAAATACCAAAACCCAAGGCACTTGAAACAACAAATGCATTACGCTTAATGATGTTTTCAGAATAGCTCATATGACAGGTGTTAGTATAAAATTTTTCAGCAAAATCTTCTCTTAGTGACTCTTTGTCAAAACCAAAGGTTTTAGTGGATGGAATCAAACGCGCAACAATTGCTGACTTAATTAAACCTTGAGTGTCAATAACAATATCATACTTTGGTAATTTTCTTAACTTTTTAAACTCTTGAAATAGCAATATTAATGACTTATTCTTTTTAGCTTTTTTAATATGGGTCGTATGAATGGTATTAATATCTGGATTGTTGGCTAATATATCTTTAAATCCCTCTTCCACTATCCAGTCAACAGTTGCATTAGGTAAATTTTTCTTAATAAATTGTAAAACAACCATGGCGTGAATAATATCACCAAGCGCTGAGAGTTTTACAATTGCAATTTTCATAAAATGGATTTTACTACGTGTACCGCTGAATATATTAGTATGAGCGTTTAATGATATAATTTGCGCATTATTTTTTAGACTTGAATTATGAGTGATAATATGCCAGTAGAAACTACCAATTTTATTCGTAATCAGATTAATAAAGATCTTGTTTCTGGACTGCATTCGGCCGTTCAAACGCGTTTCCCACCGGAGCCGAATGGCTATTTGCACATTGGCCATGCAAAATCAATTTGTTTGAATTTTGGCCTAGCTAAAGACTATAACGGTAAATGTAATTTGCGTTTTGACGACACTAACCCTGCTAAAGAGGATGTGGAGTTTGTTGATTCAATTAAAGCTGATATAAAGTGGCTTGGTTTTGAGTGGGATGGTGAGACTCAATACAGCTCTAATTATTTCCCAAAGTTATATGAATACGCACGTGAGCTCATCAACAAAGGCTTAGCCTATGTGTGCTTTCTAAATGCTGAAGAAACACGTGAATATCGCGGTACTTTAAAAGAACCGGGCAAAGTTAGCCCATATCGAGATACACCTATTGAAGAAAACTTAGAACTACTGGCCAAGATGAAAGGGGGTAAGTTCTCTGAAGGCGAATGTGTGCTACGTGCCAAGATTGATATGGCTAGTTCATTTATGTGTATGCGCGACCCTGCGTTATACCGCATTCGCTTTGACAAACATCATCAAACCGGCAATGAATGGCGTATATATCCAATGTATGATTTTGCGCATTGCATCTCTGATGCGATTGAAGGTATTACGCATTCTTTATGCACGCTTGAATTCCAAGATAATCGTCGCTTGTATGATTGGATGCTTGATAACCTGGATGACTTTAATAAACCTGATCGCCCACATCAGTATGAGTTCTCACGCTTAAATCTTGAATACACGGTAATGTCAAAGCGTAAGCTGCAGCAACTGGTAGAAGACGAATTGGTAACAGGTTGGAATGATCCACGGATGCCTACTATATCTGGACTGCGTCGTCGAGGATATACTCCAGCATCCATTCGTGATTTCGCTGATCGCATTGGTATCTCTAAAGTGGATAGTATGACGGATATGAAAATCTTAGAAGATGCTGTGCGTGACAACCTCAATACAGTAGCACCTCGCACCATGGGCGTAATTGATCCGATACGAGTCATTATTGAAAACTACCCTGAAGAACAATTGGAAACCTTACAAGCACCAATTCATCCGCAAAATGAAAGCATGGGTAAACGTGAAATATTCTTCTCACGTGAACTTTATATAGATAGGGCTGATTTTGAAGAAGTAGCCCCAAATAAGAAGTTTAAACGCTTAGCAATTGATAAAGAAGTGCGCTTGCGTAACGCCTATGTGATTAACGCCACAACTTTTGATACAGACTTTGATGGAAATATTACTACGGTATACGCTACTTACGATGTAGATACTTTAGGTAAAAATCCGGCTGATGGACGTAAGGTCAAAGGTGTTATTCACTTTGTTGAAGCTACTAAAGCACTCAAGGCTGAATTTAGAATGTATGATCGCTTATTCACATTGGAAA
>LWDU01040622.1_pt1 | contig 12154 bp, 12 predicted proteins | sample 727161 | NCBI WGS metagenome assembly LWDU01 (sample SAMN04566230, study PRJNA314399) | hydrothermal vent metagenome | isolation source: deep sea hydrothermal plume seawater | place: Mexico: Gulf of California, Guaymas Basin | collected 2004-07-11 | reverse complement strand
TCGAATGGGAAGGCCGTGATTCACAATCGCGCTCGAGGAGAATGCTCCGTACTTTTTCATCCGACCATTGTTCAAGCGGAGAATAATTCGGATGCCGACCGCCGGTGATAAACGGATCGTTATGACGAGTGTTGTAGCAGCAAATCAGCGACCAACGTGAATAGTCGCTTTCGTTTCTGCTTGAACAATGTAGCAAGTTTCCATGGAAGAACAACGCATCGCCAGGACTCAGTTCGCAATGCACGAGCTCGTGTCGTTGCCGCGCTTCGTCGACACGTTCTTGTTCCGCTCCCATTTGTTCACCCGTCGTGCCGTGATTGATTCGCCCAAGTTTGTGAGAGCCACGAAGTACCTGTAGGCAGCCGTTTTCGCGAGTAGCTCGGTCAACGGCAAGCAAACAACTACCCATGTCGGGATAGAGGCAGCCGAAGTTGTACCAATAGCCGTAGTCCTGATGCCACTCCCAGGCTCCACCGACCTTCGGTTCCTTCAACATCATTTTGTGGTGGTAATGGTAGACCTCGTCGTTCAGCAGTTGTTCCATCGTCTTTACAACACGATTCGAACGAGCGATCGCCGCATAGGGCGAGTCTTCGGCGAGGTCATTCCAGAGTGCGAGCTTGCTTTTGGCGCCGGTCGAGTCGTTTCGCGTGTACGCGTCCGCACCTAGGCGGTCGTCCGCCGTTGCATAACGAAGTAAGGCGCCAATTTCTTCGTCGTCAAACAGTTTTTTGGAAACAACGAATCCATCGCGTTGAAATGTCTTCGCCCAATCGTTCAGTTGTGTCTCGGTCATCGTTATCTTGTCCCCGTTCGACGAGATAGCCACGTGAGTAGGTGCTCTACTACCTTAGGCAATACGCGTCGACCATCAGTCGTGAAATTGCAGGCCCATTCTTTTACGTTCCTGTACTTTGTCCATGTCGGCGGTCGAACCGACATTGGATCGGAAATGGCTACTTTCGGTCACTCGCTGGGGAACGGTGCAACCGTCATCCGACCATAGCCCCCTGGCCACTTGCTCTCGACTTCCACTTGCCCCACGAATTCGTCGTCACCCAACCCGAAGCAGTAGTCCACAGGACAACCCAATTCGTAACAACCGCATGTCATCTCTCCTCATTCCAACGCATGCCCTATTATCGCCATGATCGTAGCCTCGCTGCAATATCTGAGATAATCGTGCGGCCGATCGAGTTGGTCGACGTTAGGGCTCACGCTGAATGCCTAAGAACTTGATCTCTGTCCGATTGGCGGTGGCTTGAAAGCGGATGAGGTAGACTCGGTTTGGAGCGCGACCGCTGGCACAGTATGGCAATAGAATGGTGTCATCGTCGAGTATCCATGAACCCGGATACCCGTAACTTGATGTGTCGAGCGGAATGTCCTTCGACCAATTCTTGCCTTGATCCCCGCTGATCCAGGCTCGCAGGTTGTTGCATGTCGCCACCACCACTACCGTCCCGTCGCGCAGCACAATTAGCTGCGGCGCCTTGAATTTTGCACTTCCTGCAGGCACGACACGTGTTCCCTTGTCTCTCCATGTCACACCCTTATCATCGGAATAGAATACTGCTCCGTCCGGACGCGTCACCAACATCAGCCGGCCGTCCTTTAGTTCGGCAATTGCCGGTTCGTCGATGTTGTTGTCGGGGCGGATGATCCTTGAGATGACTCGCCATGACTTTCCGGAGTCGTCGGAGCGTCGAATGGCGCCTCGGAGGAATTTGCTGCCGCTCTCTTGGTAGTAGGTTGCCCACAGTATCCCGCCATCGGCGAGTTGAATGGGGCGGCCGCCGTGAGCCCGTTCGTAAAAACTGCCGGGGCTGTCGAGTCCGATCGGTCGAGACCACGTCAAACCACTGTCCGTTGATCGGATGACGAATTGTTTCGTGTTGAGTCCGTCGATGTCCGATCGAAAAGCAGCGGGCGCCTTGGTGTAGCCATACCACGAGGCTTGAACTCCTACAAAACAGAGAACCGTCCCGTCGCGACATGTGAAAACGGCGTGAGCTCCGTCGTCGAGTCGATGGTCAAGGATTGTCCGCGGCTTTGACCACGTTTTGCCACCATCGGTTGATCTGCAGGCCATGGTCCGCCCGCCTGTCGGGGCGGGAAATTCGAGTGGCCAGCCACTCTCCAACCACCGTTTGCGGAGCTCAGCTTCAATTTGCCGCGGTTGAGCGAATGATGAATGCCAGTACCCTGCCGAATGAACCAGCAATAGGTCACCATTTGGCATTCGATCGATTCCGCCTGGCCAACCAACGAAGTCACCTAGACCGGGAAATGCCTCTGGTCGATTATGGTCCGCTGCTGTCACGCAGAGTCGGGCTTGCCTGACGTCTGTTTCCTTCTCGGCCGCATCCGCGGCACTTGCGAAAGGAAGGCACAGCCCAACTGCCGTCCAAAAACCAACGGAGATACCGAATCGGCGTGACAATATACACTCGCCCGTATACCAGTTGAATGGAAATTCTGTAGACAGCTCGCGAAATCTAACACACGTATCGTGTCGATGCAAACCAATGAGAAGGCGTGCCTCGGTACAAATCGCATGGACGGCCCATCGGTTCGACCGTCCTCAGCTCAGCGGTGCGATATGATAAGATATTGGGCCTTACCGAGGCAAGGAATTCATACAGAAACACCAGGAAACAAATGACCATAGCCAGCCAGATTAAGACCGAATTGCAGTTGCCCACCTTCGTCGTGCAAGCGTACTTGGAGGGCCTTTCCAATGAAGATCTGTTGCGACGTCCGGTCGACAATGCGAACCACATTGCCTGGCAACTTGGCCATCTCATCGTGGCTGAACACAACTTGAATAATATGGTTTGCGCGGATTCGATGCCCTCGTTGCCCGAAGGGTTTGCTGAGAAATACACGAAAGAAACGGCCGCGAGTGATGACGCCGGTGATTTTTCCACCAAAGAAGAGTATCTGAAATACATGGCCGAGCAGCGATCCGGGACCTTGGCGTTGTTGGACAAGTTGAGTGATGAAGAATTGGAAGCGGCGGCGCCCGAGAACATCCAGAAGTTTGGAGCCACCGTTGGGGCGGTTATCGCGGGGCAGTCGGCTCACTGGATGATGCACGCCGGGCAATGGGTGATCGTCCGCCGGCAACTCGGCAAAGAGGCCAGTTTTTAGGAGTGATTGGAAATGCGTGCCAGGGGCTCTACCCCATAGTGTCCGGTAAACCGGTGGCCGATAGTACGTGGGCCTGTGGCAAGAACCGGACGCTAACGCGTGCTGGCTGATTTGTCGACTTGAACCGCCTCGTCACGCGCGATGCGGAAACCGATGTCGGGGAAGTGGCGTTTGGGAGGGCTGAATCTACGGTAGGGTGAACGGCAATCGCTGGCAACACTGGCCCAACTGCCACCTCGATAGACTCGCATGAGACCTTTTGTCGGCCCCATCGGATCAACAACAGCCGCATGCTCGTACGTTCCGAAACGGTCATGGCACCACTCCCACACGTTACCGTGCATGTCGTAGACTCCCCATGGATTTGGGCGTCTGGTTCCGACTATCTGGGCGTGATTTCGTTTGGGCGACGGGCCAGGCGACGGTGCGCACCACCCGTACTCAGCGAGTAGGTTCTCGTCATCACCGAAGAAAAAATCGGACGTCGACCCGGCACGGCAGGTGAACTCCCACTCCGCCTCCGTCGGTAACCGGTATCGTACGTCTTCCTTCGCGGTTAGACGTTTGCAGAAGGTCACCGCATCGTCCCAACTGATCGACGTTGCCGGGTAATTCAATCCTCGGGGCGTGGGTTCCGATTCTCGCCAAGGCTGCGTGCCCATCACCGCTTGCCACTGGCCTTGCGTCACTTCGGTCAGCCCGATGTAAAAAGTTTGGCTGATTCGTACTCGATGTTCCGGATACTCAAGTTTCTCTTGAGTTCCCAATGCCAAAACTGGACTGCCCATTGGGAAGCTACCAGATTCGATCCGTATCAACTTCATGCCGACGGAGTTGGTGATGGTCTTCACATCCGTTCGCGGGGATGGGTCGGCGGCATAGGCGACCGTCGCAGACAGGGCGATACCGAAAAAGGTGACGTGTAGTGAGTTCATTTTGAAGGGTGTCGGATCGTGCAATCGGTCGACAGGAGTTGGTTGGAGCGGTTTATTCACGTGTTGTATCTAGCATACCATAGCGATTGGACTAGTACTGTCGGAAGTTGTGTGAGCCGAACGCGCTAGCGTCGGGTCTTGTTCAGAATCGTGTGACTTAAAACCCGAGGCTAGCGCCTTCGGCTCAGAACGATCATGTAGAATGTCACTGCGTCAACTCAAGCCGACAGGGAAAGATAGAGGATGGAAAACGAAGCCAGCTACATCTGCAAGTACTGTGGTGAAGACATCGTCGTGCCGATTGATTGGTCAGCCGGATCGAGTCAGCAGTACGTCGAAGATTGTTCCGTCTGTTGCAACCCAAACATCATTCATATTCAAATTGGTGACGCCGGTGATGTCCAGATTTGGGGAGAAGCGGAGCAAGATCAACATTGATGGACTCACTATGCAGATCCTGTTTGAACGTACATGAAGTCGTATCCGGTACGGGATCCACGTTTCTGCTCTGCAAGTTATCGCAGACCGAAACGAGCTTCCCCAAATACCCACCTCAACCTGTCACTCAATGTGACGGGTACTTGGATCGCGCTCACGATAGGTCATCGTTCAAATTAATAATCCTATCGAACCTCTACGCGGTTTGCCGCCTCGACAAGGAGGCAGCGGTACCCGAATGGGCGCAGGGCGAGTTGGTTTCGATAAGTCGGACGCCGGACGAATTGTCGATTATTTGCCTTCAAGGAGATGTGCCCGTAGACATACGCAAAGAGACTGGTTGGCGTTGTCTGCAAATTGCTGGCCCGCTTGATTTCTCGATTGTGGGCGTCATCGCCACACTAACCGGCACGCTGGCCGCAGCAGACATTAGCGTATTTGCCGTTTCGACATTCGACACCGACTATCTGCTCGTGAAACAACAAGACTTGGACGCCACTGTAAAGTCTCTGACCATCGCAGGGCATCAGATCGTCGTTTAACAACTTGGTTCGCGATGTTGTGTGGCTCTACCCGTACTTCTTGTAGGCCTCGTCCGATTTGATGATGCGAGCACGAATTCGGCCACCCGAGAGTTTCTCGCCGTCGGGGTCGACATAGACGCGGCCGGTTCTACCCGGCTTCACGCTCAATACGTGGATGTTGAAAATGAAGCCCGTTTGGCTGGTCGCCTTGAACCAGTGCACGTTGTCCTTGGTGTCCGAGACCGTCGAGCAGTCACTTCGACCGAATTGTCGATCGATGGTGGGTTTGATGATCATCGACTGCTTATCATCTTCAAGCCGGTCGTAATGTCGGCCGTGAAATTTACCATCGAGAATCACGAAGGCCGTCGCCATATTGTTATGCCCGTGAGGCACTACGGAACGATTCTTCTTTAGCGCAAAGACCTGCGTGCCGAAGATCAGGCGAGTCGGTAGCCCCTCTACTTGAGGTAATTTGGGCCGTGTGCTGTGCTCGCCGCGGTCTTTGAATTTTGTGGTCTTCACCAGCTGCTCGTAATTGATTGCTTTGGTGATGTCGGCGAGATCGATTTTTTTGAAGAGGTCCTCGACACTCTTCTGCCATTGGACTTGGCTGATCTTCGTACCTTTTATGTCCTGTCCCAAAGTCTGTAGCTCTCTGAGCCACTGATCTGCGATGGGTGCCACTTCATCTCCCAACACGTCGGTCTGGACAATTGTCTCAAGCAGCGAATAGGTAAGTAGGGAGCCTATTGTTGTTTGAGCAAATTCGCGTCGCGTGATTGGGTTCATTTCAGGGCCTCGGGTTAGCGTAACGAATTGGTCCTTCATGGCACATCATCATAGCAGACGGTCGACGTCCCTTCCAAGTTCAGCCACGGATCTCGGTGGTCACTCTCGCGAACATGGGAATTATCACCTGATTTTATTCTATTGGGTTGGTGATTCTCCCTAGGAACATGATGGCGCCGGTGCCCCCGCATACGTCATAGCCAAGGCGAGTAATAAGCTGCTCGGCGAGAAGAAGAGGTTCCCTTCATGGCGGCGCAGTTGATGATTCAGCTCCAGAGCGAATTGGTTATTCCCTGCAACAACNCGAAGGCCTCAACGTCACCTTCTGTTCGTACTAGGACGTAGCTACCGGCCTCTTCGATGTCCCGAACCTTCGTACCTGCACGGAAGACGCCATCTGCGAGTTGACCTTGCTGTGGTCCCGACGTATAGAACTCAGTTTCCCCGGTGATCACATGGGGGAACTCGGAGATGGGCCCGCTATACTTTTTGGCCGGTTTACAACCCACAACCAATACGATCAACAAGAAATGCCAGCAGACCAGACTCGCATGGCTCCGTCCTTCCCGTGAGTAGATTGGGTCGGATGGTATTTTCCACATTTGCATGGGCCAGGGGAAGAGACATTTGTTCCGACGCTTGGCGTCCGTCGCTGTGGGATCGGGTTGCCGTCATCGTCGGGGTGGACACTCCGTCGAGTGTCCATTTTTTGTCGGTAAAATTATCAAACGCCTTGAGGCGTTCCCCAGTGAGTGCGGTATTGGCGTCGAATCAATTGGTTCGCACCCTCGTTATTGGTGATCGTCTCCCGCTCCGGATCGAACTGCAAGACACTTCCTGTCCGGGCGGCGATATTCGCCAGATGGACGATCGTTGCCGCGAGGTGTCCGGCCTTAATATCGGCATTCAGGACCGTCTGCGTTCCCCGCAAGCAGTCCAGGAAATTTGTATGATGGCGAGCTAGCTCCACCGGGCCACTGTTCTCCGCCAGCAACTTCATTCGTGGACCGTACATTTTCCAACCCTGCGTGTGCCCGAGGATCAGGATTCCGTCCGTTCCGTAAAACGTGGCTCCGTTTTCATAACCCTCTTGCTTGTACGGCGACCAAATACGCTGCTCGAAGATCAATTGCTTGCTGCGACCGGCGGGTGCACCCTTGGTTGGATACTCAAAAACTGCGTATTGCGTGTCAGGGAACTGTTGGTCGTCGTCAAAGAAGTACTTGCCGCCCAGGCAGGTGGCGGTTGACGGGTGAGTGTCCACTCCCAAACCCCAAAGAGCGACGTCGATATCGTGCACTCCATCGTTCCCGATATCACCACAACCGAAGTCGTGCCACCAACGCCAATTCGCGTGCAGTAGATTCGTTCGATAATCCACCGATGGTGCCGGACCAATCCAATTCTCGAAATCGAGATGTTTGGGAGGTTGGCCTGGCGAGGTTTTGCCAATGGACCGTCGCCTCTGACTGTTCCAAGCTTTGGCGACAAGGACCTCACCTATTTCGCCATTGTGAATTCTCTTCATCGCATCCTCGATCACGCGAGTGCTGCGACTTTGCGTCCCGACCTGCAGGCACTTGCCGGTTCGAGCCACGGCGTCCGACATTAGGCGACCCTCGCGAATATTGTGGCAGCAGGGCTTTTCGACGTACACATGTTTGCCCGCATCTAGTGCCAAAAGTGTCGCCGGCGCATGCCAGTGGTCCGGCGTGGCGATGAATACCGCGTCCACCTCTTTGTCGTCAAAAACTCGACGCATATCTCCAAGCTGCTCAGGCTTCCGTCCGCTAGACGAGGCGACCAGTTCCGCAGCCTTTGCCGTTCGTTGGTTGTCAACGTCACAGACATATTTGATTTCGACATCTTTTCTGGCAGATAATAATCGAGTGTGCGAACTCCCCATGCCGCCGGGGCCGATGATCGCCAGCGTTACACGTTCGTTGGCGGACGCCTGAGCCGTTTGACTTGACGCCGTTAATGCCATCGCTCCGACTCCGGCCGCTTTCAAAAACTCTCGCCGAGCGGATTGGCTCATGGTTTAGCTCCCGTGTGATGCGTTTAGTGTTCAGGCTGTCGCTCCGCCTTTCAAACATCGTCAAGTGGAAGTCATCTTAACGCGTTGCCAGCTGGATGCCACCGAAAACGCCCCATCAATCTCGAGCGAGTGCGTGGCCCGATTGACGTGGTGAAGATGAGGGCTTTCCGTAGCCCTACGCGTCAGCGATCGCACTTTGGCCGACAGAGATGGAACCGAGAATTTCCATCAAGCCCTGCATGGCGACGGCCACATAAAAAAGTAACGACTTGTCAAAAACGCCGGAAATGTGACCGACTAGCTTTGCCAGAATGGGCGTTAACGACGAACCGGTAATGAATGATTCGATCCCACTCGCGTTGAACCAAATACCGAACAACAAGACGGAAGAGATAAGAAATAATACAATCGATGCGGCCGCCGCCGGCACGCCCAGCATGGATGGAGTACTCGGTGCGGACTTGTCCGTTCGAATTAAACTTGCCAGGAAGAGCACTCCCGCTCCCGCGGCGATCAGGCTGCTTCCGTGGTGACCGCTGGCGTTGTCGCCTGAATGATCTCCGCCAGTCCACCATCGCTATACTGGAGACGGCGACGAACTGTAAATCTGCCAGCGCCCCAAAATTTGTTCGAGCGGATCACTGAGGCGAACGGTAAACACTTCAAAGACTCGCACGATGGAACCGCTTAAAATAGCGAGACTCAAGGATCCAACGACGGCAACGAGGGACCTGTCAAGAGCGGTAACTTTCTCATGCGTACTCCGTAGCTAATGACAATTCTTGAGTGCCGGACCGATCAGTATGGTATTGCTTCGCGCGAAGTTCACCATTGTATTTTGCAGTCGGGAAGTTGCTGGCCGAGTTTTGCGGCGCCGGCGTCGTCGACACGGGTGAGATTTAACATGAGTTGCTGCAGGTTGGTAAGCGTATGTAAATGCTCTATCCCCTTATTGCTGACGGGAGTGCCAGAAAGGCTCAGAGTCTTCAGACTGGTCAGTTTAGACAAATCGGAGAGGCCGTCATCGGTGACGCGACTGAGGCCGACACAGAGCATCTCAAGTTGTGGCAATGCACGCAAGTGTTGAAGACCGAGATCCGTGATCCACGTATTGTCGGCCACCAAGGCCGTTAGACTCTTGTTCTGAGCCAGTAGGCGAATGCCCTCGTCGGTAACGTTCGTCCCGGAGATATTAATGGTGTTTAGCTTCGGGAGTTGCGCTAAAAATGCGAGGCCGGCGTCCGTGATTCGCGTCCCCTGTAAGTCGAGTTGCTCCAACTGCTTCATTTCCGACAAGACTCTGAGCCCCGCATCTGTGACCCGAGAATTGCTAAGTGACAGTCGCCGCAAGACACTGAGTTGTTTCAACGGCTCTATTGTCGCATCGTTGGTCCACGATCCATTCAGCCCGAGCAATTCTAAAGGCAGGTCTTTCAAATGGACTAGACCAGAACCGTTGATTCGCGTTTCTCCCAAGTCAATTGCACGGAGTTTCTTCAGAGACTGAAAATACTTCAGGCCGTCATCACTGACCGACGTGACGCTGACGTCGATCATTTCCAAGTTGGGAAATGCAGCCAGGTGACTGAGATCATCATTGGTGATGTCTTTCGCCGCTAAGGAGACGCGAAGCACGGGTTTTTCTCGTGACTGTTCGTCAACTTGTACGGTTCCTCCCCACTCGCGGATCTTGCCGATCGCGAGCGACTTTGCTGTGGGAGCGTCCTGTGCTGAACAACAATGGCCGCACAGCAGGACGATTACAATCTGTAGCGAGCACTTTTTCATGGCGTCTTTCCGTCGAGGACGGATTGTAGGTTCTTTTCTGCCTCGGCACTGCCATATTGGGTTGCCAGTTGGAGGTGACTAATCGCCTGTTGCCTTTGGCCGAGCCTGGCATAAGCAACACCCATATAATTGAGGGTTACAGGAAAGTCCGGCTTGAGTCGGAGTGCCGCGTGAAAATAGGCTGTGGCGTCGAGGGGCTCCCCTTGTTCTAGGCGAATGATGCCCAGGATTAGATGCGGTTGGATGAGGCCGGGAGACAGTTCACGGGCGATTTGCAGATGTTGCCAGGCCTGGTCGCTTTGGCCTAGTTGTCGGAAGACGACGCCTAGATTTGAATGCGCTTCGGGCCAGTCGGGTCGCAGACGAACACACGCCTCAAACTGTTGCCGCGCACGCTCCCAGGACTCTTTTCCGACACTATCCGTGCCGGCCTGATAAAAAATCTCCGATAACGAGGCGACTTGTTCTGGCGCAATACTATCTCGTGTGGCTAGATCTTCGGCTAGTCCGGCGAAAAGTGTAGCGTTTGGAAAGCTCTTACGAGCTTGAAATTCGTTGGCAATTTCAGTCAATAAGGCACCCATTTGCCGGGGTTTCTCAAGCCACCGGCCGGGGAATGGAAATGCCACCTCATCGGTCGGTCGCGATTGAATCATCGCAACATCGGATAGCAATTGTTCGACGCCCAAAGGGCCTGGATAAATTACAGTCAAACGACCAAACTCATCCAACAGATAGCTCGACGGCAAGACGGTGGTTCGGCTCCGCAAGGAGATTAGTACCTTGGAGAAGGTGTCCAGTGTTTCGAGCAGATTCGGATTTGCTACGGCCATCTCAAAGGGAAACTGAAGCTTGTTCGCCATCGCCTTGGCCTTCGATAGATCGGATGCGTCGCCAAGAAGGCCATCGACGCTCAAGGCCACAATTCTAAGGTTCGCCTCGCGCAGGCGAGCTTCGTGTTTCTTGATTTCCATCAACTCTACATGGCATGGTGCACACCAGGCCGCCCACAAACTGATTAACACCGGACCACGACCTTCGCCCGGCAGCGTCTGAGGGGTGTTGTCCAAGTCGACGAAGTCCAACTTCGGCATTGGAACTCGGTCCAACAATACCACGCGGTGTGGTGGAGTGTCATTTTGTGTTGGCGTAATCGAACTCGCCAATAGGACCTTGCGATCGGCGGATTTCCACAAATCGGTTGTGCCCGAGCCTTGGGTGAGCTCGAAGCGAGCGTCCACGGAGGCGCCCTCGAAAACCTCGACGCCGCCGCCCGGCCACCGAACGCTTAACTGGTCAAATGAAGTCGCGTGGGCCAAGCCGAAATGAACCCATTTGCTGGATTGTGTCAAATAACCGTTACCAGCACGGACCGTTCTGACTAGGACATTGTCACCGACTTGTAAACGTACTTGCGCTCCGATGGCGTCCCTGTTGCTCGACTTGCCGATCAGCTTTACGGCCAGAAAATGTTTGTCCATCCGGTCTTGGTCACGTGTGTCGTTGCGGACGAACCGCAATCGAGGTCCAGTGCGAGCGGCGAACCAGAGATCAAGATCGCCGTCCATGTCCCAGTCGATGGAAGCTACGCACCGGCTGTCGTCCAAGAAATCTAATCCACTTGTGGCCGACACATCTGCGAAACGCACGCCGCCCGTATTCAGAAAGCAGCGATTTCGCTCGTGACCACTCCAGGAACCTCCAGTATTGACGAGATCGAGAATCGCCTCCCAGCCATCGCGATATTCTTGGTCCCGATCGCCGCTCGAAATGGGTGAATGCGACACGACCTGCCGCCAGAAGAAACTTCACAAATCGCCCGTGTTCGACCCGGTGACGAATCCATTTGCCACCACGAGATCTTCCAAGCCGTCGTTGTTAATGTCGATGAAGGGTGAGGCCCATGCCCATCGCCCCAGAGTCACGCCCGCCTCTTCACTGACATCGCGAAATGTTCCATCGCCGAGGTTCAAGAAAAGTGAATTGCCGCGAGCGTGTCGTTGGAACTGTTCGCGAGTTTCATTGTTTGCCGCGGTGTGGAATCGTCCTTGAAAAGCAATTCGCTGTCCTGCCGACGAAAACATGTTGCCCACGTACAAGTCCATTTTTCCGTCTTGATTGTAGTCACCCCAGGCGACGGNNNGTACAGGTTGTTGCGTCCAAAATCGTTGGCCACGTATACGTCCGCGTCGCCATCGCCGTCGTAATCTTCCCAGCTCGCTGCAAAGCTCCATCGTGTGTTGTTCTCATTCAAGCCGCATTGGCTTGTTACATCTAGAAAGTTCCATTTTCCGTCGTTCCGCATCAACACGTTCTGACCGCCGTTGTTGGCGTCGTGATACGGAATCGGTCCGCTGCTCTCTCCATCGGACATGAATCGTTTGCCATAGCTGACGATATATATATCTAGATCACCATCCAGATCGTAGTCGGTAGCGGCGAGCGAACCGGTGTCGCCATTTGTTCGAAATGCTGTCCGTTCTTTG
>LWDU01032227.1_pt1 | contig 12157 bp, 10 predicted proteins | sample 727161 | NCBI WGS metagenome assembly LWDU01 (sample SAMN04566230, study PRJNA314399) | hydrothermal vent metagenome | isolation source: deep sea hydrothermal plume seawater | place: Mexico: Gulf of California, Guaymas Basin | collected 2004-07-11 | reverse complement strand
TAGAACTTGATGACCACTATGTTCTATTGACTAGTGAGCCAACCAGTAATTTACTAACGTGGAATTCTTTGTCAAAACACCAAATCAATGGTCAAGCAGCACCATGGATGAGTATGACTTTCGGAGATATTAGCACAGGTAATTATATCGATGCGGATATTGACTCTAACGGAACAGTTATTCTATCTATTTGGGATACAATCAACAATGATGTAGATTTGTTAAGACTATATCCCGACCAAGATAGAGATTTAATTTTCGACTTATTGGATTCATTACCAACTCTGGGTAATCAATGGAATGATAGTGACGGCGATAATTATGGGGACAATAATTTGGGTCCATCATTTGACAGTTGCCCTACAGTTTCTGGGCCTTCATCCTTCTTTGAGATGGGCTGTTCTGATTATGATTCTGATGGATATTCAGATTCAGTTGATGAATGTTCAGACCAAGTAGGGACCTCATGGATAGACCGCCAAGGTTGTATTGATGTGGACCAAGATGGATGGTCGGATAATGATGGTAGTTATTATTTGGGAGATGAATTCTCTACAAATTGGAAACAATCCAAGGATACAGATAATGATGGATATGGAGATAATTATGGCCCAGATTGTTGTTCAACATGGCTAGAGCCTTCAGCGCCAAAAGGAGATTTATTCCCATTCAATCCAAGTCAATACCAGGATTACGATGGTGACGGTTGGGGCGATAATGATTCAGACCCAATAAGTGGAGATAACTGTCCATGGGATTGGGGTTCTTCTTGGCGTGACCGATTTGGTTGCCTTGATAGCGATGGTGATGGAGCAAGTAATCCTTCAGATATAGGAACTTTCCTAGAATGGAATGAATCGCGTGGTGCTGATGCTTGGGAAAATGATTCAACTCAATGGGTTGATACCGATGGTGATGGATTCGGCGATAATAGTTCTGAGGGGGCCACAAACCCTGATTACTTCCCTAATTATATTGCAGCAGCAGATGATGGTGATTTTGATGGCTACCCCGATAAGTGGACCACTTTTTACAATGGTACGAATGGTGCAGGACTCGTATTAGATGGCTGTGCTGATTTGTGGGGTAATTCTACAATGCCATACCCTGGATGTCCAGATGCTGATGGTGATGGTTGGATGGATTCACAAGATGATTTCCCATTAGAAAAGACCCAGTGGTATGATACTGATGGTGATGGATTTGGAGATGAATTAGATGGTTTTGAAGGAGATGAACTAATGGAATGGGCTGTCCTCTAATAAATGCTGAAGACGAAGACTCTGATTCGGTCTACGATGACTTTGACCAATGCCCGAATACTGGATTTGGATTAGATGTCAACGCTAATGGTTGTGCTCAAAATCAATTGGATGATGACCAAGATGGAGTTACCAATGATATTGACCAATGTCAATTAACTGAGTTCGGGGAGGCCGTTGATACCAGCGGTTGTAGCCAAACACAACAAACAACAGATACCGATGGTGATGGTGTGTATGACCCAGTGGACCTATGTTCACTCCAAATGAAGAACCCGCCGATGTAAATGGTTGTGGAGACTCACAAAAAGATGATGACCAAGATGGCGTTATGAATGATGCCGACCAATGCCCAGATACTACGATTGGTTTCCCAGTAGATTCTGACGGCTGTATTGATGAAACTGCATTGGATACAGACCTTGATGGCGATGGATGGAAGGGAAATTATTCCTTCACTGTTAACTCTACCACCGGTTTAAGAGAAAACCAAATTGGTGATGCCTTCCCATTAGATGCTACACAATGGCACGATAAAGACGGCGATGGCTATGGTGACAATTTAGTCGGCGAAAATGCAGACGAATGCCCTGAAGAGCATGGTTTGTCTTTCGAGGATTTCCTTGGTTGTTATGATGATGGTGATGGCTGGAGAGATCAATTCGAACCGGTATCACTACGTGATAATCCAACTCAATGGGAAGATAGAGATACAGATGGATATGGAGACAATGCCTCAGGAACTAATCCTGACCTTTGTCCGGTGTTGATGGATATTCAGATGGCTGTCCTAAAGAAAAAGTAACCGATACCGGTTCATCTTCAACAATCATGGGAATTTCTAAGATGGCATTTATTGGCATTATCGGAGGTTCAATTACATTATTGGTCATCATTGTTATTGTTTTGAGATTAGTCCGTGGAGATGACGATTATGATTTCGATGAAGATGATGAAGATTGGTATGATGATGACGACGACGATGATGAAGATGACTTTATGTCTTCATTGAGAAGTTCTCCAAAGAAGAGTCCTGCCAGAAGCCTCCCTAGTAGGGGTGACGACAGACCAGCAGCAAAACCTCCTAGCAGGGGCCCTTCTGGAAAGCCTACATCTGGTAGAGGTCCTCCTGGAAAGGCGACCCCTAGCAGAGTTCACCCAGGTTCAAATACGGGTAAAGTAAGTTCGAAAACAAATGTTGATAGTACTGATTCTGCAGACGAAAATGAAGAAGGTCAAGTTGTTAAGAAGAAAAAGAGAAAGGCAACGATGAGGGTGGATTTAAGTATTTTTGAAAGCCATCAAACTGCGGATAGAGAATCAGCTGCAAATTGGGTAAAGCAAGCTTTGTCAGATGGTGAAGAGCAAAGAACAATCATGATGCAATTACAAGAAACGGGATGGACTGCCCAACAATCTAGAGCCATTTTTGACTTGGGACGGAGTCGTTAAGGTACTCAAAGTACCTTTCAAAGGAGTATCCGGCGGCATTAGCCATAAGAAGGTGACCAAGTTGGCAAACAAATGAGAGGGGGTTGAATATGTCGGATGCGGTACCTGAAGGAGCAATTATGCCAGAGGGCATAGAAGTCGATGAGGCTGCTGCATACTTTGGCGTTGTTGAATCATCCGACGCCGTCCATCAGATGTTGGCTATGAGCCGAATAATGTAGTATTAACTCCTGGTGAATTTGATTTTGAAGCTGCTAGTCAAAGAATGCAATGCGAAGGGGGAGAGATTTACTTTTTAGTTGCGGGCCACCTATCACTATTGAGTGTAACAGACCCGTTGTTGAATTATCTTGGATATAATAATTCATTGGGGGAAGGCGCAGGAAACTGTCAAAGAGAATCATCGGGTCCTGATTTTGAATCACTCAAGAAATTATCTGACCCAATGAACATCCTCAAATTATTGGCAATAGCATACACGACTGGTGGGGCTGGCGAAGTTACTCGATATCTCAATGGTTTTGAAGCGTTGGTGTCCAATCCAGGTTCTAATGAATTTGCGTTATTATCCATCGCTAACGAATTTGTCGCTTCTTTAGATGTAGCAGGTCATGCACTTCCCATTCCAACACTTGCGAGCGGTAATGCTGCATCTTCTGCAGTAGTTGCTATTCCAGCCACAACAGGAAAACCAGTTCAGCCTGCAAAGCAAGTTGCAACATCTGTTCCGGTTCCAAAGACTGCAAGTATTCCGTTACCAAGTAAAGAAGCGGTTCCGCTTCCTTCAGTAGTAGAAGAGATTCCAATACCAGTAATCGAGGAAGAAGAAATTCAGTCCACTCAAGTTGATACTGAGAATAAAAAGGAAGTAGCAAAAGCCACCCAAGATGCATTTGCTGGTGCATTCAATGTTGGAGTTGCAGAGGAAAAAGCGCCAATTGTGGAAGAAACAATTTCCGAACAGCAACCAGAAATAGTTGCTGAAGAGGTTGTTGAAGAGGTTGTTGAAGAAGTACAACCAGAAGTTGCACAGGCAGACCAACCAATTGCAACAGAAGATGAAGTGGATGAACCAGTCGAAGAAGAATTTGTCAGTGCTGCAGAGCACTTTATTGCTGCAGATACTGACGGAAGTGGACAATTATCAATTGAGGAATTGGCAGAAGCCACAGGCACTACAATAGAAGAAGCCACAGTTCTTCATGCACAAGCAGATACAGATGGAGACGGTTCAGTATCGCTTTCAGAATTCATGTCTTCTGCAGCTGCTGAGAAAGCGGCAACTCTACCAAAGCCGATTGCTCCAGTACGCAAGCCATTGAACGAAAAGCAACAACCAACATGGGTTCCTCCTCAACCAAGACCGATTCAATCTAATCAACAGCAACCACAGCAACAGCCGCAGCAACAGCCGCAACAACAGCCACAACAACAGCCACAACAACAGCCACAGCAAGGATGGAACCAACAACCCCAGCAACAACCACAACAACAACCGCAACAACCGCAACAACAGCCACAACAACAACCACAACAAGGATGGAACCAACAGCCGCAACAACAGCCGCAGCAAGGGTGGAACCAACCGCAAGGACAAATTCAACCAACAATTCGTTCAGGTGTATTATGCCGTGGTTGCGGGATTGGATTAGATCCAAATTGGAGGCATTGTCCAATATGCGGCTCTCCAAATGCAGGTTTTTAATCACATCAATAGTTTACCATTTCCGATAATCTGCGTGTCATCAAGCCACACACTTGCGCTTTTCAATACGCCAGGAATATGTATGCCAACCGCAGCAGAACCACCTAACGATGTATTATCACCAACAGCGAAATAACAAGTTCCCAATCTTTTTTCATCTTCAAGAACATTACCAAGGAGCCTTGCCATTGGATTCATTCCGAATCCGAATTCAGCAACCGTCCAAACATTTTCTCTATTCTTGGCATTTTGTCTTCTCGCTGCTTCACCGAATTCTTGCCGAATTGAAGCAGCGATTGAGCCCCCTTTTACATCAACAACTAACCCATCGTCAATGATGAAAGTTATTGGTTCATCAACTAGGTTAGATTCCCAAGAACCATCGATTACAATAGTTCCATTCATACTATTCTCTCTAGGTAAAATGAATACTTTGCCAGCGGGTAAGTTGGTCAGCATCTTCGGACGATTACAAATTCCATTATCATCCATTTTCCATTCTCTCCAATTTACCTCAAAGGTGACATCAGTTCCATTATCTGATTTCACATTGACAATTCTTCTACGTCTTAGAATTGGTGATAATTCACTAATATTACGTTTGATTTCTCTGAAATCAGCAGAGATACCTCCTTTGGTGAACATTTCAACATTCATTCCAGGCATTGTCGCAACCCGCGCGCCATCTTTTAGTGCCTGACGAATCGCCCTAGTGTGAGTCAAAGAATATCTTGTTGGAGCGATAATTACGGATTGCTGGCGCATCAAATTTGCAACAGGAGTAGGCGGTTCATCACCATGGTGTCGGCCTTTAGGCATCACAATCAATAATACCCGGTCAGTCCTTTCAATTGCTGCCTCATGTAGAGATTGACCAATTTCTCCTGTTGTTGGGTCACATACAATCAGTACATTGTCAGCACGACGAATGTTTGCGAACTATTTTTTAATAAAGCAGTGATATCGTCAGCAGTTTCTTCTTCAGTTTCCTCAATAATTGTTGATTCAACATTATCATCTTCTGATTCAATTCCAGAAGTGTTTTCGTCGACATTGATTTCATCAGAATCATTATCAACATTTTCATCAACGACTACGAGTAATTCCTCGTCATCGACTATAGGGGGGCGTTCCTTTCCACCTTTTCGTCGGAACGGTCTCACCATGCACAAGCCAATCCGCTTGAAGACTTCAATGTGTGCCAGTATTGCAATGAAATCAAGGTTTGGAAATCAACGAATATTCTATCGCATATTTGATGAAGAAAGACTCTTTCGCCATTGGTATGAGCGTATATAGTGAATTCATTGAATTGGTAAAAGATATCCATCGACTAGGCGCATTGCAAGGTCATTTAGGTTGGGACCAAGAGACGATAATGCCTGTAAAAGGCGCAGAAGTCCGCGGTGAAATATTAGCATGGTTGGCTAAAGAAAGACACTTGCGCATAACCGATTCCAATCTCGGAGAATTGTTGACAACACTGGAAACCAAACCAGACCTCGATGCAGATCAATCCGCAAATGTTAGAGAGATGAGAAGAGTTTACGACAAATCAATAAAACTTCCAAGTGAATTTGTTTCAAATTACGCGAAAGCACGTTCTGAAGCATTATTAGGATGGCAAAAGGCGAGAGGGAATTCTGATTTTTCTTCATTTGAACCACATCTACAAAAATTGGTGGACATGACCAAACAGAAAATAGAATATTTGGGCATAAAAACCACAGCATACGATGTCCTTCTAGATGAATATGAAGTAGGTATGACCGTTGCAGATTATGACCCATTATTTGCTGGATTAAAGGAGAAATTAGTTCCTCTATTGCAAAAAATACTGCACTCACAAAAACTCAATCCTCTTCCGCAATTACCTAAAGATTTAACATTTTCAATATCAGCACAAACGGAATTCTGTGAGAAAGTTTCAACCAATATGGGCTTTGATTTTGAAGCGGGACGAATGGATGCATCAACCCATCCTTTTTCCGCAGGTTTATGGCCAGGAGATACCCGTTTCACCACCAGATTCGATGAGAAAGACCCATTTTCATGTTTGTATGCTGTTATGCACGAAACAGGGCATGCATTGTACGAACAAGGTTTAGCAGGTGAATTTGCATTCACTCCAAGAGGCCAAGCAGTTTCCTTAGGCGTTCACGAATCGCAAAGCCGCCTTTGGGAAAATCAAATTGGTCGCACTGAAGCATTTTGGGAGGTTGCCAATCCGTGGTTTAGGGAATTTTTCCCAGATTCTCCACAATGGGATGCGAAAACCATGAACAAAATCGCTAATTCAGTATCAACCGGATTTATTCGCGTAGAAGCAGATGAAGTGACTTATAATTTGCATGTGATGCTAAGGTACGAAATTGAAAAGAAACTATTCAATGGAGAATTAACTGTTAAGGAATTACCAGAGACTTGGAATAATATGTTCGAGGAGTGGTTTGGAAATAAAGTTACAAGCGATTCAGAAGGTTGCCTGCAAGATATTCATTGGTCGATGGCCGCTTTCGGATATTTCCCAACATATACACTAGGAAATCTATATGCCGCCCAATTACTAGAGGCGATGAGTATTGACTTAGGTGATATTGACCAAATAATTGCAGAAGGCGATTGGTCTTCTCTATTACAATGGTTACGTCCTCGTATTCATCATCAAGGTTCGGTAATGACACCTGCCCAATTGATTGAATCGGCAACAGGACATCCGCCAAGCCCAGATGCTTTCATTAGATACATAGAGAGTAAATATGGTGAACTATATTCTCTGAGTGATAACTGATATTACTCAATCATCATCATTATCATCATTTGAACTGATTAATGATTCCATTTTTGAAGCTAATTCACTCATCGCTTCTTGCAAATCACTAGATCTGTCATCTTCATGATCTGTTCCAAATGTTGTTCCCAGTAATGTTATCATTGCACCTGATAGCATTACCACAGCAGGCCAATATATGTCTGCTGCGACCATATCTGCCCCTGTGCTCATACCGCCCCATACCGCACCCGCGATAAAGATGGTAAAGCCAATCATTACTTGCTGGTATCCGTCTCCTAAATTTTCCTTCATTGAACTCATGTTGTATCCTCAAAGAGGCATTGTCCGTTATACTCTTTAATAATATCTATCCCTTTCAATAAAATTAAATTACTCTAAAACATAAAAAGCGTATTATTGCCAAGGAGTCATTACTATTGGAGTGCCAATTTGGCCCTTTTCAACTAGCAATTTACCCTTCTGGCCGGTACTCAAGTTACGCTTGAAAACAGGAACTCCTGCAATGATAGTAATCTGTGGCCAGCCAACCAATTTCATTCCCCTAAACGGGCTCCATCCAACTCTTGTCCAAGTATCTAGGTCGACTAGAACAACATCACCATCTGCTCCTTCAGTCAATTTACCCTTGCCGACCATATTGTAACAATCAGCAACATTTGTGGACATCCACTTTACAACATCTTCAACACTGCACATTCCATTCTTTGCATGTGTAAGCATTACGGGCAAGGAGGTCTCAACACCAGGCATTCCACTCGGAGCATTAGGAAACCCCTCTAATTTTGAATTAAGAGTATGTGGTGCGTGGTCTGTAGCAATGCATTGGATGGTACCATCATGGATACGCTGCCATAATTTGTCCTTGTCTATTTGATAGCGAATTGGCGGGTTCATCTTTAATCTAGTTCCTTCTCTTTCAACATCGAATTCAGTAAATGTTAGATGTTGAGGTAAAGTTTCAGTGGTGATGATAGCACCTTCTCCAGCCTCTGAAGGTAGGCGTGTTCTTTCGGCCAACCAATCTGCTTCTAAACCACTTGTTAGGTGCAAGATGTGTAGTCGATGCCCACTATCATCGGCTAATTCGACTGCCAACTGGGTAGCAAGCAATGCTGTGATGTCATCTCTCCACTCTGCGTGTGCAGCCATATCAGTTCTATTTTTGTAACCTTCAAAGCGCTTGACCAATCGCTCTTCGTCTTCGGCATGAACAGAAATTAGCCCGGCTGTATTATCAAAAATTGTTTTCAAAGCCTCACGTTCGTTTACAAGCAAATTTCCAGTAGATGAGCCCATGAATACTTTGATGCCGCAAATTCCTGGAATCGAAATTGGTTGTTCTGGCCTACCAACTGCTAACTGTAACTGTTCAACATTTGTAGGAGTTGCACCGATGAAAAATCCATAATTATTTACACATTTTGCAGCAGCAGTATCTAACTTTCCTTGCATGCCCTCCATCGTTGTTATCGATGGNNNNCCGTCGCTTATTCGCAAATCTCCGATTGCAGTTTGACTTGGAGTAACCATTGTTGCCCCACAAATTAACACACTACCATGGCGTGACATAACCTTCCCTCACAGTACATGGCGATGACTCTAGTCCATCAATTAATCGCCCGACTAAACGAATGAGTTCATTTTGATTTAGGCCTAAAAGCATTACAAACTTCTAGATCCATATCGATAAATGGCCCTTCTATCAAATCAACACAATATGGAACAGCCCTCCAAATCTCATCAATCGTCTCTCTAATCGCCTTAGGCCTACCAGGTAAATTGAATATTAAGCAAGTACCGCGAGTGCCACCAATTTGTCTTGAAAGAATTGCAGTAGGTACAAAGGCCAATGAAATCGCCCTCATCTGTTCGCCAAATCCATCCAATATTCTATCACAAACAGCTGCAGTTGCCTCGGGGGTAACATCACGTTTTGCGGGACCGGTTCCACCGGTGGTAACAACAACACTACAGCCGATTTCATCAACTAATTCTATTAATGTCTCTTCAATCGTTTTTTGTTCATCACTAACACATCTATAATGAACATTCACAGGGCTTTTTATTGCCTCCTCAAGGAAACCTAGAATCGCTGGCCCTCCTTGGTCTTCATACTGTCCGCTACTGGCTCTATCACTGGTGGTGATGATGCCAATATCGGCTAACTCACCTACGTGGTTATCTCTGCCCTCAAGGGTGGTTATTGACTGCAATGAAAAACCTCAATTTCCGCCATATTTTGCCTGAACATCAGCGTGGAAGTTATCGAGTAAAGTGTCTTCAAATAACTCGGTTTGCCTACGCATTTTTGTTGAACGCATGTGGAATACCGCTAGCATAACAAATACAATAATGACCAACGGAATAACCGCTTCCAATTTGTATTGGTGCATTACTTTGACAATGCCTTCAGCAGTATATGCCCATGTGATTGAAGCTGCAACACCACCAAGCCCAGTCGCAAATAAAACTCTCATAAAATTCATTCTTGACAATAGTCCTAACATGGCGCCAACCAATACACCAGATGCCATAAATGGAATCCATACGAAGGCGATTAGACCCCAAAAGCCCCAGCGATTAATGAAATCACGCTTTTCGTTTGCCATATATTCAACAGTGGATAGGGCGTTGCCAATGAATTTTGTTTGCAGCATCTTTCCGCCCAGCCCATCTTGCTTTGCAATAGCAACAACTCTTTCATCATCTGCGCCACTATGTTCTATTCTTCCAGCACCAGATCTATCGGCAAGAGTTGAAACTTGATTTCTAGTTTTTACTATTAGTTCTTGGCTACCGAGTAAGTCTGAATTTCTTTGAGAAATATATTGATATAATTCGTCTTGAATTTCGTCAGTCGTTTTCTTAAACCTGAAGAAAGCAAATCTCTGCGTAGGGTAATATATCACAGATACGAAAATCACTCTGTCATCACTTGTGACAACAGCACCCTCTAAATTAACATCATTGCGGCGTGTGAAAAATAGGTCTAGAGAATCTCTTACCTCATCTTCAACAACAGATAATGTATGCAACTCTGAGAAGAATGAAGTGTAATCTTGTTCAGCTTGTTCAGCCTCACTTCCTGCGGAGCCAATACCGACTCCAGAATCGAAGTCAGCAGCATGACCATTACCTATTGTTCTAACAGTTAGTTGAACTGGCTTGAAAACTCTAAATATTGCAAACTCATCAAGAATCTCTCTCAATACTTCTGCGCGAACATCTCTATTATCTGAGAATGTACCATCAGTATTCTGGTATGGAACCATAATGTCAATCGATAACTCTCTTGGTTCAATTTTATACAATTCCCAATCCACATCAATTTGTAACCTTGATGCAGTATTTATTATAGTGTCTTCAACCAATCTCGTAATGTGGGAACGCGACAACATATCGTCAGCTTCTTGATGATATACTTTGTATGTAATCGGATACAAAACCATTAATGAAATAACCGAAAGTGAAAGCGAGATAAATCGCCAGTTAGCATTGCTGTTTCTCTGCCACCACCTAATTCTGCTCCCATCAATAGATAGCCCCAATCACCTAAATCTTGTACACCCCAACAAGACCTATCGCCAGAGTCAGTGATTCTAATATCTCTAATAATATCGCTTGAAACGAATGGGAGGAAGTCAAAACTTTTCTCCTTTTCCTCGATTTCAAATGATATTGCTTTACTTATTTGTTCTCCACCTTCAATAATAGTTGCATTTTGGATATCTGAATCATTATACACTGTTATGCGTAATGTGACCTCATAATGGCCTGCTTCAAGCTCTGAATAAGTTGCTCTGTGAGAAGCCCTCCCAGCCGCAGTTTCGCCTTCTCCGGCAACGGCCCTTGTTGTTTCTTCAGACGAAACAAGAGTAAAATTGTTTTCAGCATGTTTCTCCAGGATTGTAAAATTCAGCACTGCGATTCCTTCAGGTAGGTTATGTCCTGCAATTGAAAATAATTCACGGTCATTATCTGGGAATATGTGCAACCAAGGTTCATCGGTAATTTCCTCACATTCACCACCTATATCCAAGAATGTATTCGATGCTTCGTGATCAATTGAGGTAGTATTGCCTAGCATTCCAGAAGACATTGCGAATAATAGTATAGCGAAAACACCACCGTATGCAATACCTGCAAATAGAACATAATCTTCTTTACTACTCAAGAACGATTTATTGTCTTGAGTTCTTCTTCTGCGAATGGTAGCGAGTTCCTTTGCAGTCTTGTTGCGACTTTTTGTCTCAGGGTCTTGGCTTTCCTTGGGCATCTCTTCCCCGCTCGCCGCCTTTCCCATATTTTGCGAAGAAAGGCATTAGCACATGAAGTAAACTCATGATATCACTAAAAATCAGTTTTCAAAGTAATTTGATGATGAATGCTAATCGCAAATAATCAACAGTTGGTGGGTAAGGTCGGATGTGGACACTGGACTGAACGCAGTGAGGGAAGTGTAAACTTTGTTTTACAAAGCGAGCGCTCATTACTCATTGATTCAGCGCTTGCATAGGCCTAGCCACCTCTGAACCACTATGCATCGTTGGTGGGTAAGGCCGGACTTGAACCAGCGACCTCGGCATCTTCAGTGCCGCGCTCTCCCAACTAAGCTACTTACCCGTATATGTTGGCGAGCCCCTTCGCCATATCAAGGCTTTTGTTACAGTGCTTTGCTTCTCGTATGCTCAAAGAATTATTCGATACCGTCAAGAATTAATTTTTGGGCGTCAAACAGTGCTTCTAAGCCACCATCAGCACTACCGAGTAGTGCCAATAATTCATCACCTGAGAATGTTGCTTCTTCTCCAGTACCTTGGATTTCAACATATTTGCCATCGGCGGTTTTGATAACATTCATGTCAACATCTGCATTAGAATCTAGTAAATAATCTAGGTCTAACCAAACTTCATGGTCTATCAATCCAACTGATATTGCTGCTA
>LWDU01033489.1_pt1 | contig 12158 bp, 8 predicted proteins | sample 727161 | NCBI WGS metagenome assembly LWDU01 (sample SAMN04566230, study PRJNA314399) | hydrothermal vent metagenome | isolation source: deep sea hydrothermal plume seawater | place: Mexico: Gulf of California, Guaymas Basin | collected 2004-07-11 | reverse complement strand
TAAATGGGATGTTGCCAGCGTAGCTTCAATTGGCAGAGCACCGCATTCGTAATGCGGGGGTTACGGGTTCGATTCCCGTCGCTGGCTCTGTCGCGAGCCGCACGTTAGCATTAAAAAGACACTTTACAGGAGTTTCCTTCCATGGCAATGATTACGGATTTTGATATTAAGTCCCTAGTTTGTGACAATTCCAGCTTTGGCCCAAACGAGATCAAAATGATTTCAGGTGCCATAACCGAAGATTTTTCACAGTATGCCATTTTGCGAGACGCAGTTGCTGAGCTTGAAATTGGTGAAGATTTAACACCCGCTAGCACAGTGCGTCTGGGTGTTTGTTATTATTTGCTTGGTCGATTCAGCCGCGCGATCGAAACATTGGCAGAATCTGACAAGGGCGCTCTTTCATATTTTTACATTGGACGCAGTCATTTTGCGTTGGAAGATAACGTAGCGGCAATTGAAAATTATGATTTGGCAGAACGATTTGGTTATGACCGAGGTATTTGTGTCTTAGCCAAGGTTGAAGCGTTACGAAACAGTGGCGACTTTGATGGCGCTTTACAAGGCCTAGAGTCGCTCGATGGTGCCATCATGCAAGAAGCGGATTACGCTTATCAATATGGTGAAACGGTTGCTGCGAGCCGCGGTGCTTCTGAGTTAGTGGTCGAGTGGTTTGAACGAGCCGTGAAAGCGGATGATACCCATGCCGGCGCATTGTTTGGTTTGGCCCGTGAAAACGATCGTCGTGGAAATGATGAAGTCGCCATGGATTATTACCGCCGCAGTTCAATGTCGTTCCCTTCACACGTTGGTTCCTTGTTAAACTTAGGCTTGCTGTATGAAGATCATGCACAATATGATCGCGCTCAACAATGTTACCGCCGCATATTGGAAGTATTTCCTACCCACCCCAAAGCGTCATTGTTTTTGAAGGATGCAGAAGCCTCGGATGATCAGTTCTTTGATCTTGAAGCTGAAAAAGCACAAGATCGAATGTCGCAAATATTGAACATACCGGTTACTGATTTTGAACTTTCGGTTCGCAGTCGTAATTGCCTTGTCAACATGGGTGTTGAAACTCTAGGTGACTTAGCACGAACGAGCGAGCAGGAACTACTTGGCAGTAAGAACTTCGGTGAAACCTCACTGATTGAAATTCGGGATATGCTCACTTCCAAAGGCTTGTCCTTAGGTCAGCTGGCACACGAGGGACGTCCTGAACCGACTGTTGATCGCAGTCAGCTCTCACCAGAAGAAGCAGCTGTGTACGATCGTCCAATTTCAGACTTGAATTTGTCGGTGCGTGCCCGTAAATGCATGGTTCGCTTGCGTATGAATACCATTGGCGAGTTACTTCGCAAGACTGGTGATGAAATGCTTGAATGCAAGAATTTTGGTGTCACAAGTTTGAATGAAGTGCGTGAAAAACTTGAAATTCACGGCTTGAAGCTTCGTGGCGATTGATCCCGCTTAAGCCAGTGGAGATTATTCTTGGGACTGCAGTTTTTCGGTTCTTCTGTATATTTCGGTGGCAGAAATCACTTGCGCTATCAAGATGAATTATGACTTCACCTGAAACCACAAGTTCTGATAGCGTTAGCCCGGTTGGTTTTAGTTTCGAAGTATTGACGCAAGACAAAAAGTGTGCCGCGCGGCGCAGTGTCTTAACCACTCCTCATGGCTGCGTGCAGTTGCCGACATTTATGCCCGTGGGGACGCAGGCAACGGTCAAGGGGTTAGCGATTGATCAAGTGCGGGCAACTGGCGCTGAAATTCTGCTGGCAAATACGTATCACTTGTCTTTGCGACCTGGTGAAGATATTGTCGCACAACTAGGTGGCCTACACGCCATGATGCAATGGCAGGGTCCGATTCTTACGGATAGCGGCGGCTTTCAGCTTTTCTCATTAGCAAAAATGTGCCAGGTCACCGAACAAGGTGCAATTTTCAAATCGCATATCGACGGTTCCACACTGGAGTTAACGCCGGAAAAATCGATTCAAATCCAAGAGACATTAGGGTCTGATATAGCGATGGTCTTGGACCACTTGGTTGCCTTGCCTAACGAGAAATCAGTGATCAAGGCAGCCTGCGAGCGTTCGATACGCTGGGCACAACGCTGTCAACTCGCAGCAAGTAGTACGCAGCAAATTCAATTTGCGATCGTGCAAGGAGGCTTAGACGAAACACTGAGAGTATGGTGTGCTGAAGAATTGGCAGCATTGGATTTCTTTGGGTATGCAGTCGGTGGATTGAGTGTGGGTGAGCCTCCAGCAGAGATGTATCGGATATTGGATGCTACCTGCCCTGCTCTGCCAATTGACCGCCCGCGTTATCTAATGGGAGTCGGACGTCCGCAAGATTTACTCGAGGGCATTCGTCGTGGCATCGATATGTTTGATTGCGTAATGCCGACGCGGAATGGACGCAATGCGCTGGCATTCACCGATCAAGGGCCAATTAAGCTGCGTAACGCCAAGCACCGTACGGATACATCTCCAATAGAATCCGACTGTCCTTGTTTGGGGTGCCGACATAGTCGTGGGTATATTCGCCATCTATTTCAGAGTGGTGAGATGTTGGGTCCGATTTTGCTGTCACATCACAACTTGACGTATTATCAACGACTGATGACAGCTGCTCGCGAAGCGATTGAAGCGGATGAATTTGAGGCCTTTTACCAAAAAAAAATGGCTGCTTGGGGATAACTCTAAGAACTTCTCTCCAGAATGGGTGAAATATAGAAAAAACTCGCTAAAAGGAGGGAATCGCATCGCTGCAATGATTGCTCTCACTTGTCGGTAATTACCAATGAATCTAAGATAGTCGGATAGCGCAAATGTGCGTTTTTTCGTATGGGATTGTTGATTTTCATCAAGCGGTGGCAATGACGTTGCTATAAATTGTTTGTAGCGAGAGTCAACAACTTCACTTTTTGTTGATTACTAGGTTTTGACTAGCCACTGCTAGTGAATATTGGGCACACGATAATGATATTGACGTTAAAACTTCTCGCTTTTGATTTACATTGGTTTCTAGTCGGACTAGCGTTAGATGGTGAAGCTGAACCGGGCGTTGAAAATGGCGCAGAGGCTCCGGACAACACATCCTTTATGATCATGATGTTCGGCATGTTAGCCGTGTTCTACTTTATGATGTTCCGCCGGTCGCGTAAACGAAAGCAGCAACAATCACAAAAAATGGGTGATCTCAAAATGTATTGTGAAATCACGACCATTGGTGGATTGTGTGGGACGGTCGTTAATATCGAAGATACGACTGACGATAAAGGCAATGAATCGATAAGTCATGTCACCATTGAAACCGATTCAGAAACACAATCGCGGATACGAATCGTTCGTGAAGCGATCGGTCAAATTGTAAGTAACGATGACGACACGGCGGATGAGAAATAAATTATTAGCTTTGATATAAGTAAGCGACATACATAAAAACAACTATTGAACCGGAACAGATTGAAATGAATCTTTTGGCAACTTTAGCGTCCTTTTTAACTCCTCTGCTGGGTCTTGCAGATGGTGCAGAAGACAACGAAACCAACGCAGTGATTGTGTTTGCATTAGCTCTCCTCGGAGCTGTGTTAGTTAATATCGGTCAACACAAGGCGATCAGTGCTAGGGTCAAAAGTGTGGCTAAGGTTAGCGACCCTAACTGGGGTGCGATGTTCGGCACCTTGGTGTTTGGCTTGTTGCTGGGTGGACTACCGTATTTGTTTGCAGAATTCAGTGCTCAACCAGCATTTCTCTATATTGGAATAATCATTGCTGTTTTCAGTGGCTTGTATCTAATTTCGCGCACCATTACGGAAAACCGTCGTATCAATGCACCGGAACAAGCTTGGCGTTTGGCGATTGTTGCAACGAGTATCATTTTTGGCGTGCTGTATTGTAACATTGCGTACAATAATGGCCTTATCAAGGGCGGTGTCGACCTGTCTGGTGGCGTTAATCTGATCTATGCGATCGATTTTGATTCCGTTAACGATGCTGACGGCCCTGCTCAATCTTCGTTAACCGATAGTGATATGGATGCCCTACTCAGTGCTTTAGGTCGTCGCTTGAATCCTAGTGGTGCGAAGGAATTGGTATTACGATCCTATGGTAACAACACCCATGTTGAAATCGTTGTGCCTGATGCAGCTGAAGCTGAAATTAAGCAACTTAAAAAAGTTATTTCCAATACTGGTGCACTTGAGTTTTTGATTTTGGCGAACAAAAGTAAACATTCAAATCTACACAGACAAGCGGAGTCTTCCGTTGAGTTGAAGACAAACCTTGTTGTTGCTGCGGATGATAAATCGGATGTTTTGGGAACTTGGGTGGCGGTGTCCAAAAGTACGGAAGGCAGCTATGAATACAACGCGTCTGGTGCTTCCCTCATTCGTCGTGTTACTTATACTGATGGTGAAGATGAAAACCGCATTTTCGTAGACGGGGACACGCAACCCAAAACGCCGCAAGAAACGGAAATCCATGTAGCGTTTGAGTTTGAAGAATCAGACGCGGTGTTTTCAGAGCAAGTAAAGAATGCTGGCGTTACCAATATTGAAGTATTGATGGTTACACCGCTGGAAACCGAACGGACCACCGGCGATGACCTCGCTAGTGTACGTTCTGATATCGACACTCAAACCGCTTCACCGTGCGTGTCATTTACGATGAACAGTGCTGGATCACGCAAGTTTGGAACCTTTACCGGTAACAACACTAACAACTTGCTAGGAATCGTACTCGACCATAAATTGTTGTCTGCCGCTACCATCAATACTCGGATTTCCGTTAGTGGTCAAATTACGGGAAATTTTACTCGCGCACAAGTTGATTTTCTAGTTGGGATATTACGAGCTGGAAAGCTACCGGGTACCTTAACTAAGGAACCCGAAAGTGAGAACAAAATGGGTGCCACCTTAGGTGCTGCCACGATCGACGCTGGAACGACAGCAATCATCATTTCGTTCGTCGCCGTATTGATATTCATAGTTCTCTACTATTGTTGCATTCCGGGAGTGATCGCTGCTTGCGCATTGGTATTCAATGTTGTCTTAATTGTCGCTTTGATGGCGATGATCGGCGCCTCCTTTACGCTGCCTGGCATAGCCGGTTTGGTGCTAACGGTCGGGATGTCTGTTGATGCAAACGTGCTAATTTTTGAGCGTATACGTGAGGAATTAGCCGACGGCTCGAAGATTAGACAAGCGATTCGCAATGGATTCTCGCGAGCAACTATTACCATTATTGATGCAAACTTGACTACGCTGATTACAGCTGTGTTGTTGTATGCTATTGGTACCGATCAAATTCGAGGTTTCGCGATTACTTTGATTCTCGGCATCGTTATGAGTATGTTTACGGCGATTTATGCCTCGCGAGGCTTCTTTGAAATTTCAGAGCGATTAGGCCTTTTGAAAAACTCCAGTTGGGCATTTCGAGATTTCCGTATCGTGTCTCGGGAAGTCAATTTCCTTGGCATTCGAAAAATCATGGCGATCGCCTCGCTGATCATTGTTGTGGCCGCAATTGGTGTGACTTGGAAACGAGGTAACGACATGCTTGCTATTGATCTCGCCGGCGGTACATCGGCGATTTTCTCACTGGATAACAGTGCTCTAGAAGCCGATGCTGTGGAAGCTACAATTAAGTCAACCGCTGTTGATAAGGGCGTTGAGGATTTACAACTTACCGTCACCAGCATTGAACTTAGCGGTTCTTCGATTGGCTGGCGAGTTGATGCGAGCATCCAGGAACAGGAGACGTTGATGGAGGTGCTGGAGAAAGCATTTGCCGGACAACTTCCAACTCAGAGCTTTAAAATTGTTGACGGTCAATCTTCATCCCAATCGTCCATAATTCCAGCCACTTCTAGTCGCGGATATCAATTCGTAGCGTATCAGGATGAAGCGGCAGCGGACGGCCCAACTGTACCTCCCGTACCAGTAGAAAAGCCAGCCCAAGGACCTGTCCAAGGACCTGCCCAAGGACCTGCCCAAGGACCAACAGTGCCAGCTACGGGTGATGAAAACGTAGATTCAGCTGGAGATGCGCCCGAGGCACCGACCGTGACGGAACTTCAAAGTAGTTTTGAAATAGAAACCGGCATCGACAATATGGATACTGCCAATGCCGATAATGAATATGAACTCAGTGCCGAAACTCTGTTGGGCATGGTCGTCGAAGCTGCAGACAATACCGGAGTCGAAGGTGTTAGTGCAGTCAACGTTGAGTTGTCATACTGGACCGGCAGTCAGTGGAATAGAGCCAGCGAAGAAGAAGAACAATTACAGGACTACAGTCGTTGGAATGTATTACTTACGGGAATATCTCAAGCGGACACGGATAAGATCAAATCAAAACTACTGGAGAATGACGGCGTCACTTTCTTCCACCAAACGCAAAAGTTCGGTGCTCAAATTGCTGGTGATATGCAAGGTTTAGCTCTGACGGCCATGCTATTTAGTTTTGCGGGAATCATTACCTATATTTGGTTGCGTTTCCAACATCTAACCTACGGTATCGCAGCTGTTGTCGCTTTATTACACGATGTCCTGGTAACCTTGGCTGCCATGGCAGTGAGTGTCTACCTCGCTGACCATCTAGGATTCCTGTTGATCGAGGACTTTAAGATCAGCTTGCCGGTCGTGGCAGCGTTTTTGACGATCATTGGATATTCGCTAAATGATACGATCGTGGTCTTTGACCGGATTCGTGAAGTTCGCGGCAAGAGCCATGACTTGACTGAGTTAATGTTGAATAAGAGTATCAATCAAACTTTAAATCGAACATTACTAACTTCTTTGACCACATTGATTGTGGTAATTATCCTGTACGTAGTCGGTGGTTCAGGCATCCATGGTTTTGCCTTCGCACTGGTTATCGGTGTGGCTGCCGGAACATACAGTTCGATCTTCATTGCCGCCCCGACACTACTATTTTTGCACCGCTTAACGTGGAAGAAAAGCTAATGACAACTAAGTGTGAGCACTCGCTTAGTTAGCTTATTTGCTCGGATTTAGTTGTAGCTTGTAGTTGTCGTCATGCGGCACTATGGGAGCGGCTGGGATCGGTTTTCTTAGGTTGCTGTCCGACTGGGATTGTTGCTCGGATGTCGGAGAGACGTCAAACCGCTCAAACTGTCCGGCCTTAGGTTTGGCGGGGATGTTTATCTCAGTACCGAGTGGCAACAAATGCGGACTGCGAATTAACTGGCGGTTCTGTACATAGATCCAATCAGCAAAATGGGCAGCACCGAGATAGTGTTGCGCAATGGAAGCAAGTGTGTCTCCATTGCGAATTTTATGTCGTGTGATGATGCGTGGTGCGTTGTTGGCATTGGGTAGGCTAGCTACTTGAGTAGACGCATTAATCAACGGAATGCCTGATCGAGGAAAGTCGTTGCCCATTTGTGGAATTGGCGCTGGCATGAGGACAACGTCTGGTGGCACAATCTTCTTTTGTACGTGCAGCGTAGTGCCTGTTTCAGCATACAGCGAGCCGGCAGCCGGAGAATCGAGTAATCCTGCGGGTAATGGAAGCGGATGTTCTGTCACCGTATTAGTGGTGAGTGCGTTTAGGTTAGGAGGTATGGACAGTTCCTGAGAGTTCGAATCACCGTCCATGGTGTGCCGCTGAAAAGGCATTGCTGCCAAGCTTCCCGCGATCAGGATGCCTATACCCACAAACCAATGTTTGTGGTTTAGCATCTTTTGTACCTATGTTTTGTTTGTTAAGTAAAACAGTCCGCCGAAAATGCATCTTGGCCTTTGCCGCGATAGCCTGAAAATAGACTGATTTGACAAAGGGTTTTCAGCACTATCAAGTTCGACATAATTGAGCACAAAAGCTTAGGGACTTACCTGCTGCGACTGAGAATGTGCAGCGTTGGCGAGTGATTACAGCAATCATACCGATTATTCGGCGGTTCGACTGCGATTCTTCCACGCGAACCGCTCTTGGTTTTCGAGACGATTGCGAATAAAGTCGGCGATAAGGTCGCTCGGATTCGGCTTGAGATTAGATACGGTGAGTATCCCAGAACCTTGGTTTGCTGTATTGAGGCCATATTCGAAGAGTGTCCCATTTTCGAGCTTGTCTTTTTCATCGTCAAATTCTTCTGGATGGAATCGCGCTAGTTGATTGTAAATACGTTTACTACCGCTGTAATATTTGGTGTCTAATTTTCCGGCGATTATCATGATGCTCAATGTTCGCTGGATGACAATATGGTTGAGTGCTTGCTGAGCAGTGAATCCTTTGTGGGAAGAAACGGGTGTTAACAATATTAGAGATTTGACATCTTGGCCGTTTTTGATCAATACGTTGGATTGTTGGCTCCAATCGTAAACTGCCCAGTTGAGTGCCACGATGGCCGATACGTCTGAACCGATTACGCAAAGTTTCTCTATATTGAGCTCGCCCTTGTTATTTTTCACCATCAAGAATCTCTTACAGGCTTCGATATCTTTTCCAACCGTTGCAAATTCAGCTTTGGTGAATTTGTCTGGATTGATCGTAATATTGCTGTTGGGATCCCTTGGGTTACGCCGCTTGTTAGATGCACCGTGCCCTCGTAAATCCGGAACGATCACGGCGTGTCCCATGAATTTTTGGATATCGGAAGCAAGTTTATAATAGATTGCTCCGGTGGATGTTTTATTGATCATACTGTGCAGCATGATGATCGGAACCGCATTTTTGCCTTTAGTACCTGGGAAGTATTTAGCAGACAACAGCACGCCATCGGTTGTTTCAAGCGCGAGATTCTCAATGGGGGGAAGCGCTTTTTCAGGTTTCTTTTCGTCTTGTGCGTTGGCCGAACAAGTGCACAGGACTCCAATGAACAGTGCAATTGAGAGACGTATTGGAGAATAGTGCTTTACCATAGCTTGAATCCTTGAAAACCTTGATGCGCTAGAAACCTTCTATGTTTAATAGTTGTGGAGGAATCACTCTAGCATTGTTAATGCTCTGCGATAATTCTCTCTACGATACTAATTGTCTTTACGGTGAAGAATTTACTTGGTTTAGCGAATTTCCGCTAGGTCGTTACGGTAAGACATTCTTCAAATGCAATAATAGGTCAATCCTAGCACTGGGTCAAACTAAACCAATGGACTACCGTTGCTTGCAGATGCTCCAACATATCTAGGCTAAAACACATGGGTGGGGAGTGCAATATGGATCCTATGAGGCGACTGCGATCGATAAAATGGGTACAAAGTCGCTTACGGTTCGTTATAATTGGTAGTGCGATTAATGCTAAAAAACGTTAGTGTTTGGTTGATTTTTTTACGTTTAGAGAAAATAATAGATGGACAGGCAGAAAACAACGCCGATTTTATAAATGGGCGATGATACATCGTGAACGGCCTTTCGTGAGGAGTAAAGACGTGTCTAGACAATCCAAGCTTTCCCAATGGTGGCAGAAACAAACAGGCGATGAGGAAACTCCGTTTGATTCCGATTCATCGGCCTTTATTACTAGCGTCTTGATTCACGTTGTCATTCTAATTGGTTTGGGACTGTGGCCATTTATCATTGCTTCGGACGATGACGAAATAATACTGACCACGACGTCGGTTGACATAAGTGAGGTGACCGAAGCGGAACCTCCTGAACAGATACACTTTAGTGAGCAGCAGATGGCTGAAGTGGGTGCGAATAGTGACCTGGGAACTCAGATGGCACTGTCGCAAGCCGCTGTCATATCCGATGTCTCAGAAATTCCTAATCCAGCGGATCCATCGGACATCGAAGTTGCTGAGATATTATTGAACAATCAAGTTGTGCAGGCAACGGGCTTACAGTTTTCCGAGCACTTAACGGTCAGAGGTGCAGTCGGTGAAGGTACAACTGGTGCCAGTGGCGCTGTGGATCGTATCACTCACGAAATTCTACAGTCGTTAGAAGAACGCCGCACATTGGTTATTTGGTTGTTTGATCAATCAGGCAGCCTGGCTCGCCAACGTGAACAAATTAATGACCGCTTTGATAATATCTATACGGAACTAGGTATCTTAGAAGCAGCAGAGAACGAAGCATTCGCCACTCATTCATCAAAACCATTATTGACTCAAATCATGGCGTTCGGCAAAAACGTGTCAACCATGATGAAAGAACCATCGGATGATCTAGATGAAATTAAATCCGCCGTTCGTGCAATCGCCCAAGATGATTCAGGCATTGAACTCACGTTCGAAGCAATTTTTAAAGCGGTCAATGGTCACAGTAAATATCGCGCAGTAGATGCAACTGGCGAACCCAAACGAAACGTTATGGTAGTCGTTGTGTCCGACGAAGCTGGCGAGGACCAACAGCATGTTGATAAGACTGTACGGTTGTGTCAAAAATTCGCTGTCCCAATTTATGTAATCGGAATCCCTGCCCCATTTGGGCGGCAAGAGACGATGGTTAAATGGGTTGACCCAGATCCGACATACGACCAAACTCCTCAATGGGGTCGAGTGAATCAAGGGCCTGAGTCGGCGATGCCGGAGCGAATCAAGCTGCATTTTGCTGGAGAACGTGAAGACAAGGATCCAATCGATTCTGGTTTTGGTCCATGGGCACTTACTCGTCTGTGTTATGAAACCGGTGGTATCTATTTTGCGGTGCACCCCAATCGAAATGTAAATCGTGCGGTCAGCAAGCGAGAAGTGGCTAGCTTTTCTGCTCACCTAGAGCACTTTTTTGACCCATCGATTATGCGAGATTATCGACCTGATTATGTATCGTATCAAGAATATGGTCGACGTATCCAAGCTAGCAAAATGCGCAGTTCTCTAATCGAAGCGGCTCAGTCGTCATGGAGTACACCCATGAAAGATCCGCGTTTGAAATTTGTTAAACGCGATGAAGCTTCGTTTGCCAACGAATTATCTGAATCTCAGAAAATGGCAGCCCAACTTGAACCGCAAATCAATGGCATTTATCAAATCCTGCAAATTGGTATTTCCGACCGCAGCGCCGAAAACTCATTGCGTTGGCAGGCCGCCTACGATTTAGCATTGGGACGGGTGTTAGCCACCAAAGTTCGCACCGAAACATACAACGCAATGCTTGCTGCTTTGAAACGAGGTATAAAGGTGACCGCGGAAAATAACAATACTTGGACCTTGGTTCCAGCGAACGAAATTAGTGTTGGCAGTCAATACACTAAGGCCGCAGAGAAAGCAACGGAGCTACTGACTCGAGTTGCTCAAGAGCATGAAGGTACGCCTTGGGCTTTGCTGGCGGAGCGTGAACTGGCAAACCCCATTGGATGGCGGTGGCAGGATTCGTTTACGGACTTAACGCCTCGTCGACCGGGCAACGCGGGCAATGCGGCCAATAACCCCGCGGCAGTGAACGATGCTGCTCGGATGATCAAAAAGCCACCCCCAAAACGTCGCCCACCTAAACTCTAAAAACTGTCGGGCACCCAGCACGTAGTCCTCAAGACGACGTTTCTTCTCGAATAATAATATGCCGCACTGCCGGCAATGAATGCTATTGCTTTGGATACTCGTTTCTGAGTATCTTGTGGACGTTGATGTTGGTGAAATTCTGAGCTTTCTGGCTATGGTAAAAAACATTGGGCAGGCATCCTTGGTATCACCGACTATTCTTTGCAGCTACAGCGATAGCAATGGCAACGGTCCTCACGATCGCCGCTAACTTGCAACCCGCTGCTGCGGGTATGGGAACGCATCAACAACTTGGATTAGCCCCTTGTTTTTTCCCGGAAAAACTAGGCTTTCCCTGTCCTGCTTGCGGGATGACAACCTCGTGGTCGTATTTGCTGAACGGCGAAGTTGTTGATTCTGCTCGAGTTAATTTTGGTGGGTTTTTACTCGCCGTGGCCTGCATCATTTCGGTGCCTTGGTTGCTGTTGACTGCAATACGGGGCAAGTGGGTGATAGTCAGGTTAGATGAAAATTGGTTACTTGTTTGTTTAGTTAGTTGGTTGGCACTCACCTTATTAGATTGGGTTGTGCGGCGGCTTATTTTTTAGCGCAGAATGGAATGAAAATGTCACGGATTCGACAAATTGGTGTTTTATTACTTGTAGCATGTACTCTCAGTAGTTTTACCGGCTGCCGAACGCTGTTTTCAAATGCGTTGTATGTGATTAAGGGTGACAAAGTTGATGCGTTATACGCTGGA
>LWDU01040496.1_pt1 | contig 12160 bp, 6 predicted proteins | sample 727161 | NCBI WGS metagenome assembly LWDU01 (sample SAMN04566230, study PRJNA314399) | hydrothermal vent metagenome | isolation source: deep sea hydrothermal plume seawater | place: Mexico: Gulf of California, Guaymas Basin | collected 2004-07-11 | reverse complement strand
CGCTGCGCAAGGATCTATCTCGGCCTCACTGCCTTCATTGGCTCTAGGCGATCAGATCGTGAACAACATGACCGTGCACGTCGGTCAGCCGGAAATCGCGGCCCTGGTAGCGGTAGGTGAGCCGCTCGTGATCGATCCCCATCAAGTGCAGGATCGTGGCGTTCAAGTCGTGAATGTGCATCGTCCCTGGAGTCCAGGTTTCCTTGTTCGGCTGAGTAGCCAGCGGAACGCCATCTGCATCCGTAATGTTGTACGCGTAGTCGTCCGTGCGACCGTAGGTGATGCCGGCCTTTACGCCTCCGCCCGCCATCCAGACCGTAAAACACCTGGGGTGATGATCTCGGCCGTAGTTTTCCGCCGTCAACTTGCCCTGGCAATAAGCGGTCCGACCGAATTCACCGCCCCAAATCACAAGCGTGTCATCGAGCATTCCGCGCCGACGCAGGTCTTTGATCAATCCAGCGCATCCCTGGTCCACGTCTTTGCATTGGGACTCGTGTTCTCTGGGAAGGTTACCGTGCGCGTCCCATCCGCGATGGAAAATCTGGATATTGCGCACACCTCGCTCCGCCAGTCGGCGAGCGTTCAGGCAGCAGGCGGCGAAGGTACCCGGCGTTTTCGCGCTTTCGCCATACAATTCAAACGTCTCTTTCGATTCAGTCGATAGGTCCATCAACTCGGGCACCGACGCTTGCATTCGGTATGCCATCTCATGCTGCCGAATACGAGCCAACATTTCTGGATCGCCAAATTGTTCAAACGACGTTTGGTTCAGCGCCGATAGAGCGTCCAGTTGCGCGCGGCGATCGGCGCGACTCACGCCGCGAGGATTGCTCAGGTAGAGGACAGGGTCACCTTGGCTGCGCATCAACATTCCCTGATGGTCCGCCGGCATGAATCCCGTTCCCCAGAGCCGGTTGAAGAGACTCTGCTCAGCAAAATTCGTTTTAGCATGCATAACGACATAGCCAGGTAGATTCTCGTTCATGCTTCCCAGCCCGTAGCTCAGCCATGCTCCCAAACTTGGCCGCCCGGGAATCTGACTTCCCGTTTGAATGTACGTAATGGCCGGATCGTGGTTGATCGCCTCGGTAAAAGTACTGTGAACGACACACAGTTCTTTGGCGACGGTTGCCGTGTGCGGTAACAATTCGCTGATCCAAACACCCTTGTCGTTGTTTTCATGTTTGGTGAACTTGTATTTACTTGCCGCCAGCGGCAACCCGCTTTTCTGATTGGCTGTCATGCCGGTGATTCGTTGCCCATCTCGCACTTCGTCAGGCAACTGTTCGCCAAATTTCTCCTTCAACTTCGGTTTGTAGTCCCACATATCGTGATGGCTCGGCCCTCCACTCATGAAGAGGTAAATTACGTGTTTTGCTTTGGCTGCATGATGAATTCCGGCAGTGGACTTGTCGGTATCGGCCGCAAGATCAGGCTGCATTAGGCCGGCAAGTGCACCTGTCCCCAATGTTAAGGCAGTGCGGCCAAAGAGTTGACGTCGGGTCAACATTAACTCGTATTCACGTGCTGGATTATGGAATTAGTTTTTGCAACTTCCTGCGACCCATCGGTTGATGTTCAGTACAACATGATGGCAATATCACTCGCCAAGACTGTTGCTGATAGCTGCGTCCACGCCGCGTGTTCAACAACATCCAGCGTCTCATCTCGCTTCACCTCTCCGATGGAGAGGAACTGTACGGCATCGTCAGGGGACGCGGCATATCGCGTCCTCATTTTCCTGACAAGCTGCATGCTTATCTCGGCCTCTCGGTCGCTCGGTTCTCTCGACGCGAGTAACAGGAAGAGCAATTTGAGGCGGCCAGCATCTTGCTCCGCCGAAGTGAGCAGTCGTTCCGCCAGTGTCCTTGCCATCTCGACACGTTGAGTTTCGTTGAGCAGGCCCAGCGACTGAAGCGGCGTGTTCGTGCGAGATCGCATCACACAACTCGACTCACGACTGGGCGCATCGAACAGTGTCATCATTGGATGAGGACTGGTCCGCTTCCAATAGACATACAGGCTGCGGCGATATAATCGCGAGCCTTTGTCTTGCACGTATTTTTTTGTGTTACTGCCCGGATGGGCCAGGGCAAACCACATTCCGCCGGGTTGGTAGGGCTTGACACCTTCACCACCCATGGTTGAGTCCAATAAGCCTCCGGACCACAAGCCGATATCACGCAACACCTCGGCATCCAAACGGTGACTGGGTCCGCGAGCCCAGAGCCGATTCTCTGGGTCGGAGAGTTCTTTCCTCCACGCTGAATTCTGTTTGAATGCGCGACTGGTCACCATGAGGCGAAGAATGTGCTTGAGGTTCCAACCGCAATCGTGAAGTTCGACGGCCAACCAATCCAGCAGTTCAGGATGCGTCGGCAGCTGTCCCCGCAATCCGAAGTCCTCAGGAGTGCGAACCAGCCCGATGCCAAAAGTTCGTTGCCAAATTCGATTTACCAAGACCCTCGCCACCAGAGGATGCTCACGGCCCGTCAGCCACATGGCCAACCCGAGCCGATTGCGTGGCGCCTTGTCGGGCATCCCACCCAATATAGCCAAAACATCGGGTACGATCGGCTCGCCCATAGGCAGGTTATATTCGCCACGAGTAAGTACTCGAGTGACTCGAGGATTCGGCAGTTCTTTGGCAACCAATGTTGTGGTAAACGCTCCTTCGGCCTTCTCGACATCCTGCGTCAGATCGGCGGCCTGCGACCGTAGCGGGGAGTCCGCGAACGGGCCCTTCTCATCGGCGATGATCTGAAGACGACCCTTTTCATCACTTGAGGCCCATTTGCTTTGGTCATCTTTGCTTAAGGTAATTGTTTGGCCGATCGATCCACTCGCCCGCTCTAGGATGTTTGTCCGAGCGGCGGCAAGTTCTTGCCAGTGATTCCAGGCGGCCTGGTCGGACGGCACTTTGTCTACCGAGCCGTAGGTGTACGAGTTGCCGTCCATCGGAGATTCGGCCGTGCTGTTGAAGAACGCCAGGATCTGGTAGTACTCGTTTTGTGTTACCGGATCGTATTTGTGGTTGTGACACCTGGCGCAGGTAAGCGACATTCCCAGGAAAACAGTGCCCAGATTCTCCGTCCGATCAAAGTTATTTTTCGCTTGAAACTCAGCTGGGATCGCACCACCCTCGGCTGTACTCGGATTCATCCTGACAAATCCTGTCGCGATCCGCTGTTGCATGGAGGGGTCGGGCAACAAGTCACCGGCGAGTTGCCAAGTAATAAACTGATTCAGCGGAAGATCGTTGTTGAATGCCCGCACAACCCAATCGCGATACGGGTAAATGCCACGTCGATTGTCCAGATGAAGTCCGTGCGTGTCGCCATAACGGACGGCATCCAACCAGTAACGCGCCTGATGTTCACCGTATCGGTCGCTCTGCATCAATACGTCCACAAACCGCTCGTAGGCGGCAGGGCGTTTGTCTGACAAAAATACCTGCAGTTGTTCAGGTTCAGGAGGCAATCCGGTGAGAATCAAAGCCACTCGACGAGCCAGTGTAGGTCGATCAGCCTCCTCTGCAAGTGAAATGTTGTGATCGGCGAGTTGTGCGGCGATCCAATGATCGATGACCATCCCACTTTCAGCGGGTAGAGGTTTTTTGACCGGAGCTACGTATGCCCAATGTTTGATATAACGTCCACCGCCTTCCAGCCACTTCGTGATCAGATTCTTCTCTTGTTCGGTGAGTTGTTTCTTTGCATCGGCAGGAGGCATCGGTTCGTCCGTCGACTGAATCCGTACCAGGATCTGGCTCTTTTGGGGATGCTCCGAGTCGATCGCGCGGTAGCCACCGAGATCAGCCGTTGCGCCCTCAACGGAGTCGAGTCGCAAGAGGTCCTCATCCTCAGCGTCGGGACCATGGCAGACGAAACACTTGTCAGCCAAGATCGGTAGGATCTGCCGAGAAAAGTCAACGGACGGCGGCTTTGGTTCGTCACCTCCGCACTGGACAGACCAGGAGATGGAGATGAGTAGAACAACCGCCAAACGCACGAACTTGTAATACACAGTGACCGGCTCCATGGATTCGTTAGCAGCGTCGCAACCCGACGCGTAAGCGAGGGATCAAAGGGCATTTTAGTCGAAAGACTCACCGGATGGGATGCATGCCGGGCTTTACAAGCACGAAGCCCCCGCGAGTGAGTCGTTTGCCGACCTCGAGACTCACTCGCTGGCGCTTCGTGCTTGTATTTCCAGTGCTAGAGTCGTTCAATTCTCTTCCGCGAGATCGCTGTTGGAAATATCGGGGGCGAGCAGAATCACAATCATTCCGACCGCATAGATGAATCCGGTGATCAAACCCACGTCGGAGTAACGCCCTTCGAATGCCTGTTTCAGTGCCGCGGCGGACGCCAGGACACCGACGCCGGTGAGGATTCGGCCCCAGTTAAAGCTGACACCCGCTCCCGTCGCACGAACGCGTGTCGGGAACAATTCGGGGAGACACAACGGCAACCAACCGAAGAATGCACCGCTAAAGGCGCCTAGTGCGGCCATCCAATACAGGAACGCGTCATCTTGCGGGTCGGATCGAAAGAGGAACTGTGTGCAGATAAGCGCACCGAGACACAAGATGAAATAACTCCGTTTTCGTCCCAAGTAGAACGCAAACGCTCCACCCAACAAACTCGTAATGGACCCGGGAAGCGACCTGGCAATCGATGCTCTCGACTTTAGCGTTGGGTCCGCCTTCTTCTTCGGTTCGTCGTCTGACCCGTCTGCGGCCTTCTGCTGTTTGTCGCCGGTTTCACTGGCCCAGGCAGTTGCCCAATTACTGACGCCCCATCCACCAAAGAGAGGAATGGTGCCGAGCATGATCCCAATCAGCGTTAGTCGCAGTAGTGGCGGTCGAAATATTTCGCCGACACCCGCACCCTTTTTAGGAGTATCGACTCGATCGCCCGTCTGTTGAACGGCCAACCATCGAGGTGACTCGGGAACAAAGACCCAAGAGATGATTCCGAGCAGCAAGGGCGTGGCCCCAACCAACATGGTCCATCTCCAATCGTCCCCGGTAACATGTTTGGTGAGAGTCAGTATTGAAAACAGCAGTATCCCCACGTTTGCGGAGGTACCCATAACTCCGGCCAGGACGGGGCGAGACACGTTGGGCCAGGCTTCGCTCAACAAAGCGATGCCGTTCGGCCACATGCCACCGATTCCCATGCAAGTTAGAAATCGAAGAACCAACAACGATTGGGCACTCTGAGCGTACCAAGTCATTGCGGCGAACAACGAGTAACAGAGGATACTGCAGGACATCGCTTTCGCGCGACCAATTCGGTCGCCGAGAACACCGAACAGATAGCCACCGGTTGCCGCACCAAACAAGAATGCACAGACCAACCATCCAAACCACTCTCCGATGTCCCCCTCAGAACTTCCCGCTGGAAGTAGATCGGCGACGGCGACTCGCATGACGATGGAGGTAATTGCCATATGGCAGCCGGCGAACCCCCAGCCTAGAAACGCCACCAACAGAATTAAATAGCAGGCACTCTTCGACAACGGGTCGTGTGATTGTGGCTTAGTCAATGTTCTGGTTCTCTCCTGATAGCAGTTAGTCGAAGCAGCCGAAGGACGTTAGATACCGAGAACTTTCGACAGCCGCTTCTCGCGGTCCCATGATTTCCGCATACGCTTGATGCACCGTAAAGTACCCTTCATAACCGATCACGTTCAGGCCGTGTATCACGCTGTCGAAGTCGACACCTCCCTTTTCCCAGATCGGTATGTGGTGAAATCGTCTCACTCCGACACACCAAGTCTCCAAAGTAACGGGACCATCGTCGGCCAAACGATGATTCTGAACATACACGTTCATGATCCATGGTTTCAGCTGCTCCAAGCCTTTCACATCATAACTCTCGTTACAGAGCATCAGGTTCGCAGGCTCATAAATCAGTCCAAAATTATCGCAGCCAATCTGTTCCAACCAGTGAAGCGACCTATCAATCTGCTCGAACAACGTCGTGGTGTGGCACTGGTGGGCCAGGCGAATCCCGCGTTCAGCCGCCTGCTCGGCTGCACGTCGCGCGTCGTCGGTGTCACTCGGTTTCTTAAGGCAAACGCGTATCAAATTGCAGCCCAACGCCTCAGCCACGTCAAGACTTGCTCCGATTTGGCGTAGACAATTCGGGCCATCATCATTGTTGAGCGGCACGTCCGAGTCTGCCGTCACCATGGAGACAACCAGTCCGGCATCCTCGACATCACGCCGCATCGACTCCAAATCACCGACGGGCGTGCCAACACCACCAGCGCTTGCCCGCATGCAAATGGCGCGGTAGCCGAGTTCACGCGCCAAATGCACCAATTCCCGAAACGGAACGTTGAGTTTTGTCTTGCACGCTGCTTCGGCAATCCGAACGGAAAGGGACAGTTTCATTCCGTCACAACGTCCGTCTGATATGAAAAGTGCTGGGTAACCGCCGACGATTATTTGACAACTTAACGGCTCTGAGTTGCAAGGCAAGCGTTCTGGAGCCATGGTACTTCAAACGAACGGTTGCAATTGACCCTTCAGATCGGTGCAACTCGTGCCCGGGAATTGTGACGAAGCCTCCCACGGGTAGCGACACCCGTGTAGAATGGGCACGCGGCTGGAAAACGACGAGCGTTGTGTCGAAGCCAAATAGAGGAGTATCCAAGGGGCAACCCTTGGCTTCGTTCCCATTATCGCAATCGGGAAGCTGGCCACCAAATAGCTGTCCCTCAAAAATCGTCCCTTGCCACGCCCATAGTTGCAACATTCCCTTTCAATTCAAGCGTCATTGCCATGCCACGTTGCCCGCAGATCCTCATTCTGTTTTGTGTAAGTTTTGTCGCAATTCTAACGCGGAACGGACTCGCCGAGACGAAGGGTCTTTCGCATTCGGAACTTCGTGAGTTGGTACAGACAGAATTGGACCGGCAGCGTATTCCTGGATTGACGCTAGCGGTCTATAGCGAGGGGGACATCTACTTCAACGAAGGGTTTGGTTGGGCCGATCTAGAGCATCGCGTTCCAGCCGCGGCTAGTACCAAATATCGAACTGCATCGATTGCTAAACCGATGACATCCACCGTGTTGTTGCGTCTGGCTGAGCGTGGCAAGTTGGATTTGGACGCCGACATTCGTGAATACTATCCCGATTTTCCGGCCAAACGATGGCCGGTGACCAGCCGCCAGCTCTTGGGTCATCTTGGCGGCATTCGTCATTACAAAAATCGCGATGAACCTCAATCGGCTCGTCACTTCTTCACGACAGCCAGCGCAATTAAAGTCTTCGCTGATGACCCGCTGATGCACGAGCCGGGAAGCAAATACCAGTACAGCTCGTTTGGCTACAATCTTCTCGGCGCAGTCGCCGAGGGCGCCGCCGACCAACCATTCCAGCAGCTTCTCAAGCGGTATGTTTGGGAACCAGCCGGAATGAACTCTACGACCATTGATGACACGTTCACAATCATTCCGCACCGGGCTCGAGGCTACGCTCGTTACACACCGGCCCAGATCGCTCAATTTCCAGCGGGCCATCGTTACCAGCCCGGCGTGGTCTACAACGCCCCACTCCACGACACGAGCATGAAGATTCCAGGTGGCGGTCTAGTTTCAACGGCCGGCGACCTGGTTCGGTTTGCAGTTGCTCTTCACGGTCACGTGTTGCTTAAGGAGTCGAGTCTCAAGCAAGCCTGGAGACGTCAACAGCTGACCGCTGGTGGTGAGACGAAGTACGGACTTGGTTGGCGCGTTCACGATGACGGTTCGATCTCGCATTCCGGTGGTCAGGCCGGGACATCGACGCTGCTGATTCATCACCCCGAACACCGTTTCGCGGTCGCAGCGATGTGTAATCTACAACGAGCCAATCTCCGCACGCTTTGCCAGACGATTACAAATCGATTTCTGCCCGCAGAACCAACCGTGGAACTGGATCTCGTCTCAAAGTTGCGGGAGGTGATCAAATGGGAGGTCAAGCAAAAGGACCTGCCGGCCTTTTCTATCGCAATTGTCGATGGCAATGAAACCGTCTGGTCGGAGGGATTCGGAATTGTCAATTCCAAAACTAAGACTCCCGCCACGGCGGACACGGTGTATCGCGTCGGTTCTGTTTCCAAGTTATTTACCGACATGGCAGTCATGCAGTTAGTGGAACGAGGGGAGCTGGATTTGGAAGCAGATATCCGTGAATTGCTACCAAACTTCCAACCCGTCAACCCGTACAAAAGGGCGCTGACGTTGGCCCAGCTAATGTCACACCGATCGGGTTTGGTGCGTGAATCGCCGGTGGGCAACTACTTCGACGCGACCGAACCCAGTTTGGCGGCGACTGTGGCCAGCCTGAATCAAACAGAACTGGTCTATCCGCCGAACACACGCACAAAATACTCAAATGCAGGTGTCTCAGTCGTCGGATTGGCGTTGCAAACGAAGACAAGAGTGCGTTTTGAAGACTATCTAAAGCAGACCTTCCTCGACCCGATCGGAATGAAGAACAGTGCCTTCGAGCGCACCGAGAATATCGATGCGGCACTCGCTGAGGCCTGGATGTGGACGGTTGATGGGCGTCGGTTTGTGGCGCCGAAATTCGCACTTGGAACATCACCTGCTGGAAGCCTATATTCGAGCGTCAATGATCTGTCGATATTCCTAAAGGTCATCTTCAACGATGGCAAGTTAGGAGGTCAACAAATCATCAAAGCCGATACGCTCAAGCGGATGATGACGCCAACTATGGATGCCGGTGGCAAACCGCTTCCTTTTGGAATTGGATTCAGCCTATCGGATTTTGAAGGGCAAAAGTCCATCGGCCATGGCGGGGCCATTTATGGGTTCGCAACGCAATTGAAAGCGCTCCCCGAGTCGAAGTTGGGTGTGGCAACCGTCGCTTCGTTGGATGGCGCCAACGGTGTCGTTCGGCGTATAACAGACTATGCACTTCGCCTACTGCTTGCCAAAAAGAACGGCACGCAGCCACCGAGTTACCAGCGTTCTGAGCCTCTTTCTTTGCCGCGGGCCAGAGAGCTATCGGGGTTGTATAAGAGCGGCGACGAGAGTCTTCGTCTAATTGAGCGGGGCGGCCGACTGTACCTTCGTCGCGGCTCGCATCGTCGAGAAATTCGTCAGGTCAATGGCCGTTTGGTTCCCGACGACGTGCACGGGTTCGGTCCATTCTGGGAGACACCTGGGCCCGATCAACTGACCGTCAATGGCACTCGTTTCGACAGGATCCCGGACAAACTTCCTGCAGAGATGCCGGCACGTTGGCGAGGTCTTGTCGGTGAATACGGTTGGGATCACAACACACTGTATATCCTCGAAGAGCAAGGCAAACTGTATGCCTTGATCGAGTGGTTCTATTACTATCCGTTGACCGAAATCAGTGACTCCGTGTTCGCGTTCCCCGATTTCGGCCTCTACCATGGAGAAAAACTGAATTTCCTGCGGGGCGACGGCTATCGACAGGCAGCGGGTGTGGAGGCGGCAAACGTAACATTCCCTCGGCGAGAAGTTGGCACCGAAGCCGGCGTTACGTTTCGAATCAAGCCGATCCGGCCGGTCAACGAATTGTTAAAAGAAGCCCTGCAAGCGACACCACCCAAAGAGAATGGTCCGTTTCTGCGAACCGACCTAGTCGATGTGCAAAAGCTGGACGAGTCGATCAAATTGGATATCCGATATGCCAGCGACAACAATTTCATGGGTTCGGTGTTCTATCGTCAAGAGCGGGCGTTCATGCAGCGTCGAGCCGCCGAGGCCGTTCGCAAAGTTCACCGAGAGCTCGCCAGCCTCGGCTATGGAATTTTGATCCACGATGCTTATCGACCGTGGTACGTTACCAAGACCTTTTGGGATGCGACGCCCGGTTCGATGAAGGACTTCGTTGCCAACCCCACGAATGGGTCACGGCACAATCGAGGCTGTGCCGTGGACCTCACGCTCTACCATCTACATAGCGGGAAGCCGGCGCAAATGGTGGCGGGCTATGACGAGTTTTCCCAGCGTTCGTTCCCGGCCTATCCGGGAGGTACCGCACGTGAACGTTGGCATCGCGAGTTGCTACGTCATTACATGCAACAAGCTGACTTCACGATCTACGAATTCGAATGGTGGCATTTCGACTACAAGGACTGGAGGCGGTACCCCATCTTGAACAAGACGTTTGAGGAGATTGAGGACTGATATCATGAGCCGAATGTTGCAACAAATGTTGGCGGTGACGTTGTTGGGCTTCCTTCCGTGCTGCGTTTTAATCGCCAGCGAACCAGAAGAGGTGTTCAAGGCGACCGATAGCATCAAGAGCTTTCACGACGACCGAGCGGATGCGATGCAGTGCCTGGCTCACTATCGATGGGTGCCGTCGAGTTTTTTCGTTGAAGTTCACCTGGCGCCGGAGAAGGTGACCTGCGACCGTCGCGTCTCGTTTCCCTCGCCCCAACCTTCGGGCGACGATACGAACGATCTGGTCGCCATGGAGTGGTTTTTCGCTCGTGACTCCGGTGGAGATGTATGTCGAGCTCCGGCAATTGTTGTAGTCCACGAATCGGGGAGCAACATGGCCGTTGGCCGGTTGATCGCCCAACTACTGTGCAAGAAAAAGTACCACACGTTCCTGCTCTATTTGCCGGGCTACGGATCCCGTCGTCTCGATAAAGAGGCGTCGCTGAAGACCAATTTCCTCAAGCTGGTGGCCCAAGGAATCACGGATGTCCGCCGAGCTCGCGACGCCGTCGCCGTATTACCCCATATCGACCCCGACACGATTGCCGTACAGGGCACAAGTCTCGGTGGCTTCGTCGTCGCCGATTCCGCCGCGCTTGATGCGGCGTTTACCCATACATTCATCATGCTTGCTGGCGGCGATCTGGCGGGTGTGATTTTGAACGGGGCTAAAGACGCGGGCAAGGTCCGCGAACGGCTTAACCGCGATGGGATCAGCGACGAGCAGATCAAGGCGAATGCGTACGAAATCGAACCTCTCCGAATTGCTCATCGAATGAACGCCAAACGCACATGGCTCTTTTCGGCAGTAAAGGACCAAGTCGTTCCCTTGGAGCATGGAATCAAGTTGGCAAAAGCAATTCCACTTGGCGAGGGTCACCACATTCGTTTGCCCGGAAATCACTACTCGACAATCATATTTCTTCCCGCGGTGATCGAACGGATCGTCACCGAGTTGGAAGTGAGCCAGACGCGCTAGCGTTGGTTTTCTTTGGAGACATAAGAATGAAGTACGGCACCAGCGTGAGGCCTTTGCTGGTATTGGTTCTATCCCAAGTCGTCGTTTTCTCGGCGGGCATCATTGGCAGCGCGGACGAACCAGTACGACCGAACGTCGTGTTTATCCTGGCGGACGATTTGGGTTGGCGTGACCTAAGTGTGGAAGGAAGTGAGTTTTACGAGAGTCCGCATGTCGACCGCATCGCCAATGAGGGAATGCGATTCATGCGTGGTTATGCAGCTTGCCAGGTCTGTAGCCCCTCTCGGGCCAGCATCATGACGGGTAAGTACCCAGCGCGACTGAACATTACTGACTGGATCGGCGCAGCTGCAGGAACGGATTGGAAGCGAAACACTCGATTACTCCCCGCGCAATACGAACGACATTTACCACACGATGACCTTTCGATAGCCGAGGCATTTCGCAAAAGTGGCTACCGTACATTCTTCGCTGGGAAATGGCATCTCGGTGGTGACGGATCCTTTCCGGAAGATCATGGATTTGAAATCAATGTGGGTGGACACCATCGCGGGTCGCCACCTGGTGGTTTTTTCTCACCGTACAAGAACCCCAAAATGAATGACGGGCCAACAGGCGAATCATTGCCGATCCGCCTCGGTGAGGAGGCTGCGAGTTTTATTGAACAACACCAGGACGAACCGTTTTTCTGTTTTCTGTCGTTCTATTCAGTCCACGCTCCACTTCAGACGACCCACCAGCTGTGGGACAAATACCGACAAAAGGCAATTCGAAATCCAAAACCCGATAGCCGCTTTATTATCGATCGCACCACTCCGGTTCGACAAGTGCAAGATCATCCCGTCTACGGCGGAATGGTCGAGGCGATGGACACCGGGATCGGAAAGGTCTTGACGACTCTTGACCGCCTCAATCTTACAGAGAACACAATTGTTGTATTCACGTCAGACAATGGC
>LWDU01000261.1_pt1 | contig 12165 bp, 12 predicted proteins | sample 727161 | NCBI WGS metagenome assembly LWDU01 (sample SAMN04566230, study PRJNA314399) | hydrothermal vent metagenome | isolation source: deep sea hydrothermal plume seawater | place: Mexico: Gulf of California, Guaymas Basin | collected 2004-07-11 | reverse complement strand
AAGTTGTTGGCAATCACATCCAGGTTCATTTGCTGGGAGTTCATCCCGGATGCTGATGTGTATAGTGCTCTAATCATTTTCTTACCTTATAATTACTGAGTATTTGCCAATGCCTGTATTGTCTGACCAAGCCGCTGGTCGTGAGCCCGAATGACCTGCTGGTTTGCCTCAAAGTGGCGGAGGGAACGGATCAGGTTTGTCATTTCTGATAAAGAAGAACTGTTGGATTGCTCGAGAAAGCCATGTTCCACCTGCGTGTACCCCTTGTCTTTCGGGGTCAGGTTTTCGACTGGCATTCCGGGATCGTTGGGGTCATCTGCGCGATAGTAAGCCCCGGATATGCGGGTTAGTTTTGTTGGATCGTTGAAGGCAACCAACTGCAACTGCCCGACTTGTTCGCCCGCCTGGCTCGCCGTTCCGTTCTTGGCAATGACCAACGTACTCAACTGGCTCGGATCGTTCAGTTGTAGGCCAGTGGTATAACCTTCCTTGGTTACCAACTCACCGGTCGTCAGCAGCTTCAATTCACCGTCCCTCGTGAAGAAGGTGTTCCCCTGCTGATCCTGTACTTGTAAAAATCCGTCCCCCACCAGTGCGACATCCGTCTTGAGTTGCGTACTCTGAACGGGACCCTGCTGAAAGTTGGTCGTCAATCTCGGCTTGGGTAATTGAAACGGTTTCTCGCCAATCACGGTCGACTGACTCTCAACGCCAGCTGTGTTCGTGGTTTTGACAATCGACTCAAACGGCCTCTCCATTTTGCCGGCTACCATAGATGAAAATGAGATATTATGCTTCTTGAACCCGGGCCGTGAAATCTCGGCCAAGTTCTCTGAAACAGCCTCCTGCCAGCGGGACGAAGCGTCCATCGCGGCTGCGGCTTGATACAAACTCACATTCATCTGGCAAAACCAGAGCAGGAGCAGTGCCAAGAAGGTGTTTTGAGGGTGTGACAAACGCAATCGCCGGAAAAAACCTTTGACGACCTAATCCGTTAATAATGTATCAGTTAGGTTGGTAAAGGCGCTTCTTCGGATTCGAGTTGCCTCATGACAGCTCCGAAGAGATCTTGGGGCGTTGTCTCCACAAAATCTCCCGGCATCTCCTGCCCTCCTGACCAGAAAAGGATTGGTAAATCCGTGGCCAAGGTCAGATTCCAGAGTTTGCTCCACTTGGCCTCCTCATCCAGATGGGTCATCACCAACCCGTTAATCGGAAGATCGCTGAATGAGCGAACCAACCGAACAAGGTGACTCAACTCATAAGCCGAATTGAGCACGAGAAGGCATTCAGCCGGTTGGATTTTGTTGGTCAATGAAACGAGTGATTTCATCCCTCCGGCATCGCTTGGCATCACGCCGGGGATATCAATGAACTGCGTGGCCGAGTCGACAAACTCTTCTGTTTTCCATATGCGGTCTACCGGCACGCCGAGCATTTCCGCATGTACCGTAAGCACCTCAGCCGTGTTGGCCAAGTGACCATCCAAACGCCAGACTCGGGTCGGCTCGCGCTTGGCTAAGACGGTTCGAGTCATCCATTTGCAAAGAACCGTGGTCTTGCCGCAACCGGGCGGACCGAGCAGAAGCTTTCTTGAGTGCCCGTTTTTCTTTGCTTCGCTGGCAAGACCAGTCCAACGGTCAAGAATACAAAACCTGATGTGTTTTAATTGGTCCTTGATCGAGACATTCTCAAACTGGGGATATCGCCGCTTGGCCAAGTTTATCAGCTTCTCGATGTACAACGGAAGAATGCCGATGCTTTCCAGCACCTGCCCTGCTCCCCAAAGTTCTCCTGAAGCGAAACGGTCTGGCTCTGTGGATTTGTTAAGATTTGGGCCGGGAGCTTCTATGTCATCAGCGGTTGCACTTGGCTTGGGAAGTTCAATGACTGCGTCATCCACCATATCTAAATGCGTGCCATAATGGTTTTCAGACTTCTGCGTAACTGGCATTTCAGGGAGTGTTGGTTGAGGCGCATTTTCAACCGGTTTTAGTGACTGCGTTTTGGCGGATCCCATCCGGGACTGCTCTGGAAGCAGAACTGACACCTCAACCTGCTGTGATTTAAACAACCCCTGTAATCCAGGCTTTGGCACTGCGCGGATGTTAACGATGACCGCATCGGGGCCAAGTGCATCGTACACATCCTTAATGGCTCGCCTAGCGTTGCTCGATGTGAATCGTCTCAGGTTCATTCAATTTTACGGCATACCGGGAATGGCTGTGGTGGATTGAATGGCCACCTTCGGTGGCAACTCCTCATAGGCAACAAAGGCAATTTCGGGAAAATTGGATGCAAAAAACCGCCGTAATCCAAGGCGAACCTGGGTGGAGCACAACACCACTGGCTGCTGGCCGGCACCGATCATGGGTTGCACTGCCGTGGCAAGGTGATGCGTCATGTGCTGCGCAAGTTTTGGCTCCATAAATAACACCGACTCTGTTGCTGACTTTTGCAGACCCTTGGCTATTTCCTCTTCAAGCCAAGGCTCCATAGTGACAGCTTGCACCTCATTCTCATCTGTAAGGAACGGCCTGACAATTTCAGGACCCAAAACTCGCCGTGCTTGCTCTGAAAGCTCATCCGGGTTTTTCGTGGCTGCGGCATGATCAGCAACACGCTCCAATATCCCCACCAGATTCCTAATGGGAATCACCTCAGCCAACAGGTTCTGGAGGATTCTCTGGATTTGCCCGATATTTAGCATGTTCGGAATCAACTCATTGATCAGCGCCGGGTGATCATCCTTCAAATTATCCAACAGCACTTGGACGTCCTGCCTCGTGAGTATCTGGTAGGAATGACGCCGAATGGACTCACTTAAATGAGTGACCATAACAGACGAAGAATCAACAACAGTGTACCCGGCCATTTCGGCGTTTCGGCGTTCCACCTCATCCACCCAAGTCGCTGGTAATTTGAAAACAGGTTCAGTAGTTGGCACACCCTTGAGAACAACAGAACTGTTGGCAGTGTTCATAGCCATCCAGTGGCCCGGCATAACCTCACCTTGAGCAATCACTTGGCCGCGCATCAGAAATTGGTATTGGTTGGGACTTAATTTCAGGCTGTCACGCAATCGAATGGAGGGCACGATGAAACCCATCTCCTGTGCAAAACTCTTCCGCACCCCAGTGATCCGCTGCAGCAAATCTCCGCCCTTTGCCGGGTCGGCCAAGCCAACAAGACCGTAACCCAATTCAATCATCAGGGTATCAACCTGTAGCAGATTCTCCAGAGCCTCGTCCGGGCCACCTGTCTCTGCCTGCTTCTTAGCATCCTCCTTCTTTTTGCTGGCTGAATTCACCTTATCCATTTCATCAAATGCATCCTTCAGAACACCTCCCTCCCTTAATCCGTACGCTATAAAGCCGAACACAGATGCAAGCGCCAGGAAGGGAAATATTGGAAAGCCGGGCACAGCAGCCATGACAAGCATCGTGCCGGAGAGGATCGCCACTACCCGTTGCGAGAAAAAAAGTTGCTTGCCAAGGCTTTGGCCAAGTTCCTGCCTTGACGCCGCACGAGTCACGAGAATACCTGCCGCTGTAGAGGTAACGATCGCCGGAACCTGTGAGAGAAGCCCGTCTCCAATGGTTAAGCGTGTATAAGTCTCGAGGGCTTCTACCACGGGCATGCCGTTCTCAAAGACACCGATCGCCAAACCACCCACGATGTTCACGAGGGTAACCAGAATGGCCGCAATGGCATCACCCCGAACAAACTTGCTAGCACCATCCATCGCCCCATAAAAATCCGCCTCCTGTTGCAGCGAACGACGTTTATCAATGGCCTCTTCAACTGTTATATAACCCTTGTCCAACTCGGCATCGATGGACAGTTGCTTGCCGGGCATGGCATCGAGTGTGAAGCGGGCCGCCACCTCGGCGATACGACCGGCACCCTTGGTGATGACAACGAAGTTAATGACGGTGAGGATAAGGAAAATGACAATGCCAACCACAAAACTCCCGCTGACGACAAACTCGCCAAAGGCATCTATCAATTCGCCGGCGTCCGCCTCGGACAAAATTAATCGCGTCGTCGCAACATTGAGCCCTAATCGGTACAAAGTAAAAATCAGCAACAACGTTGGGAAGCCGGTAAAGTCCGAGGGGTTCTTGATGAACAAAATCACCAAAAGAGTAAGAAGCGACAACGCCAGGCTCACTCCCAGCAACATGTCCATCACGACTTGATGGACCGGGATAATCAGCACCAATAGAGTACCGAACATGAAAAACACCAGTGCAAGATCACTGAAGTCCCAGACTCTTTTAATGTTTTTGTTTTCCTCTGCCATGACCTATGCGGGGACTTCCCTGCCCTGCTTGAAATATCGGAAACGGTTGGTCCTGTAAACGTAAGCGAGTATCTCCGCAACTGCTGAAAACAACTGGAATGGGATCTCTTTTCCCGTTCGGCCAAACTTGAATAGCATCTGCGCCAAGGGCTTGTTTTCAACCAAAGGAATACCGTTTTTCTCCGCGATTTGCCGGATTAAAAGTGCATTGTACCGCGCCCCCTTGGCAATGATTTTTGGTGACTTCATTGTCTCGCGGTCATACTTCAGCGCGACTGCCAGTTGTGTGGGGTTTGTCACAACGACATCCGCCTCCGGCACTTCGTCCCAAATATTTTTCTGCATCATTCCCATCCGACGCTTACGCTGTTCGCCTTTCATGTGCGGATCCCCGTCCTGGCTTTTCTGCTCATCCTTGACGTCTTTCGAACTCATCTTCAACCCGTCCCTCGTTCGCCACCATTGATAGGCATAGTCCAGAGCCCCAATTAAGATCATGGCAACAAGAACCTTCTTAAGCAGGGACAACGCCGATTCCGCAATAAACGCGATGACTTGCGCCAAGTAAGATTGATGGTGGAAAACAGGATGCCCCATCACATCCCAAACCACGTTGAAGACCAGGGCAATGATGACCGAAAGCTTTATTAAGTTGATCAGGAACTCTCCCCATGATTTCCAACTAAAAATTTTCTTAAATCCATTGATCGGATTTAATTTACTCGTATTCCACGATACCGCCCCGGCAGTTAACTGAAATTTTGTTTGTGTTCCGGAAACCAACAAACCGACAAACATCACACCTAGCATAAAGGGCATAATGTTGATGGATGCTATCTGTAAAAACTCCCCCAAATACCCTTGCACTGAATTACTCGATATTTTCAAGACCCCCAAGTCCCGAAATATGTGAGTCAGATAGGACTGCAAACTCTCCCAAATCCCAGCCCCCAACAGGGTCAACAACAACAGGGCAACGGCCAGTAGTGCGGCGGTGTTGATGTCCATGCTCTTGGCGATATTGCCCTTCGTAACCGCTTCTGAAAGTTTCTTTCCAGTCGGTTCTTCAGTTTTTTCGCCGCTATCGCTGTCTTGGGCCATTTCAAACTATGCCGATCACGCGTGATCCAGAGTCAACGCCAGCGCGAACCTGTAAATCCACAAAAACGGCTGCTTTCGTTTAATTTCCCGCAAAAATACGGGCAGTAATCAGTAAAGTATTTGGAATTGAGCGTATAAAACCCGCAATATACTCGGCCATGACAGCAATTGTTGCGCCGAAAATGCCAATCCCGCATATTAGTCGAATCGAAAAACTCTCAGCAAACACATTGATTTTGCTAACTGCCCTGCCCATCAGAGCCATTATAAAGTTAACAAGAAACCCAGCCGCCATGACCGGGGAAGAAATCATTACTCCCGTCAGAAACACTTTCCCGATTAAGGTTCCCAAATGGTTGATTAAGCCTCCGTGAAACTCACCACCACCTATGGGCAAAAGTTGGTAACTTGCTTGAACCGCTTCTATGATGAAGTAGTGAACATTCATCGCAACGATCATGATGCTTGCTAAAAGAAACAGGATAATACTTGGTGCTTGTTGCGGAATCCCCTCCATGCCGGCAAAATTCATGGTGATAAAAAGTCCAGAGTCCGTTGAAATTCGCAGCCCGGCAATTTCCAAGGCATAAAAAACCATTCGGCAAACCAACCCCATTAACACCCCTGCGCACAATTCAAAGAACACTATGCCCGCCATATCACCCATTCCCAAGGCTCGCCAATCCGGCTCGGCCGAAATATTTCCCGCTAACACCACCCCGATTAAAAGCGCCAAGGCCAAGCGAACCTTGACAGGAATCCGGGCCATCACGAAAAGAGGGAATATCATCAATAACCCCCCGAAACGAAGGAACATCAAGAAAACTAGCAGAAAATACTCCACGAAGTCAGTCGCTTGGCCAAGCGGAGTTTACGGCCCCATCTGGGACATTCGATTAAAGACCTCAGTCGTATAGTCCAGCATGATGTTGGTTACCCATGGAAACAACACGAAAACAACAATAACAACCCCAAGCGCTTTCGGCACAAAAGTAAGCGTCTGTTCTTGTAGTGATGTAATAGCCTGGAAAAAACTAACAAACAAACCGATAATCATCGCACTCAGCAGAAAGGGCAGCGATACTTTGAGGCAAAGCATCATCAGGTTTTTGACAACATCAATGGATTGGTCAATGGTCATTATTCGCAGCTAGTAATTGAAACTATCCACCAACGAACGGACGAGCAGTGTCCATCCATCCACCAAGACGAATAACAAAAGCTTCATCGGCATTGAAATCATCGTGGGCGGCAGAAACATCAGGCCAAGGCTCATCAACACGATAGCCACCACAAAATCGATCAGGATAAACGGGAGAAACAGGAAAAACCCCATTTGAAAAGCTGTAGTCAATTCGCTCAGGACAAAACTGGGAATTACTACTCGAAGGGGTACATTGTCCAATGTTGTTGGTCCAACCCGGGCCAAGCCCAGAAAAAACTCAACATCCTTTGGGCGTGTCTGCTTCAACATAAATGTTCGCATTCGGTCCGTGCTTATTTCGATGGCTGTCTGGCTGGTGATTTGCCCTTCCGAATAGGGGGTCAATGCCGAACTATTGATGTCTTCGAAAACCGGCCCCATGATGAAAAACGTCAAAAATAATGCAAAAGACACCAGTAGTTGGTTGCTCGGTGCCTGTTGTAACGCGAGAGCGGTGCGTAAGAATGACAGCACGATGACAATCCGAGTGAAGCAAGTCATCATGATCATCAGCGAGGGCGCAATCGCCAGCAGCGTGAAGAAAATGACAATCCGAATGCTTAGGTCAAATTCCTGCGGGTTATCCGGGAGTTGAAAGTTGAAACCCAAACTGTTTGTTGATGTCGTTTGTGCCTGCAAGCTGGATTCGCCTATAACGCAAACCAATCCGAAGACCAACAACCCAAGGCATTTTTTGGCACTAATGTTCAAGAGCACACCGGTACACAGAACCTTGGCCAAGCGGATAATCATTCACCCTCCTTTCCAATATGCCTATTCAAGTCAGACAAAAAACTGCCACCGGATTCCGGTTGCTCGGTGGTCTTGCCCGGGTTTTCGCAATCACTCTTACGCGCTTGGCCAATATCGGTTTTTTCCATGGGCAGATCGCTGAGGAGTTGGAGTCCTGTACTGCTTGCCCCAAGCAAAAACCGCTGTTCACCATAACCCACAACCATTAGTGAATTACGCTTGCCAAGCGACCTCACCTCCACTATTTGCAAGCGATTTTGGCCGCCGCGCAATTGAGGCAGCAGTTTCCACCGCTTAACAGCCCAGGCAAATGCCGCGAAGAGGCCAAGAATTAAAAGCAACAACCCAATAAGTTGCACCCATAATTCCAAGCCCAAACTCTGTCCCGCCGCCAATACGCCGCACTTCACAATAGGCAAATAATCAACGCCGCTTGATTTTGCCTCTACTTCAGCCCCCAGAGGCAGAAGGACAGGAGCAATTACCGAGACCAAGGGCAACCGCGAAATCAACATCATGATGCTTCTTCCGTTAGATCGGGGGATGTTTCTTCCCCCTCAACCTGAGTGCTGCCAGTTGAAACCTCAGTGATTTTAACGCCAAGATTGTCTTCAACAACTACGATCTCTCCGCGAGCCACCAGTTTGTGGTTGACGAAAATATCGATTGGATCACTTGCAGGTTTGTCCAATTGCACGACCGCGCCAATACCCAACTGCAGCAAATCCTTCATTGTCATTTCACAATTCCCAAGCTCCACGGTCAGTTTCACTGGGACATCAAGAAGGAACTCCATTGTGCTTTGATTTTCGGCGGTCGTTGGCATATTAGATAGTTAAATTATTTCCCAATGTACTTTGTGATTTCTACAGCGGATTTCTTCCCCGCACTCCCCAGTCGCCCTACGAACTTGGGGCGGTCGGCCAACCGGACCTCCACATTGTCAAAGGAGTCTGAATTCAGCGGCAAAAAGTCACCCACCTTAAAACTCAACAGATCCTTACTTAAAACCTCAACATCGTCCCATACCGCTGAGACACGCATTTTCACCTCGTTGTATGCTGAATTCCATGTAGGCATAAGACTCTGCTTGGTTGCCGCATCTTTCTTTTTGACATCGGTGTCCGCAGTAAGTTGTTGAATTAAAGGCTCGCTCATCTTGACAGGCAGCACCAGTTGAACCCGGTCAAAAACATCCCCCATTGTAGCTGTATATTTCAGCACCTTGACCTCTTCATCCGGATCACAGATCGTTAAAAACTTAGGATTGTTCTCAATTCCCAGCAGACGCGGGGTGAGGGTTTCCCTTGTTTTCCAGTTTTCCACCCACTCCTGCAGAAGAATACGTGAGGCCTGGTCAATCAGGGAATGCTCAACCTCACGCAACGGCCTGTCTGGGTCTATCATGGCACCCAAGCCCCCTAGCATTCGATCCGTAAGCACCAAGGCAAGTGATGGGGCAAAATCCAAAACCCCGATTCCTTGAAGAGGATCTATCTTGAATAAAACCAGATGGCACGGTGTTGGAGCACTGTCAGTGTATTTCTGGAAAGTCATGGTCGATACCTCTTCCAGCTCCATTGAAAATTCAGCACGTACAAACAAGGAAAGGCGCCCCGCCATGGCTCGTGCAATAGACATGTTATGGGTGCGAAAACGATGAAGATCAGACGATGAAAGGCTGGCCGCCTGGCCAAACACAAACGGTATTACAGCCTCCTCCGGCAACTCTGTTTTTTCACCACGATAACGAAACACATCAACCAACCCTTCAGGGTTGGTTGCCGAAACATCATCATCCATGGCTTCAGGGGCAACCATCATTCAGAAAGCGTTTCATTGGTGCGTAAAGTAAGGCAGAAATACCTCCTCTACAGGATCCCCCTCCAGAAGGTCCCCCAATATGTGGTCATAGCTTCGTACTTTCATAAAAACTATGTTTAGTTTAGATTTTAACTGATCCCGATGCACTTTCTCAGGCGCATTCAAGTCATCTTCATCCAGTCCGACAAAGTAACTTCGAGCTGCTGCAACGAGCATCGAGTTGAATTTACCCAAATGATCCTGCATCAATTTCGCCTCCGTATCATCATGCACTGTAGTCTTCAAAAGGAACCCCACCTTAGCGCTTAAAACCTTGTTGTTCCCCCCCTTGATGTTCACAAGAATGGATTCCGGCAATTCGAATGGAACCTTCATCTTCTTGCTGGAACCACCGTGGTCTGTACTATGCGAACTTTCCTCTTCATGGTGCCCGTCTCCGCTTAGCTCCGTTGACACCTCTTTCTCTGCCGGGTTTAAAGCTGGCACTACCATGAAATTGAATATACCGGCAATGCCTGCAACAACAATGATTGCTGCGATAATCGGCCCCATGATGCCACCGCCCTTTGCAGGCGGTGCAGATGTTGTGATCTCTGCTTCGGGTTGTGGATTGGGTTCTGCCATTTTACTTTGTCTCCCGCTTTGTAAATCAAGCAGGGGGAGGATTATGAAGCTAACGCTTTACCGTTTCAACCGTAGAAGTTCCTGTAATATTTGATCACTGGCCGTCACCATCCTGGCGTTGGCCTGAAACGCCCGTTGCGTTGTTATCAGCTTGGAAAACTCCCGTGCAACATCCACGTTCGACAACTCCAGCGCACCCGCCTCTATTCGGGCAAAACCGTCACTGCCCGCTGTGCTCCATTGAGAACCTCCGGCATTTTCCAAATTGGAATACATGTTCCCTCCCTCTTTGTCCAACGCCTGCTGATTGGTGAACTTACGTAAAAGGATTTGCCCTCGCGTATATTGAGTCCCGTCTGTTAACATGACATTCACGCGCCCGGCCGTGTCAACATTCACATTTTGAATTTGAGCAGTAGTAGTTACAGCCACCTTGATAAGTGAAGAATTGTATAGTGACCCATTGTCTATTTTAACGGCGCGCGTCCTCGAAAAGGCGTCCTCGGATGAATTATGTATCGTAAAGCTCTTTTCACCTTTTACACTTACATAGAAAGTTTGACTGAAGCCTCCTTTCGCATCCTGATCATCCTGATTACTGAGCGGCGTAAACCCTTCATGGCTTAACCGGTCGATACCGGTTAAATCCGCCCCCGCAACAATCGCCGACCCGGTCAGCTTAATCCGACCGGCAACAGGTATGTCTTTTTCTATTGATATAATTCTTAATTCCTTGCCCAATCCAAGACTCAAAATCGCCCCGGGTTTAATTGGGGCTAACGTCGAAAAATCATTTGCATCTACGTCAAAAGACCATTCATCGACAGTTCCCGTTGTTGCTATGTTGTTCATATCAACAGTTGTCACAAGGGACATAAGAGGTGCCATCGTAAATTTAGAATCAGTAGCCAAGCTTGGCGCTGGGTCCCTTCCTGCAACAGTACCAGTGATTACATACTTTGTCGGCGCATCCCCAGGTGCGGGGGAGGATGGTACTACTGACTGAATAACGAACTCCTTGCCAAGGCCAAAGTTAAGCACTTTCCCCTCCGCCATTGAGGTTAAATAATCATTGGCATCCACTTCTATCGACCAAGTCCCGGGTGTCACCTCCGTCATCGTACCAGGCAATATACTTACAGAGTTAGGGATATAGAATCGCACATTGTCACCGTCTTTCAATCCGTGAGATTGACCGGAACTAATGGTGTTCTCTTCATTTATAGCGACAGTATGCACCCCTTCATATGAAGCTAATTTCTTTATGATCCGCATCCCGGTTATGGTGATTTCATCAGCCGGGACGCTTTTGGCCAAATCATGACCCTGTGTCATATCCGTTGTCGCTGTATGCAGATCACCGTATAGCAGGAGTTTGTTGTCATCAACCACCCGCACGTAGTATGGCGTGGCTTCCTGAAGTTCTTTACCGGGCATATCTCCTTCGGACTTGAAAATAACGATGTTGCCGGTCTTAAAACCGTGCGCCTTGGCCAAGACAATTGTCTTGTTATCCGTCGAACCCCTTAACACATCCACAGATGCCATAAAGTCACCGCGGTCGAACTTGATGTCACCAATCGCACCAGGGTTGTTTATGTAATCAGCTACACCCTGTACCCGCATCCCCATGTTGTTCACAAGGTTGCCATTCTTATCCAGGCGGAAATCACCCGCTCTGGTGGCAAACGAAACCCCACCGGGTGCCCCTTTGTCGCTTGAATTTGGCTGCGCAATGCCTTGTGTACCCAAGCCGTCATCGGCAGCTCCTATTTCGCCACCAATCGACTCAGTGCCATACTTCTTGACGATAAAATAACCGTCACCGGCGAGGGCAAGATCAGTGATTTTACCGGTCTGGTTGATAGCCCCCTGACCAAAAATTGTTGTCACAGAGTTCGTTGCAACACCATTGGAAACAGCGACACTGGAGCTTCCACTGGTGTTTCCTTCATCAGGTGTAGAGGGGCGAATAGTCTGCGTAAGAGCCTCAGCAAAATCTACGCGCCCGCCCTTAAAACCGACGGTGTTCAGGTTGGCCAGATTATTCGCTATTACATCCAGGCTGGTTTGGAAATTTCTAATTCCACCGACGCCGGTATTGAGTGATCGTATCATTTTAGTTTTTTGTTATTTTCCTAAACTTTTTTGAGCCCTCTAATTTGAGCCCTCCTTTTTGAGGGACTCCTCCGAAATACTTAATGAATTTTTGACAGCGACTACCTTGTCAAGCGCGTAAGGATACCCCTCCACAACCAGTTTGGGGCCATCAGAATCAATCAACACCTTACTCACTTTCCCGAATATTACCCCGTCATCCCCTGATAGCAGTTCGACTTCTTTTCCGATCATG
>LWDU01037769.1_pt1 | contig 12169 bp, 8 predicted proteins | sample 727161 | NCBI WGS metagenome assembly LWDU01 (sample SAMN04566230, study PRJNA314399) | hydrothermal vent metagenome | isolation source: deep sea hydrothermal plume seawater | place: Mexico: Gulf of California, Guaymas Basin | collected 2004-07-11 | reverse complement strand
TCTCCGCCCAGCCGAGCCAGAGCTACGGCCTGACGTTCGACCAGACGACGGGCCAGCTCGTCTCCCAGACCTCGGAGAGCTTCCAGACCGGGCTCAGCGCGAACGTCACGCTCTACGACGGCGGCCGCGTGCGCGCCGTGACGCAGCAGGCCCGCCTCAACCGCGCCTCTGCCGAGGCGAGCGCCGAGCGCACCCGCCAGACCGTGGCGGCGGACGTGGCGGACCGCTTCCTCCAGCTCCTCCTGGACCGCCAGCTCGTCGAGATCCAGACAGAGCAGCTGACGGCGGCGCAGGCACAGCTGGACCGCGCCGTGCAGCTCGTGGAGCTCGGCGCCCGGCCCGCGAGCGACCTCCCGGCCCAGCGCGCGACCGTCGCCGAGCGGGCCGCCGCGCTGGCGGAAGCGACCGCCGCCATCGCCCGCGACCGCGTGCGCCTGCTGGACCGCCTCGCGCTGCCCCCCTTCGCCGACGTGACGTTCGTCGGCCCGACGCTGGAGGAACTGGAGGCGACCGGCCTCCTGACCGCGCCCGCGCCCGAGGTGGACGCCGCCGTCTCCACCGCGCTCGCCTCGCGCCTGGACCTCCGCGCGCAAGAGCTCTCCGTGGACGCCGCGCTGGCCAGCGAGTCGCTCGCGCGGACCGCCAGCCGGCCGGTCGTGAGCGCCTTCGGCTCCGTGGGCACGGGGTACTCCAGCCTCCAGCAGCAGCTCGTGGACCCGGACGCGGTCCAGCCCACGGTCCCAGTCACGCTCGAAGACGGCACCCAGGTGTTCGTCGGCGGCGAGCCGTTCGGCTTCCCCGTCGGCAGCCCGGAGCTGGAGCGGACGCCGTTCGTCTCCCAGCTGGCGGACAACCGCAGCGGCAACATCGGGCTGAGCGTGAGCGTGCCCATCTTCGACCGCTACGCCGCGCGCCGCCAGCGCGAGGAGGCCCGCTACGCCCTCGGCGCGACGACGCCCTACGACCTCGCGGACGCCCGCTCCCGCCTCGCCGAAGCCCTCGCGGCCCGCGCCCAGGCCGCCTACACCCTCGTCTTCCGCCGCGCGCTGCTCCGCCTCGCCACCGGCGACGACCTCACCTCCCTGCTCTGATCGGGCCTTCCCCGGCATCCCCCCCGCACTCCCCATGAGTCCCACGAAGAAAATCCTGATCGGCCTCGGCGTCTCGCTGGTGCTCATCGTCGCGCTGGCGGCCGTGTTCGGCGGCGGCGAAGAGGGCGTCGAGGTGGACACGGCCGAGGCCCGCGTCCGGCCCATCACGCAGTCCGTGACCGCCTCCGGCATCGTCGCGGCGGAGACCGAGGTCTCCATCTCCCCGGAGGTCTCCGGCGAGGTCGTGTTCGTGGGCGTGACCGAGGGCGAGCGCGTGGAGCGCGGCCAGCTCCTCCTCCGCATCCGGCCGGACGTGTACGCGGCGCAGCGGCAGCAGGCCCTCGCCGGCGTCCGCGCCGCCCAGACCGACGTGGAGGCCGCCCGCGCCGACGCCGCCCAGGTGGCCGCCGAGCGCGACCAGCTCCAGGCCGACATCGCGCAGGCGGAGGCCGAGGGCGACCGCGCCACCCGCGCGATGGAGCGCCAGCGCGCCCTCCTGGACCAGGGGCTCGGCAGCGAGATGGAGTTCGAGCAGGCACAGAGCGCCGCCCGTCAGGCGGAGGCCGCCCTCCAGGCCGCCCGCGCCCGCCTCGCCACGCTGGACACGCGCATCGCCAGCGCGAACGCCCGCGTCCGCGGCGCGCAGGCCCGCGTGGGGAGCGCGCAGGCGAGCGCCCAGCAGGCCGGCCAGCAGCTCTCTCTGACTTCCATCTACGCGCCCATGAGCGGGACCGTCACCTACCTCAACGTGGAGCAGGGCGAGACCGTGGTGGGCACCGCGACGATGGCGGGCACGGAGCTCATGCGGATCGCGGAGTTGAACGCGATGACCATCGAGATCGAGGTGAGCGAGACCGACGTGGCCCGCCTCGCCGTGGGCGACAGCGCCCTCGTGGAGGTGGACGCCTTCCCGGACCAGCCGCTGGCGGGCGTCGTCAGCGAGATCGCGACGAGCGCGCGGACCGGGCTCAACTCGAGCGGGCAGCAGAGCACCAACTTCCCCGTGGTGGTGGCCGTCCTCGCACCGGGCGAGACCGCCGCGGACGCCGCCGTGGAACTCGCAAGCGCCGACCCCGAGACGGGCCGGTCGCCTCGCGCGCCCGCCGTCCAGATCCGGCCCGGCATGAACGGGACGGTAGACGTGTTCACGCGGACCGTGGAGAACGCCGTCGTGGTCCCGATCCAGGCCGTGACCGTCCGCGACATGAACGAGATCCGCCGCGATAGCCTCCGCGAGGCCCGCGCCGGCGGCGACGAGTCCGCGGACCCGGACGCCGTGCCCGAGGAGGAAGACCTCCAGCGCGTCGTGTTCGTCGTGGCCGATGGTGCCGTGGAGATGCGGCGCGTCGAGACCGGCATCGCGGACGACACGCATATCGAGATCACCTCCGGGCTGCAGGGGGGCGAGACCGTCGTGACCGGCCCGTTAAACCTCCTCCGCACCTCGCTGGACGACGGCGACGCCGTCCGCACCGACGACGCCTAGCCCCCGCCCCGCTGGCGCCTCCTGCCAGCGCGACGAGACCGCCCTCCCCTACCGGCTCCCTCCCCATGCCCGTCATCGAGATTTCCGAGGTCTGGAAGACCTACGTCATGGGCACCCAGAAAGTGCACGCGCTGCGCGGGTGCTCGCTGGAGGTGGAGGCCGGGGAGTACGTGGCCGTGATGGGGCCCTCCGGGAGCGGCAAGAGCACGCTGATGAACGTGATCGGCTGTTTGGACGCGCCCACGAGAGGGACCTACCACCTCGCCGGCCGCAACGTCTCGCACCTGGACGACGACGAGCTGGCGGCCGTCCGCAACGGCGAGATCGGGTTCGTCTTCCAGACCTTCAACCTGCTCCCGCGCCAGGACTGCCTGGAGAACGTGGAGCTGCCGCTGGTCTACGCCGGGATCAGCCGGAAGGAACGCCGCGAGCGCGCCGCCGAGGCGCTCCGGGCCGTCGGCCTGGGCGACCGCATGGACCACAAGCCCAACGAGCTCTCCGGCGGGCAGCGCCAGCGCGTGGCCGTGGCGCGCGCCCTCGTCAACCGCCCCGCCATCCTCCTCGCGGACGAGCCCACGGGCAACCTGGACTCCAAGACCAGCGACGACATCATGCGGCTCTTCGAGCGGCTCTACCGCGCCGGCAACACGATCGTCGTCGTCACCCACGAGGACGACATCGCGGAGCACGCGCGCCGGGTGGTCCGCCTGCGCGATGGCGCCGTGGAGACCGACGTGCGCGTGGCCTCGCCGCACCTCGCCGGCCTCTCAGACGCGGAGCTGGACGCCCAGGCCCTCGAAGAGGTCTAACCCCCGCCGGGCTGGCGGAGGCGCCGAGAGCGCGCGGTCAGGAGAAGGCGAGCCAGACGCCGAGCACGGAGAGGATCAGCACGCCCGTGAGCACGAGATCGATGCGGCGGCGCGAGGTGACGCTGGCCGGCTCCACACCGTCGCCCTCGTCCGATGCCGTCGCGAAGGTCAGCCCCGCGATCTGGTCCGCGGGCGGCGGCGCCGTCGCGAGCGAGACCGCCACGAGCAGGATCGTGCAGATGAGGAACAGCACGATGGCGAAGTGGAGGAAGTTGAGCGCCGTGAACCACCCGAGGTCCGCGCCCATCGTCTCCGCCGTCAGCCGCCCGAGCCCGAGCGCCAGCCCGCCGAGGAGCGCCGCCATCGCGCCCGGCGCGTTGAGCCGGCTCCAGAACAGCCCCAGCAGGAAAACCGCCGCGATGGGCGGCGAGATGTAGCCCTGCACGGACTGGATGTAGACGTAGAGCCCGCCCTCGGCCGCCTCCACGAATGGGATCCACGCCAGCCCGAGCACCGTCAGCGCGACCGTCGAGAGGCGCCCCACCCACACCAGCTGGCGCTCGCTCGCGCCGGGGTTGAGCTTCTTGTAGACGTCCCACGTGATGAGCGTGGAGCACGAGTTGAACACGCTGGAGAGCGAGGACATGAGCGCCGCCAGCAGCCCCGCGATCACGAGCCCCCGCGCACCCACGGGCAGCAGCGCCGCCACGAGCGTCGGCAGCGCCTCGTTGTCGTCCGCGAGGGTGATCCGGCCCTGCGCCGCGAGCGTGGCCGCCAGCAGGCCGGGGAGCACGAAGATGAACAGCGGCAGCAGCTTGAGGAAGCCCGCCAGGATGGTGCCGCGGCGGGCGTCGTCGATGGACTTCGCCGAGAGCGTCCGCTGCACGATGAACTGGTCCGTGCACCAGTACCACACGCCCAGGATGGGCGCGCCGAAGAGGATGCCCGTCCACGGGAAGTCCGGGTCCGTGGCCGGCTTCCACATGTCCAGGAAGTCCGGCCCCACCGTCTCCGCCATCGTGCCCCACCCACCGACGGCGCTGAGCCCGGCCAGCGTCACCGCCAGCGCCCCGCCGATGAGCACGAACGTCTGCAGCAGGTCCGTGTAGAGCACCGCCCGGAGCCCGCCGAACACGGTGTACGCGCCCGTCGCCGCCACCACGATCAGCGCGCCCGTCCAGAACGGCACCCCGATGGCGCTGAACACCACGGCCCCCGCGAAGATGGTGACGGAGATCTTGGTCAGCACGTACGCCAGGATGCTGACCGTCGCGAGGTACCAGCGGGCGCCCGCGGAGTAGCGGCGCTCCAGGAACTCCGGCATCGTGAACACGCCGCTCTTGAGGTAGAACGGGACGAACACCCACCCGAGGAGCAGCAGGATCAGCGAGGCCAGCACCTCGAACTGCCCCGGCGCCATCCCGCTGGCGGCGCCGCTCCCCGCCAGCCCCACGAGGTGCTCGCTGCCGATGTTGCTCGCGAAAAGGCTCGCGCCGATCACGAACCACCCCACGTTCCGCCCCGCGAGGAAGTAGTCCGCGGAGTCCTCCGTGGTGCCGCGGCGCTCGCGGAGCGTCGCCACGATGGCGACCCCGAAGACGACGGCGAAGTAGAGGCCGACGACGATCCAGTCGAGCGGGCCGAAGGGCGTGTTCATGAAGGCGGGGAGAAGGCAGGCTCGCGAGGATAACGCCTCGCCGCGGACGCGAACCCCTCGGCGCCGTGACACAATCGACACAACTCGTCCGGGTCCGCGCGATGCCCCCGGTGCGGGCGCGCACGCCGTGGGTCCGTGCGTGCCATTCGTGTTCCCACGCGGTCGGTTCGTTGCAAGGGGCGCCACCGCCACACTCCCGCGATGTATCTGCAGGGCGGCCCGGAGGATACTGGGACCGTCGCCGACCGGCACACTCGGCGTGACGCTTCCCTCCCGATCCCGCGGCTCGCGTGCAGAGCCGCCCTCCCCCCTCCCGATCCGATGTCTTCCCTCCTGAAGAAAACCGCCCGCCGCCGCACGTCCGCCGTCCTCCGCCGCCTCGGCGCGCTGGCGGTCCTGTTCATCGCGCTCGTCGGCGTCTCGCAGAGCGCCGAGGCGCAGCAGCGCCGCGCGGACCGCGGCGACCAGCTCGAGCACCAGATCGAGCAGCTGACCGAGGCGCTCGACCTCTCCGACGCACAGGCCTCGGAGATCCGCGCCATCCTCCAGGCGCAGGCCGCGAACCGGCCGGAGCGCCCGCCCCGCGGCTCCGGTGACTCCGGCGACCGTGAGGCCCGCCGCGCCGAAATGGAGGCACGCCGCGCCGAGGCGGACCGCTCCCCGGACCAGGTGGAGCGGTACCGCGCCCACCGCGAGTCTCAGCAGGGCTCCCGTGGCCGCCGCGGTGGCCGCCGCGGTGACGACCGGCGCTAGCACCCGCTCCCTTCCGGCCCCGGGCGCACCGTCCGGGGCCTTCCCCCTTCCGGCACTGTCATGCTGACCCGCCTCCTCCTCCCGCTCCTCCTCCTCGCGCTGGCGGTGCCCGCCGCCGCGCAGGCGCCCGTCGCCGTGACGGGCACCGTCGTAGACGCCGAGAGTGGGGACCCGCTCCCCGGCGCGACGGTCCTCCTCATCCGCGCCACGCCGGACAGCACCCGCTCCGGTGCCGCCACCGGCCTGGACGGCGCCTTCCGTATCGAGGCGGCGCCCGGCGCGTACCAGCTCCGGGTCTCGTTCGTGGGCTACGTGCCTCTGACGCAGCCGCTCCGCGTGACCGAGCCCGTCGCCCTCGGCACCCTCGCGCTCTCCACGGACGACGACGCCCTCGGCGAGCTCCAGGTCGAGGCCACCCGCCAGCGGGTCAGCGTCCGCGGCGACACCACCGCCTTCAACGTGGACGCCTTCCCCGTCAACCCGGACGCCACCGCCGGCGACCTCCTCGAGAAGCTGCCCGGCGTGATCGTGGAAGACGGCGAGGTGCAGGCCGAGGGCGAGACGGTCCAGCGCGTGCTCGTGGACGGCCGCGAGTTCTTCGGCACGGACGTCAGCGCCGCGCTGGCGACGCTCCCCGCCGAGATCATCCAGGAGGTCCAGGTGTTCGACCGCGCCAGCGACGAGGCCCAGTTCTCCGGCTTCGACGACGGCGAGTCCGAGAAGACGATCAACATCGTGACGCGGCCGGGGATGTCCAACGGGCAGTTCGGACGCGCCTACGCCGGGGCGGGCCCGGACGGCGAGTACCTCGCGGGCGGCAACGTGACCATCCTCGACGGCGAGCGCCGGATCACCCTCGTCGGCATCGCGAACAACGTGGACCAGCAGAACTTCGCGACGGAGGACCTGCTGGGCGTCGTGAGCAGCGGGGGCGGCCGGCGCCGTGGCGGAAGCCGGGGCGGCAGCGTCTCGGACCTCCTCGTGGACGACCAGTCCGGCATCAACGAGGCGACCGCGTTCGGCATCAACGTCACCGACAAGCTGTTCGGCGGCGCGCTGGACCTCCAGGGCAGCTACTTCTACAACACGACAGACAACACGCTGGACGCCGCGCTCACCCGCGAGTACCTCTCGGACGGCGCCGTCTCCCAGCTCTACGACGAGACCGAGGCTTCCGGCGGCACCAACACCAACCACCGGCTCTCCCTCCGCGCCGAGGCCGAGCTCTCGGACCGGACGCAGCTCTCCATCCGCCCCCAGCTCACGCTCCAGTCCAACGAGACCGAGGGCACGCTCCTGGGCCTCACCACGCTGCCCTCCGGCGCCCCCCTCGCGCAGACCTCGTCCGTGGACGCCTCGGACCTCTCCGCGCTCTCCGGCGGCGTGGACGTGGACCTCCGCCACCGCTTCCCCACCAGCGGGCGGACGCTGTCGTTCGGCCTCGGGCTTGACGCGGACGGCCAGGACGGCGAGCGCACCCAGGCCTACACCGTCACCGCCTTCGGCTCCGAGAGCGGGGAGACGGAGGAGGACGTGGACCAGCGCATCGTCACGGACTCGGACGCGCGGACCCTCTCGGGCTCCCTCCGCTACACCGAGCCCATCGGCGAGCGGGCGCAGCTCCAGCTCTCCTACCGCCCGAGCCTCTCGTGGAGCACCTCGGACCAGCTCGCCACGCTGGCGGACGCCACGGGCGCGTACACGCTGCCGGACTCCGCGTACAGCAGCCTGCTGGAGCAGCGCTCCCTCGTGCAGCGCGGCGGCATCTCGCTCCGCTTCGAGAGCGGGCGCAGCCAGCGCGGTGAGAGGACCGGCGAACGGAACGCACGCTCCGAGGGCCCGCCTCCGGACGGACCGCCCGAGGGCGGCAGCCCCCCGCCCGACGCGGCAGGCGGCCCGCCAGCGGGTGGCGGTGACGGACGCCGGGGCGGGCGCAACGCGCAGGGCATCAGCGGGCAGATCGGGCTGGACGTGCAGCACGAGACGCTGGAGGCCGAGCAGCTCCTCCCCACGGCCTACGCCGTGGACCAGAGCTACTGGTCCATCCTCCCCTCCGCCCGTCTCCGGATGGCGCTGGGCGAGGGCACCCAGTTCCGGCTCTCCTACCGCGCCCGCACGCAGACGCCCTCCGCCAGCCAGCTGCAGGACGTCATCGACAACAGCAACCCGCTGCTGCTCACGACCGGCAACCCCGAGCTCGCGCCGAGCACGACCCACAGCGTCCGCGCCCAGGTCAACGCCACCGATCCCGAAGGCGGCTCCGTCCTCGTGGCCGCGCTCAACGGCTCCTACGGCCAGAACGCCATCGTGACGGCGACCACCCTCGCGACGACGGACACGGAGATCGCCCCCGGCGTGGTGCTCCCGGCCGGCGCGCAGCTTACCCGCCCCGTCAACCTGGACGGCTACTGGAACGGCCGCGCGCTCCTCACCTACGGCCGCCCGGTCTCCCTGCTCAAGAGCAATGCGAACGTCTCTCTCGGCGCGAGCTACACCCGGACGCCGGGCCTGGTGGACGAGTCGGAGAACGTCTCGGACCAGATCGGGCTGGACGGCCGCGTCTTCCTCGGCAGCTCCATCAGCGAGCGCGTGGACTTCTCGCTCCAGTACGGCGCGCGGTACACGGCGGTCGCCAACTCCGCCGTGCCGGAGCTGGACCAGGACTACGTCCGCCACCTCGCCGGCGCGGAGGTCACGCTGCTCCCGTGGGACGGCATCGTCTTCGCGACGGACCTCAACGCCCTCCACTACACCGGCCTGGACGACTCCGTGGACCCCACGCAGGTGCTCTGGGGCGCCCGCCTCGGCTACAAGTTCCTGGACCGAGACCGCGCCGAGGTCAGCCTCTCCGTCTCGGACATCCTGGACCAGCAGGCCGACGTGGAGCGGACCGTCACGGAGCTCTACGTGGAGGACGCCCAGTCGCAGGCGCTCGGCCGGTACGTCATGCTCAACCTCACCTACAAGCTCAGCAACTTCGGCCTCTAGCCGCCTCGCGGCTACCGCCCTCCTCCCATGAACAGACTCCCCCTCGCCGCGCTCGCCGCCAGCCTCCTCGCGGGGTGTGCCAGCACCCCTCAGCTGCAGAGCGCGCCCGCCACCACTCCCACCCGCATCGACGGCTCCGACACCGACTGGCAGACCGACCTCCAGCCCGTTGAGGGCCAGACCGGGCTCTCGCTCGGCGTCCGCAACGACGGGGCCGCGCTCTACGCCGTCGCCGTGGTGCGGGGCGAGCAGCAGGTCCGCCAGGCGCTGGCGGGCGGGCTCACGCTCTGGCTGGACCCGGACGGCGGCAAGGCCCAGGCGTACGGCGTCCGCTTCCCCGTCGTGCAGCGCGAGCGGGGCGCGCGCCCCGACCCCAGCGCGTCTTCCGCCGACCGGCTGGCGGCGTCCACGCGCGACCTCGAACTCCTCCGCGATGGCGAGGCCACCGGCGCGCTCCTGCCCGCATCGAGCGCCAGCGGGCCTCAGGCGGCGGCCTCGGTGCAGTCCGGCGTGCTCGTCGTGGAGTACCGGATCCCGCTCGGGGACGGCGCGACGGCGCTGGACGCCGCGGGCGCGGAGGCCATCGGGCTGGGCCTGACCACCCCGGAGCGCGAGCGTCCCGAGGGTGCCGCGCGAGGCGGACGCGGAGGCCGCGGAGGCGGCGGTATGCGAGGCGGCGGCGGTCGCGGAGGCAGGGGCGGCGGTCGCCCCGGCGGCGACCGCGCGGAGCGCCCGCAGCCGCTCGACGTGTGGGTCCGCGTGGCGCTCGCGGACTGACCTGTCCCCCCGCTGGCGGTCGCGCTCGGCGAGAGCCACCGCCAGCGGAGCGGCCCGAACGGAACGCGCCGACCCCGGGATCGGAGTCGGCGCGTGGTACCGCGTACGGGATTCGAACCCGTGTTACCGCCGTGAGAGGGCGGCGTCCTAGGCCTCTAGACGAACGCGGCGTGTCCGGAGGGCATCCAAGGTACGGACACGAATCGGCGGTTTCAGCCCTCCAACGTCATCTTCACGTGGGGGATGCCGGCCTCCCAGAACCGCTCGCCTCGGGGCTCGAACCCCCACGCGCCGTAGAAGTCCTGCAGGTGCTCCTGCGCGGAGAGCACGAGCCGGGTGTAGCCCGCCGCCCGCGCGCTCCCCATCGCGGCCTCCACCATCGCGCGGCCGTAGCCGTGCCCCCGCGCCTCCGGCACCACGGCGAACCGTTCCAGCTTGGCCCACGGCTCGCCCGGCTCCGCCGAGACGGGCCGCCAGCGCGCCACGGCCACCGCGCGGCCCTCGGCCTCGCCGAGGAGGTGACGGCACGAGGCGCCCCGGTCCTGGGGCCAGTCGTGCGCGTCCCACTCCTCCTCCGGCGGGCACGCCTGCTCCTCCACGAAGACCCGCTGGCGGATGGCGCGGGCGGCGGCCCACGCCTCGTCGTCGGTCACCTCGCGGACGTGCAGGGGCGCGCTCACCGGGCTACTGCGCGAGGGCCGGCGCGGCCGAGGCCGTCAGCGTCTGCCCCAGGCCGAGTGCACGGAGCAGCCAGCCCTCCGTCTGCGGGTTGGAGTCCGGGATGCCCTCGGGGCTGTGCGCGGCGCCCTCGTTCGCGAGCGTGTTGTTCCACGTGTTGAACTCGTAGTCGCCGCCGACCGTCCCGGCGCGCGCGTCGAACGCCTGCGAGAAGGCGTACGGCACCACGGGGTCCGAGGTGTGGTGGTGGATCTGGAGGTTCGCGAGGTCGCCCTTGAACAGCGAGGACGAGCGGCGGATGACCTCCCGTCGCGCGGAGGCGTAATCCGCGTCCTCGTCGTACTGGTTGTTCGCGCCGCGGAGCGGGTCCAGCACCTCGTTGAAGAGGAACTCGCCGCCGGGCAGGCCCAGCGCGCCCTCGTCCTCGAGGAGGAGCCCGATCGCCAGCTGGTCGGCCGTGCTGTTGTAGAAGTCGCTCGGGCCGTAGTACTCCGTCACCGCGTCGATGCGGTCGTCGCGGATCTGGTGGAGGAGCGCCACGTTCGCGCCGCGGCTGTAGCCGATGGCGGCGATGCGGTCCTCGTCCGTCTCGTCGTCGAAGAGGTCCAGCGCGGCGGAGAGCAGCGCCATGGAGTCGTCCACGTCGTAGTCCCAGGGGCTCGGCTCGCCGCCGGAGACGTACTGCGCGTCCAGCCCGGCGACGCCCGCGAAGAGCGGCTCCGAGCGGTACGTCGGGGTGACCTGCACCGTGCTCGCCATGAGCGTCGGGTAGAGGTCCGTCATGGCCTCCAGGGAGGCGTTGCCGCTGGAGAACGGCGACTGGGACGAGATGGAGACGCCGCTGTCGCCGCCGTGGTGCACCACGAGGACGGGCGCGTCATCGCCCGCGCCGTCCGGCACGCGGACCACGCCATAGTGCGTGAACGGGGCGCCCGGCCCCTCGGTCATCGTGTGGGAGACGACATAGACGGTCGCGCCGTCGTACGCGCCGGAGGCGACGATGCTCGCCCCGCTGGCGGCGGGGTTGCGCGCGGCCCACTCGTCGCGGACGGCCTGGATCTCGGCCGCGCTCGGGTCCGAGAACAGGCGCTCGAACGAGACGCCGAAGAGGATGCGGAGGTCCTCCTCTGGCTCGTCCGTGCCGGAGTCGCAGGCGGGGAGGACGACGAGGAGCAGGAGGAGCGAGGCCAGAAGGCCGGGGACGCGAGTCATAGAACACGTGCGGAAGCGAAGTCCGCGAAGATAGGCGGCGCGATTCCCGCTCGCCCTCGGTCCGGCGCCCTCGCGCTACCGCACCGCCACGCCCATCACGTGCGGCGCCACGAGCCCCGCGCGAAGCCGGAACCGCTCCGCCTCCACGCGCGAGAACCCCGCGCCCCGGATCGCCGCCAGCGTCTCGCGGTCGGGCCGGCAGCCGTCCGCGATCACGCCCCACGGCCCGCGCAGCGCCCGTTGCAGCCAGCGGAGCCCCGTCCCCTCGCGCGCGGCCACGTGCTCGATGAACACGAACCGCCCGCCGGGCTTGAGCACGCGGCGGACCTCCGCCAGCGCGGCGGGCACACGGTCCACGGAGCACAGCACGAGCGTGGAGACCACGGCGTCCACGGAGGCGTCGGCGAGCGGGAGGCGCTCCGCCACGCCCGGCACGATCTCCAGGTCCAGCCCCGCGGCCTCGGCCGACTGGCGGAGGCGGCGGTGGAAGTGCACGTTGGGCTCCACGGCGATCCACCGCGTGCCCGCGGCGAGGTAGCGCGCGTTCGGCCCCGCCCCCGCTCCAATCTCGACGACGATCCCCGCCAGCCCGCCGAGGAGGTCGCGCTTGCGCGCGCCGTAGATCCGGCGGTCCGCCCGCTCGCCGTGGGCGAGGAGCCACGCGAAGAACGCCTTTCCCACGCCGCGCCGGACCACAGTCCCCCGCTCCGGCGTACGC
>LWDU01032763.1_pt1 | contig 12176 bp, 4 predicted proteins | sample 727161 | NCBI WGS metagenome assembly LWDU01 (sample SAMN04566230, study PRJNA314399) | hydrothermal vent metagenome | isolation source: deep sea hydrothermal plume seawater | place: Mexico: Gulf of California, Guaymas Basin | collected 2004-07-11 | reverse complement strand
ATTTTACAATTACTCCGGCCACAAATGATTTGATTCCTGTTAGAAATCAGATTTTTACAATTAATAATTCTGATATTACTGTAACAATGCAAGATGATTCTGATACTGGAACAACAACCACCTCTGCAAGTGCAACTGGTTCATCTGATTCTATAACAACTGGAACTGCTACAGGTTCCACAACTGTATATTAAACTATGTCTGCAAGAGTTACCGCAAAAGCTGTTTCGCAAATATCTAGTCAATTACCTCAATTTGTGGGAGAGGAATATCCTCTTTATGAAAAGTTCATAAAAAATTATTATGAATTTTTAGAAACTCTTTGTGTCTATTATACAGAAGTTGGTGCATATACTACTGCATTCACGAGCGGAGAAACCGTTACAGGACAAACTTCTGGCGGAACTGCTAAAGTTAAAGGATTTGGTACTTATGCAAATAGTTCTGGTAAAGTATTTTTAGAACTTACAAATGATTTAGACCTCTTGAAAGATGAAGTTATTATTGGAGGAACATCCAATTCTCGTGGCACAATTACATCTATTAGTTAAATCCAGATTTAACTACGGATGGAATTCTAGAGTGGTTCAAGAAAGAATTATATCCCAATATTAGAAATACTGCAGCTGTAGACTTACGATATTTCTTAAAACATCTTAAACAATTTTATCGTTCAAAAGGAAGTGAGAAATCATTTCGTACATTGTTTCGAGCTCTTTACGGACAGGATTCTCTTGACTTCTATTATCCGAAAACTGATATGTTCAAGATTTCGGATGGTAACTGGTTGCAAGATACAGTTTTACAGTTAAGTTATGACTTGTCCTATTTGGACTTCAACGGATTAACAATAACTGGTGGTACTTCTTCGGCATCAGCATTTGTTTCTAATGTTACTACTCGTAAAGTTGGTACTGTTCCAGTAGTTGAATTGGTTGTAACCACTTTCGTAGGAACTTTTGTAGTCGGTGAAACCATTACTGCAACTACTGCAGCAGGAACAGAACTTTCTGCAACTCTTACAGGAATGTTGACAGATGTAACAATTGTGAATGGTGGAGAAGGTTATAGTGTAGATGAAGCACTTACTGTTACTGATGCAACTGCTGTGGGTTTTGGTGCAACAGCAAAAGTCAAAACAACTTCAGCAGACCAAGTTGCAATACTAACAGTACCAGTAGTAGGAAATGGATATCAAGTAAATGATCCTATCACTTTTAACAATGCAGGAACAAATGCTGTCGTGACGGCAGAAGCAAAAGTTGCAACTCTTGCAGACACATTTACAGTAGATGTTGTTTCTACTTTAATTACTGCTGGAATTGAAACAAAAACTTTTGACCTTACAGGTGCATTTGGTGTAACAGTCTCTGCTGGGTATTTGCTTGGAAATAACGCAATATATGCAAATTCAACAAAAAAGGGAGTTGTCATTTCTTATACAGTCGCAACTCCGTCAGTTCTTACGATTTATGATATGTTCAATGAAAATACTGCGTCAACAACTTCTCCGGGCTTGGTTGCATGGGTAAACACAGACACAATGTATTTGTTTAATAAAACAGGTACAGCAGTTCTTGGTGCATTTTCAGTCACTATCAACGATACATCTTTCGTGACAACAACTGCTCATGTTGCACTTAATTCTACTAATTATGGTGCAAATTTTGCAACACCAGATGGAACATTCACATCTTCTGGAACAACTGTAACTGTAACATATTCTGGCGGGCACAATCTTTCTGTAAGTGACTCTATTAAATTAGATTTTTCAACAGGGTCGATGAATGGAACTTATACGGTTGCAACTGTTCCAAATGCCACAACCTTTACAGTTACGATAAGTAGTCCGGCCGCATCTGGCACAGTTGAAATGATTCCAATTATCAGTTCAAGAATTAAAAATGCATTAACATTTACCACACAGACTTTTGGTAAGGTTGCAACAATTTCTTATTCTTCTCATGGAAGTGGATACGAAGCAAAACCGACCACATCGTTGACATCTTTGGGTTATTATAGTACAGTAGAAACTAGGAGTGATGGTGTTGGGGGATATTATGGAAGTAACGCAACAATAGCAGTAGGAGATTTGGGTGGTGCAGTAACAGGAATTACTATTACCGAGCCAGGATTTGGATATGAACTTGCACCAGCAGTAACAGGAGCACAACATTCAACTGCTGCAACTTTGACAGGAATATTGGGAATCACAAGAATAAAAGATGGTAAGTATTCTGGTGAATCTGGAATGCCTAGTTCACAAAAGAAAATACAAGACAACGATTACTATCAAGATTATTCTTATGTACTCAAGACAACCGATTCTGTAGATGTTTGGAGAAATGATGTTCTGAAATTATTGCATCCTGCTGGATACAAATTATTTGGTGAGGTATTGATTGAAAATCTCTTGAACACTCAAATGTTTGATAGAGGACTCAATAATATCAATACTGTCGATGCAACTGGAATGTCTACTTATCGAGAAATGACATTTTTCTTTGAATCATTTATTACCGGCCTGCAAGTTGATATGGGAGAAGCATTTGTTGAAATCGAAGCACAGATCGATTCATTGATTGCATCTCTTGAAACATTTGCAGAAATAACAATTAAAGGCGGAACTACACAAACATATTTGATAAATCGTTTAGCAGCATCCAATGGAATTCCAGCAGAGATGTTCTCGACATTGTTTGTCAAAGATAGTGCTTCGGTTTCAGTTGGAACAACTACTACAATTACTACTTCCACTCCACATTATTTCCGTGAAGATGATTTGGTGTCTCTTGATGATTTTGTAGGAACTAATGTGTCTCTCATTAATGGATATATGTACAAAGCAACAGCGATAGGTAATAATCCTGCAACCAATAATACTTTTGTTCTAAAAGAAGTTGATGAAACTGTTAATCTTGTTTTGGATAGTTCAGAAGGTGCAAATCAAGGAGACAATATTACGATGGAAGATGAAACGACAACGTTTTCATTTGAAGATAGGAGAGTAGATACTACAGGAATGTTGATTACAACACAAGGAAAAGTCTTTAGGTCTGGAAAGAAAGCAAGTTCTGGTATTCTGATTGATATGTATTCAACTGAATATATCGAAGGAATAAAAACAAAGAAAATCTTTGAATACCTCCATACAAGTGCGGCAGATTTAACTGGATTTAGTTCTGGAAATGTTTTGGATGTTTCTGGAAGACACGTAGATATCGAAAGTAGAATGATTCAAGAAGATGGTGGTAGTAATGATGATTTCCTATTGGAAGATGGAACTACCAATTCTCCAAACTCTTCTGCAATAGGATATCTCCTTGCAGATGAAGGACAAATAGATTTGGATGGTGCAAATGATGCACATCAACTGGCGATAACACCAGCAGTTCAAAGACAAGTTACAAGTACATCAAACAATATTTTAACGTTTAATAGACCATTTGATTATAAGGGTGTACCTTATACACAACATCCCCATAATCAAGGATTTGGTTTATATAAACACAAAGTTGACCAGCGGGTTTTGGCCGCATAATGGATGACTTACAAGTTTTATCTGTATAAATATAAAAGAAATCAATAAGGAAAAATAACCATGCCTGCTCTAGTAACAACGGAATTTAGAATCCACAACGCAAAACAGTTCAGAGAAATGTTCTCTGAGGCTGCACAATATGGTGGAGCAACTGCATCAGCTGCCCTTTCGACAAATATGTATTTGTTTATTGGAAAATCATCAGCATGGTCGGGCTCCTACAACGATGGAACAACTACTTATGCATTTACGGACACTACTCAACCAGATCCGAATAATACGAATGCTCCATCTTCTGATACAACCGCAAATACTTCTTATTCACATTGGAAGGATATGATTGCAGCCAAAAAGGTTGCATCTTCTGATGTGAGTCACGTTATTGCAAGAAATAACTGGACTTCTGGTCGGTATTATTCAATGTATGATGATACTACAAAGTTTAGTTTATTGACTGCAACTCAAGCAAGTCAACCAGTATACACAGGATCAGCAAATGCAACTGCATCTCTGTATCCAATGTACGTGATGAATAGCACGTTCAAAGTTTACAAATGTCTTACTAATAACAAGACTGAAGGTGGAAGACCACAACCTTCTACGGTTGAACCTACTCATACTACAACTTCTGCAGCTGCACCTGCTGCACAAGCAGATGGATATGTGTGGAAATATATGTATACTATTTCTGCCGCAGAATCATTGAAGTTTGTAACATCAAGTTATATTCCAGTAAAACAGATTCGTGATGCAAACTCTTACGGACAGGGCGGAACTGCTGGAGGTATTGCAGTTAGTGGTGCAAAAGATGATAGTTCAGATCAAGTAACAGTCGAAAGAAATGCAATAGATGGTGCATTAGATGTTTTTGTAATATCCAATGATGGTGCGAATTATCATTTTGAAAATAATAAAGCTATTGCATCTGGAACAGGAACAACCCTAATTGTTAGTGCGACAACATTGACAACTGCAAATGCATATGCAAACTCTTCTATCTATTTCACTTATGGTGGTGCTTCTTATGTAAGAAAAGTTGCATCTAGTACTTATAATAGTGGAACAAGTCAAGCAACAATGACATTAAGTGCAACTTTAGGAGTAACACTCTCAGGAACTATGCCAACTTGTAACGTTGGGCCTTGGCCAAGAATAGATGGTGATGGACACGGACAACAACTTGTCTTGACAGCAAATACTGCTGGTACAGCTGCAGCAGGTTCAGTTGGGGGTGTAACAGTCGTAAACTCTGGAAACAGTTTTACAACTGCAACTATGACAGTATCCACACAGCCAGGTGCATCTTCTCCTTCTGGTGCAATTGTCACTCCAATTGTTCCACCAAAGGGCGGACATGGGTTTGATGCAGTTAGTGAATTGGGAGGATATTTTGCAATGATCAATACAAAGTTGACACAAAGCGAATCTGGTGCATTTACTACATCAAACGATTTCCGAAAAATAGGATTGTTGAAAGATCCAAATACAAATGGTGGATTTGTAAGATATACTTCTGATACCGCAGACCAAGCAAAAGTAATTACTTATTCTGCTGCTAACGAAGCAGTCACTGGCGATATTACAATCACTCAAGCCGTGTCTGGTGCAACTGGTTATGTTGTAGATGTAAATGCGACTGCAAGTACAATGAGAGTTATTGACACAACGAATGGATCAAGTGATACTAATGGATATGATTCTAAGCCAGGTTCATTCCAAACAGGTTCAGCAGCAACAAGTGGAACCTTGTCTTTTACAGTTAGTGCAGTAGCAAATGGTGCAATGTCAATTGGTTCGGGGGAAATTATCTATATCGAAAATCGTGCGCCAGTTGCTCGTGCAGCAGACCAAACAGAAGATATTAAACTTATCATCGAATTCTAAAAAAAGAATAATATAAATGGCGAATGTAACAACGAATTTTAATGTAGATCCATATTATGATGACTACAATGAAGATAGACAATATCTAAGAGTATTATTCCGTCCTGGCTATGCAGTACAGGGACGAGAGATGACACAACTTCAGACTATTCTTCAGAAGCAGTCTTCTCGTTTAGGCGATCACATATTCAAAGATGGTTCTGCCGTTCTTGGTGGTGAACTAACTCTTGATACTCAGGTAACTTATTTAAAGTTAATAGCAGCTGATACTGCAGCTACTTTTGCTGGGGGTGTAATCAAGGATTCTACTGGTTTAGTTCGAGCTCAAGTAGTTACTACGGATGCAGCAGTAGGAACAGATCCACCCACACTTTATATAAAATTTATTTCAGGCACAACATTTGTTGCTGGGTCAACCATCACTCTTGATGGAACTAGCACAACTGGAACAATTGCTTCCACAAATCATATTGGTAATGCATCTATTGCAAGTATCAATCGTGGTGTTTATTTTGTTAGTGGATTTTTTGCACTTTGTCTTCCACAAACTCTTGTTTTAGAAAAATATTCTAACACACCAACATATCGTGTGGGTTTGACAACAACCGAATCGATAGTAGACAGTACTTCCGATGCCACTTTGCTCGACCCCTCAACTGGAACAACAAATGCAAATGCTCCAGGCGCAACTCGTTTTAAAATTGCTCTCACTCTTGCAAAGAAAACAACTTCTTCAACTGACCCTGTGGCTGCAAATGCAGATTCAAATTTCATAGAATTATTGAGAATAGTTGCTGGAAGTCCAACTAAACATACAAAATATCCAGTTTACGGAGAAATAGAACGAACACTCGCAAGACGGACTTATGATGAGTCAGGAGACTATACAGTAAGACCATTTCCTATTCGGATGGTAGATCATCAAGGAGCATCGGGAACAACTACCGCTTCTTCAGCAACTACTATTACTGGAATACTTTCGGATTTTGAAAATGACTTTGAAGTAAATGATTCCATTTATGTGTCTTCTGCAACGACTACTTATGCAACTGTTTCTTCTATTGCTAATGCAACTTCTATGGTTGTTTCAACCGCACTAGGTAATGGTACTGCACAACGAATTCATAATAGGAATCGTGTATCTGCCGCATTAGATCCAGGCAAGGCATATGTCAAGGGTTACGAATACGAAAGCATTGCTACAGAATATGTCGATGTTAAAAAAGGAAGAGGCACACAGACTCAAACTGCATTTCCCATCAATCCTAACTTTGGAAACTATTTTAAAGTAAAAGGATTTCGTGGTGGTGGCCTTGCTGTTGGTGGGGTAACATTCGATCCAGAATCTTTACCAACAATGGATATTCATTGTGTTGCAAATACTGGAATCACTTCAACTAATGTTAATACATACAATTCTACAAAAATCGGAACAACTAGAGTCCGTCAGGTAGATTATTCTTCTGGAACATTTTCTACTGTAGTTGATAGTGATGCTGCAATTTTTGACCTTTATGTTTTTGATACTCAGTTTAGTACAGTATCAACAACGGTTGGAACTAATTACACTTCTGGTGCTCTTACTATAATTTTAACAACAGCAACTTCTTCAACAACTAATGATGCATATAATGGTGCAAAAATTACTATAGGTTCAGAAACAAGAACCATCACAGATTATGATGGAGCGACACACACAGCAACATTGAGTCTTGGATTCTCTGCATCTCATTTAGCAACTGTTGCTGTAATAATTAACTTTTCAGTCAGAGAAGTAGAATGTCTTGCAGTTGCAAATACTACAACCTTTGCACTAGACGGCCCACAATTTGGAATAGATGATTCTAGTAAAGTAAATGTCAATGATACAACGAGTAATACTCAAATATTTGATTCTAGTTTAAGTTCTCTTGTTTTTCCTATCGGATTTGACAACATCAAGAATTTGAACAATCAAGGTCTTACTTATAGGAGAAAAGATACCATTGCTGCATCTTTTTCCCATTCTGGTACTGCAACATCCGCAACTTTTAATGCTCCAGAAGGAAAATTCTTAAACGAAGGATTATCTACTGGGGCATCTCTTGAAAACGAAAAAGGAAGTTATGTTGCAGTTATAGATGCTATTACAACACAAACTGGTGTGACATTAACATTGGCTTGTACAACTGTGAATGGTGATGCTACCGTAACTGTAACCTCAGGCAATACAAACAGTCTTAGAGCAGGAATGGCAATTAATACTACTGGGCCCGGAGTTCCCAATTCTGCAACTGTGGCTTCTGTTACGAATTTAACATCGTTTGAAATGTCTGCTGTTTCATCTGGAGGCGATTCTGGTTCGGGAAATTTGGTGTTCGGCGGTACAGCTACACCATCAGAAGGTGTTCTTGCAATCGGACAAATAATTGATATCAATGCAGTTGTTGCATCTGATACTCAGTTGACTCTTACACCAGTTAGAACAGGAGTTGTATTTGCTTCAGGAACAACTTTTACTGCAAAAGTATATTCAACTCTTGATATAGTTGCAAAGGCAGAAAAGGTCAAAACAAAAGTTACTGCAACAAGTCCTGCTGCACCTGGCGATATTAAAGACAATGGCAATATTTTAACAAACACGAATAATAGACTTGCAAACGGACAAATGATTGTTGCATCTTTTGCAGGAACACAATCTCTTCAAGTATCTGATGTAACTGCTGTATCAAGTATCATTGAAGCTAATACTACAGTTAATACTATGGTATCACAATATAATGCAACGGTTCTGGCAGCGGTTGGAAATACTGCACACGTTAATAATATTACTTCACGATATACTTTTAATGACGGACAAAAAGATAACTCTATAGACCATTCATCAATCACATTGAAACCAGGCCAAGCAAAACCTGCAAACAATGTTTTGATACTTTTTGATTATTTCACCCATACTCCTACTGATGGATATGCTTCAGTTGAATCTTATACTAACATAGATTATGCGGATATACCATCTTTCACAAGTCCTGTATCTGGTGTTACGAGACAATTGCGTGATTGTCTAGACTTTAGACCAGTTAAATCTATTAGCGCTAGTGGTACTCTTCAAACAAACGAAGATATTCCAGATGCAGATACCAGCATTACCGCAAATACTATTTTCTATTTGCCACGAAAAGATAAACTGACATTAACTAAAGATAGAGTATATAAAGTTCTTAATGGAGTCTCAGCAGAAAATACAATTCTTCCTGCCGATGATGATGATGCAATGACTCTTTACAGTTTAGATATTCCTGCATACACATTTAATTCTAGTGATGTAGATACTCAGTACGTTGACAATCGCCGATTCACAATGAGAGATATCGGTAAGATCGAAAAGAGGGTTGACACTCTTGAGTATTATACTGCATTAAGTCTCTTGGAAAAAGAAGCATCAGATCTTTCAGTTAAGGATTATGCAACTAACTTGGAACGATTCAAAAATGGAATCTTAGTTGACTCATTTAACGGACACAATATTGGTGATGTTTCTCATGCAGATTTTGCGATTGCAGTTGACCAAGAATTAAAAGAACTCCGGCCGCCATTCAGTTCGGATTCATTTAAGTTTACAACTGCTTTGGGTGCAAATACACAAAAGACAGGGGATTTGGTAACACTCCGATATTCTTCTTCAAACTTGGTTGTTCAACCACTTTGTAGTAACACCGAAACAATCAATCCATTTGGCACAAGTCAATTCAACGGACAACTTTCACTTTCTCCACCAAGTGATGTTTGGTTTTCAGAAACCGGCAGACCTTTGGTTTTAATAAACTTGGAAAGTTTGAATGACCATTGGATTCAAGGTAATGAAAATGGATTTGGAAAACAATGGGATGATTGGAGTTCTGCGTGGAGTGGATCTCAAGTAAACGATGATAATTTAATCAAAACAAGGAAATCTACATCTTCATCTACTTCAGTCAGTCGTTCTACATCAGTTACAAGTAAGAACAAAACACGTACTGGTATTATTTCAACCAAGCCACCTGAAACTATCAAAAGGTCGGTAGGAAATCGTGCAGTAAGTATCTCTATTGTTCCGTTCATTCGGGAACAAAAGGTTCACTTTGTTGCAAAGGGGTTAAAACCAAGTTCAACTTTCTATCCTTATTTTGACAATACACTTGTTTCTGCATATACAAAAGATGCATTTAAGATAACTTATTCTGCAAATACATCTTCTGCAAATTCTGGCACATTTGATACAAACACAGGACAACAAGTTACTTTAACTCAGTCTTATACTCTTGGAGCTCATGTCAAGACTGCAACTGGTTTAGCACTTTATCAGAATTCAACTTCTGTAATGGTTTCTAGTTTGGTAAATGATGTTACAATGACATCTACTCCTGCTGCAATGACAGTAGGAGAAACCATAACATTTTATTCTGATTCTGCTCGCACATTACAAGTTGCATCGGGAATATTACAATCTTATCTTACTACTACCGCAAATAACTTTACAGTCAATGCTATCTCAGGTACTATTGCAACTGGACATTATGTAACTGGCTCTGCTTCTGGAGATACCGCAGGATCAGTTTCAGATGCAGGGGGATTTAGAACAGGAGAAATATCAAATGGATTGGCTGGTGATTCTAAAGCAAATGGTAATATCACGGCAGTAGGTACTTCTTTGCCGACTCTTGCAACTACATTAACTGCTGATATACATGGTATTCTTGTGGGAGAATTTGAACTTCCTGCAACAACATTTAAGAGTGGAGAAAAACTTCTCCGTTTGACAGATAGTGAAACAGATAGTGTTGCAAGTACAGAGTCAGTTGCGGAGAAAATCTTCAGAGTTCAAGGACTTCTTGAATCACGAACAGGTAAGATTTCTTCAACACGGCCGATGGAATCTAAGAGGGAAAATGTAAAAGAAAAAGCGGTAACTCAAGATACTATCAATCGTGTTACTACATCAACAAACTGGGTTAATCCTCTTACACAATCTTTTCTTGTTGACCAAAATGAAAATCCAAATGGAATTTTTGCAAGTAGTATAGATATTTTCTTCTCGGCAATCGATGATACTTTACCAGTAACTCTTGCACTTAGACCAATCGTAAATGGATTTCCAAGTTCATCACAGATACTTCCATTTTCGGAAATCACTTTGAATGCGGTGGATACGGTTGCAAATTCAACTGTACCAAGTGTTGCAACATCTTCTACTTACACAAGGTTTACGTTTGAGTCACCAGTTTATTTGTATCCAGATGAATATGCAATTGTTATGACATCTCCTTCAACAAGTTATAAGGTTCATGTTGCAAACTTAGGAGAAACAGTCAAAAATACAACAAGTACAAAGGTTTCACAACAACCATTTGTTGCATCATTCTATCAACCACAAAACTCTTCTGTTTGGCAAGCAAATGCAGAAAAACAGATGATGTTCAGAGTTAATCGTTGTGAATTTGATACAGGAACACACGCAACTTATTTTTCGTCTGAAGCAACTCCTTTGTCTGGAAACACTTCTGGCCCTGCGTATGATGTGTTTAAGTTGTCAACAAGTGATTTGACATTCTCAAATACTGCACTTACATTTTCATATAAAGGAATTTTGACTGCGAATTCAGATGCATCGGTCACAAACGATTCGAGTCGAAACACAAATCTAGATGCGGCATGGACAGAATTTAGTCCAAATATGAATTATACCTTGTCTGGCCAGAAGAAATTTATTTCATCTAGAAGTACAACCGGCCCAGTTACATATGCGGCCAATAACTTTTACATGAAGTCAACTTTTACTTCAAATGATTCTAAGATTTCTCCTGCTGTAGATATGTCAAGGATGAATCTTATTACTGTAGAAAACTTGGTGAAACGTGGTTCTCTTGCAAATTCAGATTTTGTAGTAACTGCTGGTGGATCTGGTTATGGTTCTACTGCACCAACTATAACGATTTCTGGTGGGGGAGGAACAGGAGCAACACCAACAGCAGTACTTACTGGTGGTGTAGTAACATCAATATCATGTACAGCAGCACAAGGTGGTTCTGGTTATTACGAAACACCAACTATTGCATTTAGTTCTGGTGCAGCAGCTGCAACAATTCAAAACGAACTCGCAAAGTCGGGGGGAAATGCAAAGGCCAGATATATTTCAAGAAGGGTAACTCTTGAAGATAGTTTCGATGCACAGGATATTAAAGTTTGGTTGAATGCATTTAAACCAAAAGATACTGATATTAAAGTATATTATCGTGTACACAATTCGGAAGATCCAACAAACTTTGAAGAGAGGCCATATGTCTTGATGACTCAGGAAACAGATGCAAATAAAATATCTGCAAGTGAGACAGACATAAATGAATATGTATTCAGATCTTCAGCAAACAACGTTTCGTATACTTCATCAAACGTAACGTATGATAAATTTAAAACTTTTGTGATTAAAATTGTTCTTGGTTCAGCATCAACTTCAATTATACCGAAAGTTAAAGACATGAAGGCAGTAGCATTGGATTTCTAATATGTTAGCAAAAACAGATAAAGTTGGACTCGCAAGAGATATGAATAACAATGCACTTCTTGCAAATGATATTACTATGTTGCATTCACATAGAGAAGAATATCGTATAAGACAAACACAAAGTAATTCATTAAATGATATAAATATTATGAAGGAACAAATACACGGAATGATGAAAGAATTTCAAGAAATTAAACAATTATTGCAAAATCATATTCAGAGAGATAA
>LWDU01041764.1_pt1 | contig 12178 bp, 8 predicted proteins | sample 727161 | NCBI WGS metagenome assembly LWDU01 (sample SAMN04566230, study PRJNA314399) | hydrothermal vent metagenome | isolation source: deep sea hydrothermal plume seawater | place: Mexico: Gulf of California, Guaymas Basin | collected 2004-07-11 | reverse complement strand
ACTGTCATTGGGCTTAATATTCGAAGTGTTGAAGGTAGTGGGGTCTTCCAAGTAGTGACAACGATCTTGAAAATATTGCCACTGTTATTCATGATCGTCTTGGGCTTCGCAAATATGGAACCTGAAATACTGCCTCCGCTTAACCCTACTGAGCTTCATCCAATAGCGCTGCTGGCAACTGTAACCACTTTGGTTATGTGGTCTTTTGTAGGCATCGAGACTGCCACCGTGCCGGCTGATAATATGGCTGAGCCGGATAAAATGATCCCACGTATTTTGATGGCTTCGGTTTTCACAGTGTTGGCCATTTACTTCCTAGTTAGTTTAGCCATTGCACTAGTCGTTCCTGCTGAGGAGCTGATCGGATCAACAGCGCCTTTCGCCGTTGCGGCAACCAAGATAATGGGACCTGTTGGTGGTGCTGTTATCACTATAGGCGCACTCATATCGACCCTAGGTAGTTTAAATGCCAACACCTTCACTGCTGGCCAAGTACCCCTAGCCGCAGCCAAAGACCACCTTCTACCGGTTAAATTTTTAACCTTGAGCCAGTCCGGCACCCCGATCTTTTCTTTTCTTGTGTCGGGTGGTTTTATTTCACTGTTACTACTTTTAAACTACACAAAAGGCCTAGTAGCCGCCTTTACCTTTATGGCAATGCTATCAACCTTGTCCACCTTAATGGCCTATGCTTTTTGCGCTGTCGCTGAGTTTTATTTTCTCAAGCGAGACAGGGAAAGTCCCGAGAGAAACCGTGCGATAGCACTTTCAAGTGCAGCCTTCCTTTACTCGTTTTTTGCTATATGGGGAGCGGGCACAGAGATTGTATTTTATTCCTTCATGCTGATTATCATTGGCATGCCTTTTTATGCCCTCGTTCGAAAAGAATCCTGAGACTAACTAAATGCCACAATTTAATGAATATTCGAACTTAGTTCAGGTTGCTGTGCGCAATCCTGAGCATGCGTTTGTCAGTCAAGAAAAACTATTGCAAGAATGGCAACCCTTGCGATTTCACGCTATGCCAGATCTTGAAAAAGCGCATGCAGAATTTGCGTTATTTAGACAGTGCCTATTGGCGTCTGGTGCAGAGATAGTTGATTTGCCCGCAAATGATAACCTCACAATTGACAGTATTTACCCGCGCGATAATGTTTTAGTTAGCCCAAAAGGATTAATTCTTTGTAATATGGGGCGGGCTAGCAGAACACTAGAAGCTACTATCAATGTTGCAGTTTATGAGGCTCTTGGCCATAAGATAGCTGGACAGATTAAGGCCCCTGGCACACTCGAAGGTGGTGACTTTATTTGGATTGATGAGCAGCATGCTGCGGTGGGGTTAGGGCCAAGGACAAGCAAAGAGGGGATTCGGCAGCTACAGGCAATTCTGGGAGATGAGGTAGACCTGCATGTTGTTGAGTTGCCGGACCCCGAGCACCCAGATGATGTATTACATTTGATGTCAATTATTTCTCCCATTGATAAAAATTTAGCGCTGATTTATAGACCCTTTATGCCCAAGACCTTTCTTTCGTGGCTTGAGGAAAGAGGTGTAGAGTTTGTCGATGTTCCGGAGGAGGAATATCTACCCATGGGCTGTAATGTTCTTGCTATTGCGCCGCGCTCAGTCGTGATGCTTGAAAACCTGCCAGGTGTTAAGGTTGGGCTAGAACGGGCGGGTTGTTCGGTGCTAACATATCGAGGTATGGAGATTAGTCGCAAAGGCGAGGGTGGCCCAACCTGTTTGACTCGCCCCTTAATGAGAAAATAAGAGGCAATAGAATCTGTGGGAATAGATTTTTATAATGGATTAGCTAAAAGGTGTTCATTTTGAGTCATCAATCATTAATACCAGTTGTTAAGCACAGTCGTTTATTGGGTGTTGTGTTGCTAACTTGTATTGCTATTACGGGTGTTGCCTGTAGTGACCAAACTCAGATGTCTGAGTCTGCTGTCGCAAATTGGTCATCGCCGGCAGGGGTGGAGTCTTGCTATTGATGGCGGGCCAATCTTAAGTTGGTTGAAAGTCAGCGAAGATTCAGTTGCACTAGAGTATTCACGCTGGGATGAAACGCAATGGTCAGATGCTGTCGAGGTCGCAAGCGGTAGTAACTGGTTAGTTAATCGCGCCGATTTTCCCTCAGTAGTGCAGTTGTCAGAGTCACTCTGGGCGGCCCATTGGTTAGTGATGACAGACCCTAGTGTTTTCGCTTATGACGTCATGGTAGGGCTCTCGACTGATGGCGGGGTAACGTGGAATACCCCTTTTAAGCCTCACACCGACGGAACCCTAACCGAACATGGATTCGTTAGTTTTTTTGCAGACGATCAAGATGTCGGCCTAGTCTGGCTAGACGGCCGCAATATGTCTGGCGGTGGCCACTCAAAGCACGACATGGAACCAATGCCGTCTGATAGTGGCATGACGTTGCGCTCTACAAAGATAACCACCGAAGGCGCGCTTTTCGAGCCACAAATAATTGATGGATTGGTCTGCGATTGTTGTCAGACTGATATTGCACAGGTCGATGAAGGTGCGGTTTTAGTGTTCAGAAATCGCACTGAGGGCGAGCACCGAGATATCTATTACTCGCGGATGGTCAATGGACTTTGGTCTGAGTCAAAGCCAGTAGCTTTAGATGAATGGCTCATTTCTGGATGCCCAGTGAATGGACCTTCTGTCACAGCAAGTACAACGCACACAGCAGTGGCTTGGTATACAGAGGGCAAAGGCTACGGTCAGGTTAAATTGGCGCTGTCTGAAAAAGATTCAGATACTTTTATGCCTGCTGTGGAGATAAGCAGTGGTGATGCTGTACTCGGTCAGGTGGGTTTGGCCGCCACCGAAGATGATGGTTTCATCGTAAGTTGGCTGACTTTTTCAGAGGGTGTGAAAGGAGACTTGAATTTACGTCACGCTGATGCCAATGGTGTGCTTGGACCCGCGGTTGTTGTTGCAGATGTTGACTTTACTCGCCGAGCAGGGCTTCCTCAAATGGTGGTATTCGATGACCGTGTGATTTTGGTATGGACTGGTGGCGATAAGTCCAACAAGGCTGTTCAGGTCGTATCACTTCCCCAGAGTGTTATTGAAAAATAGGGATAAAGGGCAAACTAGCGTTTATAGGAATACACTAACCATGATGAGGCCAATGAACACTGCAATTATTTCTGGATACTGTCACCCCCGCTTTGAAAAGGTTGCTGAAATCTTTTCCTCAGCCGTTGATTGTGGTTTTGAAGTAGGGGCTTCCTTAGCCATTGAGCATCAAGGCGAAATGGTGGTTAACCTATGGGGCGGCCATCAAGATGAAGCGAGGACCAAACCCTGGCAGGAAGATACCATTGTTAATGTTTTTTCAGTGACAAAAGGTGTGGTCGCAACCTGTGCTGCAAGACTCATTGAGCAAGGCCTACTAGATATCCATCAAAAGGTGTCTCATTATTGGCCCGAATATGGCTGCAATGGCAAGCAAGATACTAAGGTCATTGACCTTTTATGCCACCGAGCAGGTATGTTTGGGTTTCAACACGAATTGCCTGTAGATGAGTGGAGAAATTGGCAAAAATTCACCGACCTGTTGGCAGCGCAGGCACCCTTTCGAGCACCGGGAGAGTCTCAGGGTTACCATGCCCTCACATTTGGTTGGCTAGTGGGCGAACTCATTCGTCGGATAGATGGCCGCTCGGTAGGCACTTATTTTAGTGAAGAAATAGCCAGACCATTAGGTGTCGACTTTAAGATTGGTATTGATGAGTCCGATCTATCGCGCTGTGCAGACACCCTAATGTTGAATAACAAATCCACCCTCGCAGTCTTAGGCCTTATTTCTTATATCCCAGATATGCTGTTATCTAAATCACTGCGTGGCGTAAAAGGCGCGGTCAAAAGTGGTGATTACAGTGTTGCATTTGCCGCCCGAGCATTGGATGGAGATGATGCAGTCAATAGCACCGAATGGCGTTTGGCAGAGGTTCCTGCAGCAAACGGGCACGGCACAGCTGTGAGTCTAGCTAAGTTGTATGGGATTCTTTCCAATGGCGGATCACGAAATGGCCAGCATTTATTGAAGCCAGAGACGATAAAGCAAGTGACTAGTGTCCACTCTGATGGTCCAGATGGGGTTCTGTTTGGCCTGCCTTACCAGTTTGGGCTAGGTTACATGCTGAATGCGCCCTTAACTCCCATTGGGGCGAAGGCAGGGATGTTTGGACATACGGGTATTGGCGGCGAAGTAACTTTTGGTGATTTAGACAACAATCTTGGGTTTTCTTTTCTCAACAATCGACAGCACAGCCTTGGTAATTTATACAAGACAGCAAATGATCTATCAAAGGCCCTATATAAGGTCTTATGACTAATAGTTAGATTGTTGAGTAACCAGACTGTGTATGTAGTCTTTTATAAGTCCTGCTCTGACAAAGCATGTTGCCATTGAATTACCGTGTAACATTTTAACTCAATATGGCATATAGGGATTACGCCTTAAGGATCAGGAGATTACTTAACGAAACAATTTGATGATGTCTGCGGCGTCGCTCTCACAGCTTGGACCCATTAGGTGAACACCGTCTATACCTGGAAGGTCAATCAGTTTGCTGATGAGTTCATGGCAGATCATTAAGCCTTCTTTATTAGGGTTTTTAGATGTATCTAACCTTGAGATGATCGCATCAGAAATATTAACGCCCCACAGATTTTCCCGCATCCATAGAGCCTGCCTTGCTGACTTTAAAGGTCCCATGCCCACAAGTACTTTTAGGTCATCTGTTTTTCCATTTGCAATGAGCAGGTTGGAATAAAATCTACAGATTTCTTCATCATAACAATACTGAGTTTGAATGAATTTAGCGCCATTACTTATTTTTCTTTTCAAAAAATCAATGGCTTGAGGGTTGTCTTTTTGAAAATACAGGTCATCAGCCGCACCGGGATAAATAGGCAACGGTTCTTTGATGTCAGTGCCATCTGATAGCTTGCCATTTGATATCACATTAAGGAGCCCCATTATTCCGCCGCTATCAAATTCATTGACAACTTGCGGGCCACCTTGGCGGGGTTTGTCACCAGTCAAACATAAGACTTTATTGATGCCTATTGAAAGGGCACCCAAGACCTCAGACTCTATAGCGATTCTGTTCCTGTCTCGTCCAGTCAGCTGCAAGATGACATCTAAGCCCAGCTCTTTAATACCCGCAGCAACAAGCAAGCTGGATAATCTTGCTTTTGAATTTGGCGAGTCAGTAACATTGACCGCGTCAGCAACATCAACAAGAGGTAAGACCAAATCAATGCTTTGCCTAAGATTTGTCGAAACCGCAGGTGTCGTCTCTGACGTAAAAATAAAATCAGCAGTTTTTGATGAGAACATAATATTTTCAATATTGTTAGAGTTGGTTTTAAACGTTGTGCTTAGTATTAACTATAGATTTTCTTGGCCTAGTTTATAAATTCCTTACAATGGATACAATACTTTGGGGCGTCCTAAAAAGACAATATAAAAAATATATTACTAATAATCTCATCGCGAGAGTGATAAGTTGGTGTTTAAAAACATCGGACGTTAGAATTGGATTTTTAGCTAAGTATTATTTGAGAAAGTACTATGTGTGAATTACTGGGGATGAGCGCCAATACCCCCACAGATATATGTTTTAGTTTTACCGGTCTTATGGAGCGCGGCGGTCGAACCGGCCCCCACAGCGACGGTTGGGGCATAGTGTTTTACGAAGGCCGTGGCGCACGGGCTTTTCATGATCCTAAGTCGAGTGCTCAATCCCCCTTGGCGAAATGGGTTAAGGCATATCCTATTAAAAGTGAAATTGTGCTTAGCCATATCCGTCAGGCGAATGTTGGCGCCATCAGTTTGGAAAATACTCACCCCTTTCAGCGTGAATTATGGGGTCGCTCATGGTCATTTGTACATAACGGGCAAATTCCCAGAGTGAAAGAAATTTCTTTGAATTTCTATTTACCCATTGGAGAGACCGACAGCGAACATGCATTTTGTTGGATTCTGGATCAATTACGGGAAAACTATGCGTCTATCCCAGACACTAATCAAAAATGGCTGGCTTTGGTAGCTGACATATGCGCTGAACTGGCTAAGCTTGGAGTCTTCAATATGCTACTGAGCGATGGCGAGGTATTGTTAACCCGACAAGCCCCCTTTGATCAGGTCACTCTTAAAGACACTGAACTTACCGTGAATTTTGCAAAAGAGACCACGGATCAAGATAAGGTAACGATTATTGCCACTGAGCCGTTAACGGAGGATGAATGTTGGCAGCACTATGAGAGTGGCGAATTTCGCGCTTTTCTGCGCGGAGATTCTATATTTGAGTCAGTTGTAGCGGTTTAAAGTTTTCTGTGTGATCGAACGACCCTAGTTTGGGTGATGTTATAATAGGAGAGATTCCATCATTACAGATTGTTGTCGACTCTAGGGCTCTTTTTGATTGCTCCCTAGCGTTCCCTTAGTCAGATTTTATATTTGTTGAGGGACTATCTTTTTAAGGTAGGTGGTACGACTTTTTCTCTGGATTTAGCGAGTTAAAAAGAGCGTTAAAGAAGTGAAAACCAAGAATCACATAAGCAGCTATCATCCCTCCCGAATCCCACCAGAAGAAAGCTGTGCCAAGAATTGCCATCTGCACCTAAAACCAAAAGCGGTCTTGTCTCACCCTCACCCTTATCTATCTCCTTGATTGTTTATTTATTAATCATAGCTGAATACCCCATTCAGTCAAATTAGGAATAGATCGAGGTGGTAGAGAAGTTCTTGAGGCTTATAAAAAAGGGGGGGGTTAGCTCCACCAGTTGGTACAACGAATGGCACAACGGATTATTTTAATGCATATAAAACAAAAAACCTCTGTGAAAACAAAGGTTTACGGTTGCTTAATGGCGGACCGGACGGGACTCGAACCCGCGACCTCCGGCGTGACAGGCCGGCATTCTAACCAGCTGAACTACCGGTCCGTGAAAGCAATTTCTCTAATGGTGGGTGGTACAGGGATTGAACCTGTGACCCTCGCCTTGTAAGGGCGATGCTCTACCAGCTGAGCTAACCACCCCCTGAGAGAGCGACGCATTCTACCGAACTGGGGGTGACTGTCAAACATTTTCTGAGCCTATATACATATCAGCTTCACAGCCCTAAGATAACGACCTAATTCACGTTATTTTATTGAACAAAAATGCAGATTTATAAAGAATTTAGTATTGAGGCCGCCCACCGACTTCCAAATGTCCCAGAAGGACATAAATGTGCACGGCTGCACGGCCATTCCTTTCAAGTAGCAATCCATGTCGATGGTCCTGTTGGAGAGCAAACAGGTTGGATAATGGATTTTGGTGACATTAAGGCGGCTTTTGCGCCTATCTATGAGCAGCTCGACCATCATTACCTCAATGATGTCATAGGCTTGGAAAACCCTACCAGTGAAAATTTAGCTATTTGGATATGGAATCAACTAAAGCCTCGATTACATCTGTTAAGTGCTATTGAGATAAAAGAGACCTGTACTAGTGGATGCATCTATCACGGTTAGCTAGTCATCGAATGGCCTGTTTGCTTTGTGCTTGCGCTCTCCCAAATGATAAAGCCCAGCATTATTATGATGGGAATAAGACAGCCCAGTAGCATCTGTTGCCAGGTAATCAAATTTATAGCCCAGCCGGCAGACAGTGCTGCTATCGCCTGAAATGAAAAAACTGTTGAATCATTAATGGCTTGGGCCTTGTGGCGGTCATTGTCAAGATGCGTGCTGGGCAATAACGTGGTGCCGGCAAGAAACAAAAAGTTCCAACCTATGCCAAGTAACACTAACTGCAACCAGAAGCCGGTGACACTCGTATTTGAAAAGCCAATGGCGATGGTGGTGCAATAGCAGGCCAATCCGATAAACATCATTGCTCTAATGCCAAACTGGCGAAACAATAGTGGTGCGATAAATGAAGGCATAAACATAGCAGCAATATGGCTTTGGATAACCCATTTCGTGTCAAGGAGCGAATGACCATGAAAATGGTGCATGCTGATTGGTGTGCCTGTCATCACAAATGACATAACCGTATAGGCAATGACGCCACTGGCTAATGCCAGCGCAAAAGAGGGTCTGCGCAGCAAATTGATAGTTGACGTCTGCTTTTGTGCTGCGGGATTTGATGCAATGGGTGCGGGGCTGTATAAGCTCAATACAATACCTGCAGCAACTATGCATCCTATGCCTAGTAAAAAAGAGCCTTGATAGGTAATGGAGGACATCTCTCTTCCTAAAATGGCTAGCTCAGGGCCGATGAAGGCTGCGACAATTCCACCACCCATTACCATTGACGTGGCGGAAGCGTGATGCTGCATGCTCACCGACTCCATCGCCGCGAATCTGCCTTGCATTAATGCAGCACTTAGTGAGCCCAAAACAACAGAGGCCGTGCAAAAAAGCGCAAAGCTTTTTGATTGCAATGCAACTATGGCGAGGATGCATCCCAATATGCCAACACCCATACAGGTGAGCATTCCTCTCTTTCGGCCCAGTTTCCGCATTAGTTGGGTTACTGGGACAACGCTAATGGCGGTACCCGTTATCATTAAGGCAATCGGCGCGGTAGCCCATTCAGATGACGGCGCTAGCTCTGAGCCAATAAGGGTGCCAGCCAATACCATCAGTGGCATAGTCGAACCGGCCAAGGCGCAACTGATACTGAGGAACCAGACGTTTCTAAAGTCTTTATGCGAAATAATGTTGATTGGGTTGTCCTTATGCTGGTTAGCTCTTTTATCTAGAGGGTAGTTGCAACGATGAATCATAAACTAAATTATTTGTAGGTGTTGCTTGTTTCTGTGCGCTGCTTTGCATAAGTCCTGTATAATTACCGAACTCAGACAATCACAATCAACAAACCTTTAATTGGCCTAATAGTATGGTAACAGTCGGTACATTCAATCAACTTCAAGTTGTTAAGCAGGTGGATTTTGGCGTTTATTTGGACGGCGATCATCTGGACGCTATTCTACTGCCTAAGCGTTATGTGCCAGATGGGTGTGAAATAGGGGATTGGTTGAGTGTTTTTTTGTATTTTGACTCAGACGATTTATTGATTGCGACCACAGAGACGCCAAAGGTTGAGGTGGGTAGTTGCGAGATGCTAACGGTCGTTGATATAAACCATGCCGGTGCATTTATGGATTGGGGCTTGCCCAAAGATTTATTGGTCCCCTATAACGAACAGCAAAAACCAATGGAAGTAGGGTATTCCTATGTTGTCTATGTATATCATGATCAACAGTCAGATCGTATCGCCGCATCAACAAAGTTAAACCACCATCTAGATGAAACCCCCGTCTGGTTAAAGCCGGCTCAGGCGGTTAATTTACAAATTGCTGGGCGAACAGATTTAGGCTACAAAGCCATCATTGATGGTAAATACCTTGGGCTCCTTTTTCGCGCTGATGCTTATCGACCATTAAAAATTGGCGAGCGACTTCCCGGGTTTGTTAAGACGATTCGTAGTGATGGAAAAGTTGATTTATTAATATCACAGGCTACGCTGCAAGGAGACCATGACTTGTCTGAGCAAATCATCCGGCATTTAACGGAGCAAGGGGGACAGTCCACATTGACCGATAAGAGTGACCCAGATGCTATACACCGCGCTTTTAAAGTGTCCAAGAAAAAATATAAACAAGCTTTAGGGACCCTTTATAAGAGTAAAAGGATTGTCATCTCCCCAGGAAAAATCGAACTCGCGTAATAGTAAAAAACTTCTAAAAGACATCTAGCAGCAGGCTTATAATTTTTATTTATGGATTTTAACTTGTTAGCTACCACCTTGCATCCGTGATAAACAGCCATTTTATGGCAGTTATGCTGTTGTAAGGATCAATTTACTTTTTTTATATTAAATACTTATTAATGTATTTGCTTTTTTAATTTGCATCCGGCCTATGACTGAGCGACCATTCAGTGTGCGTGAACCTGATGCGTGTGTAGTGTTGGGTGCGCTACAAAAAATATAAAATAAACTGTATAGTGATAGAGTTAGAGCAATCAGTGCTATTTAGATCACGTGTGACGTTGAATTTTAATTCTACATTGGGGAGAAACATATGTTTCGCAAAACTAAAGTAAACCGTGCGGTAGTATCAGTTATCGCAGCCGGCTTCGCAGCTACTGGCGCAAGTTTGGTGGCAGCTCAGATCGAAGAAGTTATCGTAACAGCGACAAAAACTTCAGCAAGTACACAGGATATTCCAATTGCTGTTTCAGCAATAACGTCCGAAAAACTTGATCAGATGGGTATTTCAAATTTTGAAGATTACCTTATCCAATTACCTGGCGTAACAGCTGGTGGTAGTGGTCCAGGTCAAAATACAATTTATATTCGTGGTGTAGCCTCTACCACTCCGGCTATTTCTATTGCTGGTGTTGCAGGTCTTGCACCTAACGTTGCATTTTATCTAGATGAGCAGCCATTGGCACAGCCTGGCCGTAATCTTGACGTTTATGCAGCTGACTTGAGTCGCGTTGAGGTTCTAGCTGGACCACAGGGCACTTTGTTTGGTTCTAGCTCTCAGGCAGGTACTGTTCGTTTAATTACCAACAAGCCTGATCCTTCTGAAGCATACGGTAAGCTGAAGATGGGCTTTTCGCAAACTAACTCAGGCGGAACTAGCAACAACTACGAAGCTATGTACAACTTGCCAGTGAGTGACAAGGTGACATTGCGCGGTGTTGTTTACAGTGATGATAAGGGCGGTTATATCGATAACGTCCATGGCTCTCGTACGGTTCAAGAGAGCGCTCGTTTCCGTAAGGAAGGATTCATGCGTTCTAATGGTGTTGCCGTTAGCGCAGCTCGTGCTGGATTTCAAAGTGGCGGGGCTGATGCAAATGGCGATGGCTATGCGGATATGCCTGGTGTGAATTTTATTGCTGCGGATAATACGGCTTTTTTAGAAGAAGATTTTAACCAATCTAAGTATACCGGTGCTCGATTAAGTGCTTTGATTAGCTTGAGTGATGATTGGGAACTTTTACTTTCACACACTACTCAAGAGCTTGAAGCAGATGGTGTTTTCTTTGCTGACCCTAATTTAGGTGACCTTGAGATTCAAAGCTATATTGATGATTCATTGAAAGATGAGTTTGATAATACAAGCTGGACTCTGACAGGCCGTGTTGCTGGATTAGACGTTGTTTATACCGGTGCTTATACAGAGCGTACTGCAGATCAAAATATTGGCTACTCTGATTATATGTTTGTAGGCCAGTATCTGCCTTACTACATATGTGACTATTCGGTGACTTATGGCAACGGAACAGGTACCTGTTACGAGCCAAACATGTCAGCACCTAGCCACTCAGAAACTGAAGTATCAACCCATGAGATTCGTATCACAACAGATCAAGACAAGCGTACACGTCTGACTGCTGGTGCCTTCTTTAGTGATACTACACTCCAAGAGCGAGTTAGCTTTACTTATCCTGGCAGCATTAAAGCCCAGGGTTGGGGTGGAGCGGGCTCAGGCCCAGGTTTTGCAAATCCTAACTACTCATATGGTGATGGATACCTTTCAAGCAATGACCCTTATGCACCAGGTGAGATCTTCCGTAACGATATTCAGCGGACTGATGAGCAAATGGGTGTGTTTGGAGAGTTAAGCTATGATGTTAGTGACGAACTTTCTGTGACATTAGGGGCACGTTACTACGATATCGAGATTGACTTTGATGGTAGTGCTGCGGGATCGTTCTACAACTTCTGTGGTAGCTCAAACCCATCTTGTGTAGATGCACAGGTCTTTGGTACTAACATTGCGACTCTCTACGGTGGAGATAACCCTACCTCAGGTATCGATAAGTCCACAGCTGATGGCACGATCTTTAAGTTGACTGCGTCTTACACGCCAACTGAAGATATGCTGCTGTATGCAACAATGTCTGAAGGTTTCCGAGCTGGTTTCTTAAACCGTCCCGGTGGTTATACTAGTCAAGACGGCCTTTACACAGTTCCTTATCAGTTCGGTACGGATGACATGATGAACTATGAGTTTGGCTGGAAAGCTGACATGATGGACGGACGTATGCGTTTCAATGGTAGTGTGTTTATGGCTCAGATTGACGGCTTACAAACCACTATTTTCGATCCAAGTATTGCTAACTTGTTCTTCTC
>LWDU01040463.1_pt1 | contig 12178 bp, 4 predicted proteins | sample 727161 | NCBI WGS metagenome assembly LWDU01 (sample SAMN04566230, study PRJNA314399) | hydrothermal vent metagenome | isolation source: deep sea hydrothermal plume seawater | place: Mexico: Gulf of California, Guaymas Basin | collected 2004-07-11 | reverse complement strand
TCTTCGGCAACGAATTGGAACAGGATTTTCAAAAGCTGGGCAAAGAAAATGGAGTCGCCGAAAGTAGTCGTAATAGCTCAAAGAGCATGCGTGGTGGGGTTGGCGGTGGGGGGGCTCCAGGTGCACCAACTGAGGGTATGGCGATGGCTGCCATGGCCGACGCCGACGAATCGGCAAGTCCGGCGGCGACGGCTAACGCAGCGCCGAAAGTACGAAAGAGCTTCGCAGATACCGCGTATTGGGTGAGCGCACTAAACACCGATGATGAGGGGTTTGCAGAAGTCGAAATTGCCATGCCAGAGAATCTCACCACTTGGAAGATTCGCACGTGGGCCGTAAGCCACGGAACTCGAGTCGGGCAGGGTGAAGCCGAGGTGATCACTCGTAAGAACGTCATCCTCCGTATGCAGACTCCGCGGTTCGTGATTGAGCGGGACGAAGTGGTTCTGTCAGCGAATGTGCACAACTATCTCGCCGAGGCGGTCACTTTCGCCATCTCGATTGTGCTGCCCGATGGGCTGCTGTCCACGTCGGATCCTATCACGCGGAATGTCACGATTGAGGCTAACGGCGAGGCCCGCGTCGATTGGCGCGCTCGCGTGTTGGGAGAGGGTGAAGCGAAAGTCCAGATGGTCGCTGCCAGCGATATTGAATCGGACGCCATGGAGATGGCTTTTCCGTGCAACGTCCACGGAGCGCTCCGTACCCAAAGTTGGGCCGGAACGGTGCCTCGCGGCAAGGACTCTAAATCGATCATGGTCGAAGTGCCGGCCGAGCGACGTGTTGATCAATCGCAGTTGATCGTGCAGTATTCGCCCTCGTTGGCGGTCGCCATGGTCGACGCTCTTCCCTACCTGGCTGCCTATCCGTACGGGTGTACCGAGCAGACATTGAACCGGTTTGTTCCGGCCGTCGTGACGCGAAAGACTCTTCTTGACATGGATCTGGATCTGAAAGCGATCCGCGATAAAAGGACCAATTTAAATGCACAGGAAATTGGTGACGGGAAAGATCGAGCGGCTCAATGGAAACGGTTCCAAAGCAATCCAGTTTTCGATGAGGAAAAATTAGACGACATGATCGCGGCTGGCATAACTCGGCTGACCAACATGCAAAATCCTGACGGAGGTTGGGGCTGGTTTGGAGGAAGTCGAAGTTACGCACACACCACGGCGGTTGTTGTCCATGGCCTGCAGATTGCTCAAGAGAGCGACGCGAAGGTCCCGCCAAATCTGGTGGCTTCAGGCATTCGATGGCTGAAAAAGTACCAAGTGGGCGAGGTGACAAAGTTGCGTAACGGCGCGACCGAAACGAAGCCGTACAAGAAACGGGCTGACGATACAGATGCCTTGCTTTACATGCTCCTCTGCGAAGCTGGGCAGCCGAGTAACGCGATGCGCGACTTTCTTTATCGCGACCGAGCGTCCATTTCGGTCTATGGGCTATCCGTTTACGCTTTGGGACTCTACCACGTCGAGGAGATAGAGAAATTGCAAATGGTGCAGCGCAACATCGAGCAGTACCTTGTTGAAGATGCTGACAACGAGACGGCGTATCTCGATCTTCCGATCGGCGGCTACTGGTGGCATTGGTACGGCAATGAAGTTGAAACTCATGCGTATTATCTCAAATTGTTATCGCGAGTCGAACCGAAGTCGGTCAAGGCTCAGCGATTCGCCAAGTATCTCGTCAATCAGCGAAAACACAGCACCTACTGGAACTCAACTCGTGATACGGCACTCTGCATCGAGTCGTTTGCAGCGTACTTGGCGGCGAGTGATGAACTGAAAGGAGAGATGACCGTCGAAGTTCTTTGGGATGGTGAGGTTGTCAAGACGGTCGAGATTTCGCCCGATACGCTGTTCACCTATGACAATCGATTCACGATGTCTGCTGATGATCTGACGACCGGCGAACACAAAATCGAGCTGCGGCGAAAAGGGGATGGTCCCGTTTACTTCAACGCCTACCTGTCTGTATTTGATAAGCGGGACAAGATTCCTTCGGCTGGTCTCGAGGTAAAGGTGCGAAGGAACTACTATCGCCTGGTACCAAAAGACGCCGAGGTCAATCGGCCTGGCGCCGACGGTCGCGCCGTTGTCGGGGCGGTCGACGCTTTCGATCGGATTCCAATCACAGCCGACACAGTGCTCAATAGTGGAGATCTTGTCGAAGTTGAATTGGTCGTAACATCCAAGAACGATTACGAGTACTTGCTGTTGGAGGATTACAAACCGGCCGGCTTTGAGGCCGTTGGCGTGCGAAGTGGCTACGACTATCAGGGAATACCGACGTACCGCGAGTACCGAGACAATCGAGTCGCCATTTTTGCGCATCGATTGCCACGTGGTGAACGCAGTATTCGATACAAGGTCCGCGCCGAGATCCCGGGACGCTTTAGCGCGCTCCCCACCCAAATCACAGGAATGTACGCTCCAGAACTCCGCGGGAATTCCGACGAAAACAAAGTGTCGATAAAATAGTTTGATTCTCCGGAAAATCGTAGCGTGTTCAATTGAAAAATCAGCCGGCATGCGTTAGCGTCCGGTTCTTGCCACCAAAAAAACGTCGGTCAACGTAGGCGAGAACCGTGGGCTAGCGCCCAGCGGCAGATGACAATGTCAGAACCGGCAGCGGCACAAGTGGCACACATTGCCTGACACACTATTCAGGGCGAAGGGGCCAAAATGACTCAGCCGCCTTGGTGACCATTCCTTCAAAGACGGTACTTGCCGATTCTGCCTCCATCTGCAGTTCGTTTTCAAAACGCAGGCGTTGGTGTGGGGACGGTGGTTCATCGTCGACTTTGACTAGCTCGAAGGCGACTAAGTTTGTGGCATCACTTCGGCTGAAGTACAGTATGGACTGCAACTCATGTTCGTCTCGATCCCAATACCACGGGATCGCGGCCACATCCTGTAGCTCGGCGATTTTTCGATCGCAGTCGGTCAACTGCCGACGAGTGATAGCGGCGTCTTCTGCCGCCTGGACTAGCAGCGAGGCCCACTGACGCCGATTCCCCGTTGCAGAATGGGCATTTGTCGTTTGTGGCGTCGAGGACTGGCGGTCATGGTTCGGTCAATTGGTGCTTGCTGTGACGTCCCTGCCAAGACACTTCTGGTTCCCCCCATTACACGATGTTAATGCGACGGCGTCGACTAAACAGATTTTCATTAGTTGAGTTTTTCGCAAAATGGCACAGGTGGCAAACGGGAGGTTCCGGTTGTGACGGACCCATTCCGTCGACTCCAGGACATAGCATTCAATGAGGATCTTTCTGAAAGGCCGGTAGTTTTCGATGACCACCTGCTTTTACAATGGTGAAGCCAGTTCTCTATCACGACCAAAAGGTAGAGTTGGCAAGGAGCGAGGTAACCGGAAGCGTTAGCGAGGGATGACGAAAACGACAGCTTACGCATCGCGTTAGAAACGGCGGCTCTCTCCCGCATTTCAGTATTTGACGTTAACGAATCAAGAATATCAGCAGAGAAAACAAAAGATGCAAAGTCGATATTTCGCGGCGTTGTTCGGTTTCACGGTCAGTTTGCTGATCGGACCGCAGACTGCAGTCGTGGCCCAGACATTGGAGAGTCGCCTTAAACAGCAGTCTCCACAGTCTCTCGCCAAGCAGGCGTTGGAAACGGGTGATGCAAAACGTGGAGCCGTCTTGTTTCACCAGCGTTTCATGAGTTGTGTTTTGTGCCATGTGGAGCGGGAGGGCGAACGGGGAGGCACGCTGGGGCCTCGTTTGGTCGCGTTGGACGAAAAACCCGCGGCGGAGAAAATCGTTGAGGCAATCTTGACGCCGTCCAAGACCCTGCGGAAAGGATTCGAATCGTATGTCTTGGTGACCGTCGACGGTAGGACGATCAACGGGATCCTGCGAAATCGAACGGCGCAATTCGTCGAAATGGCCGTCTTGGATAAGGGAGGCCAGGTGGAGCGATTTGCGGTTGAGGACATCGACGAACTCTTCGCCAGCAAACAATCGATCATGCCGGCGGGTTTGGTGAACCAACTCGCCAGCCCCCAGCAGTTTCTGGATCTTGTCCGCTACGTCAACGATGTCGTGCAGGGCGGTCCAGTGGTTGCGCAGCAGCTAAAGCCCTCGGCGGCCCTGCTGGCGCCAGTGCTACCTGAGTATGAATCGCGAGTCGATCACCGAGGGCTGCTGGCAGATTTGGACAACGCTGCGTTTGCTCGTGGCAAGGAAATCTACCAGCGATTGTGTATCAACTGTCATGGCACGCACGACCGACCGGGTTCGTTACCAACATCACTCAAGTTTGCCTCTGACAAGTTCAAGAATGGTCACGACCCATACACGATGTATCAGACATTGACTCGTGGATTCGGAATGATGGCGCCACAAACCTGGATGGTGCCACAGCAGAAGTACGATGTCATCCACTACATCCGCTCGGCTTACCTGCAGCGGTTCAACTCGTCCCAGTTCGTCGACCTGTCGGAAAGCTACTTGGCTGGACTGCCTATTGGAGACACACGCGGTCCGGCACCGGTCAAGTATGAACCGTGGGTAACGATGGACTATGGCCCGACGATGACCAATACCTTTGAGGTTGGTGGTAAAGGCGAGAACTTTGCCTACAAGGGAATAGCGGTTCGATTGGATAAGGGGGCGGGCGGTGTTTCACGGGGACGTAGCTGGATGGTGTTTGATCACGACACGATGAGGATGGCAGCGGCGTGGACCGGAAGTGGCTATATCGATTGGAACGGGATTCACTTCAACGGCCGGCACAATATCCATCCTCGCGTCGTAGGTGACGTCCACGCCAGCATTCCCACGGGGCCCGGCTGGGCGGATCCGGAAACGGGTTCGTTTGACGACCCACGAATCGAGGGACGCGACGGTCGTCGCTATGGCCCCCTACCTCGACAATGGGCGCACTACAAGGGACTTTATCACTATGACCAGCGAGCAATAATCGAATACACGGTCGGCCGCGTTGCCGTTTTGGAATCACCGCAGTCGTACGGTGATGTCGAACGGCCTATTTTCGCCCGCGTTTTGAATGTTGGAGCGAGGCAAGTTCCACTTACTATGCGGGTCGTTCGCCGTCGTGGCGCGTTCTCGCAGGTTGCGCTGAGCGACGGAACGAAGATCGCAGTCCTTAGTTCAGTGGAAGAAAAAGCGTCGAGTAAGGAACAGGCCGCCGGGCCCGTCAAGTTCGACGGAAAGCGATTTGTCGAGATTGTTGAGGGGCAAGTCTTTGACATGACGGGTCGCGATTTTACGATCGTCGCCAGGATTAAGACTCGCAAGGACGGTGTGATTTTCGCCAAGACCAAGCCGGATTCGCCTTGGTTGGCCGACGGAAAAGCACTGTTTGTCCGTGGGGGAAGACTCTGCTACGACATCGGCTGGGTTGGCGCGGTCTCTTCGAAACGCCGCGTGGCGGATGGCAAATGGCACGACGTGGCGGCCGTGTTTGACAGCCGAAAGGGAGAACTACAACTGTATATCGATGGAGAACTGGATGCCCGTGGCGAACTACAGCCGAAGAGCGCAGTCGACGGTCACGTGATACGCATTGGGTACTCGACCGATAACTTCCCAACGGATCCCCATTGGCGAGGCCAAATTCAAGAGGTTCGCTTGTACCAGTCGGCCCTCGAGAAACCGACGATGGCCACCGCAGGCAAGGATTTGGTTTCCCATTGGCGGCTGGTTGCCTCGGCTGGCAAAGTCGCGAATCTCGTGAAGTCCAAGCCGGCGGGTCAGTTCGTGGAGGGTAGTGGTGCAGCTGGCACAGCTGCCCTGTCCGACGGTGCACTGGTTGCCGGTGTGACCGGTCTGCCGGAAAGTGCCTCGTTCAAACTGGCGGAGGACGGCGATCTTCGGTTGACCATTCCTGCGGGCGATGCGGCCGAGTTTGTCGTTTGGTTTGTGTCATTACCCGAGGGGCAACCCTGGCGCAAGTGGATGGATACGGCCACGCTTCCGCAACCAGAGTCTCTCACTCGGTACACTCAGGGTGGCCCGCCTCGATGGGGAGAGATTGAAACCACCGCCACCATCGGATCGGGTGACGGGCCATTTGCCATTGATGTGTTGACGCGTCCGACCGTGAATCCGTGGCAGTCCCGTGTGCGTTTGACTGGACACGACTTCCTGCCCGGCGGTGACCAAGTGGTCGTCACCGCATGGGATGGTGACGTCTGGATGGTCAGTGGTTTGAGTGGACTGTCGACGGAGAATAAAACAGCAACGCTGCGATGGCGACGGATCGCGTCGGGGATGTTCCAACCTCTGGGAGTGAAGTATCACAAGGGCAAGATTTTCGTCACCTGTCGTGACCAGTTGGCAGTCCTAGAGGATTTGAATGCTGACGGCGAAGTGGATCACTATGTCAGTTTTAATAACGACCACCAGGTAACGGACCATTTTCATGAATTTGCCATGGGATTGCAGATCGATGATGCGGGGTATTTTTACTACGCCAAGTCTGCGCGACACGCGTTACCGGCGCTGGTGCCGCACCACGGCACGCTGCTTCGAGTTAGCCCGGATGGAAAACGGACGGATATTGTTGCGGTGGGTTTCCGTGCCGCAAATGGTGTTTGCCTAAATCCAGACGGCACATTTATTGTCACTGACCAAGAGGGGCATTGGAATCCGAAGAATCGAATCAATTGGGTGAAGCCCGGTCAGTTCTATGGCAACATGTTCGGGTATCATGACATCACCGATACATCCGACGAAGCGATGACGGCGCCGTTATGTTGGATTACCAACAGCTTCGACCGCTCGCCGGCCGAACTGCTCTGGGTGGACAGCCCGGCCTGGGGACCCCTTAATGGCTCTCTCTTGAACCTCTCCTACGGCTACGGCAAAGTTTTTGTCGTGCCCCACGAGAAGTTAGAAAACGGTCAGGTGCAAGGAGGGATGTGCGAGCTTCCGATTCCGCAGTTTCCAACAGGCGTCATGCGTGGTCGCTTTCATCCGGTAGACAAGCAGCTTTATTTGAGTGGGATGTTCGCCTGGGCGGGAAATCAGCACCAGCCCGGCGGTTTCTATCGCCTCCGGTATACGGGGCAACCGGTTCATCTGCCGGTGGGGTTACGCGCGCACAAGAACGGAGTGTCATTGCGATTCACCGAGCCGCTCGATGCAGAACAGGCCATGCAAATCAAAAACTACGCAGTGAAAACATGGTCATTGAAACGCACTCAGTCGTACGGATCGAAACACTACGATGAGAAGAAGTTGAAGATCGACCGAGTTGACGTTTCCGACGGGGGGCGAGCTGTGTTCCTAGCGATCGAGGGAATTGAGCCGACCTGGTGCATGGAAATCGTTTACTCCTTGAAAGGCAGTGGTGGTGAGGAGGTGAACGGCACGATTCACAATACAATTCATGAATTGGGTTCGTCCCATTGACTTGACCCGGCGCGTAAGCGAGGGATGCCAAACCAGTTCACCCCTCTCACGCACAGCGATTCGTAACCCGAAGCGTCAGCGAGGGATAATGCAGTCCGCCCCCGCCCTGACGTAAGGGACACCAGTTGAGATACAATTCAATCGTCTTCATCGGAGGTTCATCCTATGCGGTCTTGTACATTTTCCATACTGCTAGCAACGGCAGTGGCCTTGAACGCCGGTTCGGCGGCGGCGCGAGATGCTGCGACCGCTCAATGGATCTGGGACAGTGCAACACCATCAGAGATCGTTTATTTCCGCTTGGTCATTAATGTCGTTGGCAGTCCCAAGAGCTGTTCGATCGTGGCGGCATGCGATAACCAGATGGTGGCATTTGTGAACGGCCAGAAGGTCTTGGAAAACCGTTCGTGGGAACAGCCCGTGCGAGCGGACATTTCCATGCATCTACGACCGGGTGAAAATATTATCGCGATCGCTGGTCGAAACGCCGGCGGACCGGCCGGCCTGGTTGGTCGTATCGACGTCAAGACGGATCTAGCTGAGACCAGCTGGGTAACGGATGATAAGTGGTTAGTGGCCACGAAACAAAGAGACGATTGGCGACAAGGCGCAGCCAAAGAGGGATGGGCGAAAGCCCATGTTGTCGGGCCGATTGGTTCGGAGCCCTGGACGAGCGTAACCGCTGAACGTCTTACCGCTGAACGTCTTACCGCGGCGCGTGTTCCTCGTGAGGTGACAGCCACACCGGCCGAATCGGTTACGGTCCTGAAGGGGTTTGAAGTTGAGTTACTATACTCCGTACCGATGGCCGAGCAGGGATCGTGGGTCTCACTGACAGTGGATCCGAAGGGAAGGCTGATTACGTCGGACCAATATGGAAAACTCTATCGGATTACGCCACCGAATAAGGACGGACCGGACCAGATTCAGATCGAGACACTTGCGGTCGATGTCGGTACGGCGCACGGTCTACTGTATGCCTTTGACAGTCTCTACGTGGTCGCCGGTGAGAAAGAACAAGGCCTGTACCGTGTGAGAGATACCAATGGTGACGACCAGTTCGACACGACGTTGAAGCTGCGGACTCTCAAGGGTGGTGGCGAGCATGGGCCGCATGCAGTGATTCTCTCGCCGGACGGGAAGTCACTTTACATCTGTGCTGGCAATCACACGGATCTAACGGAAATTAGCGGGTCTCTATTGACTCAGGTTTGGCAGGAAGACCAACTGCTCCCGCGGATGTGGGATGCCGGAGGTCACGCGGTCGGAAAATTGGCGCCAGGTGGTTGGATCTGCCGGACAGATCCGGAGGGTCGGGAATTTGAGTTGGTCAGCGCAGGTTTCCGCAATGAATTCGATATTGCGTTTAATGCAGACGGCGAGTTGTTCACCTACGACGCCGATATGGAATGGGACATTGGCAGTCCGTGGTATCGACCCACTCGTGTGTGTCACGCAACCGCGGGCAGCGAATTCGGTTGGCGTTCCGGAACGGGAAAATGGCCTAATTTCTATCCTGACAGTTTACCCGCGGCGGTAGATATTGGCCCTGGATCCCCGACGGGAATCGTTTTCGGTTACGGGGCAAAATTTCCAGCTAAATATCAAAACGCGTTGTTTGTCTGTGACTGGAGCTTCGGAAAATTGTACGCGGTGCATCTGCAAGCAGACGGGAGTTCCTATACGGGGCAAGCCGAGTTGTTTGCCACCGCTTCGCCATTTGCATTGACGGACATTGTCGTCAACCCGCACGATGGGGCCATCTACTTTGCCACCGGTGGCCGTCGGACACAATCCGGTCTCTACCGGATCAAGTACACCGGTAAAGAGAGTACGGAAAAGGCCGATGGGAAAAACAAGGACGGACGCAAACTCCGAACGATGCGACACAAGCTCGAAGACCTAATTCATGGCGACGACGCCGGAGCGATCGAGACGGCCTGGCAGTGCCTGTCGCACAGTGACCGGTTTGTGCGTTTCGCCGCTCGTACGGTAATCGAACATCGACCCGTTGAGACTTGGGCCAACCGTGTTGTCCGCGAGAAAGACGTTGAAACCCTGTTGCAAGCGACTCTCGCCCTGGCGCGGTGTGCTGCGGACAATCCCAGCGAGACAGTGGTGGGCACATTATCCAGATTGAAGTGGCAGGAATTAACGGTAGGCCAGCGACTTTCCTTGCTGCGAGTTTATGGTGTTACGTTTGCTCGACACGGAGCGCCAAATGCGTCACAGCGGCAACGAGTCCTCAAGCAAGTCAACGCAGCGTTTCCAGCCGGAGACTCGATTCTCGACCAGGAACTTGCCAGAGTGTTGATTTTCTTGAACGCGTCGGACATCGTGGAAAGAACCGTCGGCCTATTGCAGTCGTCACCGACACAGGAAGAACAAATCAATTACGCGCTGTTCCTCCGCAACGCCAAGGAGGGGTGGTCTCCGCAACTCCGCACCGACTATTTTGAGTGGTTTCTTCAGTCGGGAACACATCGTGGTGGGCACAGCTTTCAAGGATTCTTGAAGAACATTCGTTCCGAGGCGGCTGCGTCGATGTCGGACGGCGAGCGGGAAAGTTTGGCTGTCCTGATCGAGACGCCACTCAGTCAGGCGCCACCAGAAGGACCGCCTCGTGATTTTGTCAAAAAATGGACCGTTGCCGAGTTGTTGGAGCAGGCCGATAGTCCCGGCAAACGAAACTTTGAACGGGGAAGCAAAATGTTCGCTGCCGCGAATTGTTTCAAGTGTCACCGTGTTCAAGGCCGAGGCGGGATCATTGGTCCGGACTTGACCGGCGTCGGAAAACGGTTCGACAACAAGTACCTTTTGGAGTCGCTGATCGAACCCAGTAAGGTCGTGTCGGACCAATATCAAGCAACCGTCTTTGTGCTGGAGGATGGCCGAACGGTCATCGGGAAAGTGGCCAACCTCGGCGGAAAGAACATGTCGGTGATCACGAACATGTTGGAACCGGGGAAATTCACCGGAATAGCGCGAGATTCCATCGACGAGCAATTTCCCTCGAAGACTTCGATGATGCCAGAATCGCTGTTGGATACCCTCAGCGACGAAGAAATACTGGATCTACTGGCGTTCCTGAAGTCGGGTGGTGACGCTGACGCTGCGGTCTTTCAGCGGTAGCATGCGGTTCGGATGGAACGCTGATTCGCCTGATTTTGCCTCGTTACGGCCCGTTTACATTGTTCTCCAAACCTGCCCTCTATAATATCGTATCGGGTACTGTGGCCGGGCTGGGATATTGAAGAGAGTGATCGATGACGCGTCAGATCCTGATTGTCGAGGACGATGTTGCGATTCGGGAGGGCGTTCGAGACGCCCTTGAGGGGTCGGGTTTCGCTTGTTTGGAGGCCGAGGATGCCACAACAGCCATCGAACTGATCCATTCGACAATACCGGACTTGGTCTTGTTGGACGTCGTGTTACCGGACTTTGACGGTTTCGCTGTTCTACAGCGTGTTCGAGAGAGCCACCCCTCGCTGCCGGTCATCATGCTGACCGCACGGGGCGAGGAGCAGCTGCGCGTGAAGGGATTGCGGCAGGGTGCCGATGACTACGTCGTCAAGCCGTTTAGCGTGTCGGAACTGCTCGCGCGAATCGATGCAGTGCTGAGGCGTTACCCGCAAAACGACATGATGCGTGATCGAATTGACCTGGGAAACAACGGTCAAGTCGATTTCGTCCGCAAAATGGTCTCGTGGTCTAGTGGTCAAACAGCTGATCTTTCCGAGCGTGAGGCCGATTTATTGTGGTACCTCTATTCACAGCGCGGCCGACCGGTGGGTCGCGATGAGCTGATTGAACGTGTGTGGAAATTGAACCCACAAGGTGTTCACACTCGCACGATTGACGTACATGTGGGACGGCTGCGTGAGAAGATTGGCGATGGCGGTGAGACCCCAGAACGAATCGTCACGATTCGAGGGCGAGGCTATATGTTCGTAGCTGCGGAGGGTGACGGATGAAATGCCCGATCGTTGTCTGGTTGATTTTCGCAACGTGCGTCATGAGTATCACTGGCGTTATGGCTTGGCTGACCGTACGAGCGGTTACCAGCGTGCACGAGGAGCAACGTCGAGAGGTAGCGGAGTCGAGCGAACGACTGGCACTTTGGAGAATCGACTCGGCGTTGATGCCGTTGATTATCCAAGAGAGTGCTCGTCAACATATGCTGTACGTCGGTGACCAGTTACCACTCGATGCGAGCAACAGCAACTCGTACCGAGCTGACGTGCAGATTCGAGGGCAGGATCAGGCGACCAACGCTCCAGCGGGGCAGGCAAATTGGTCTCCCGTGGGTGTTCAGCCTGGCGGTGTCCAAGCGGGCGGTGTTCAGGCAAATCAACCGGCCTATCGCCAACTAACGCCTCTCAATCCGGCTCCGACCGCTCCGTCTCAACAGTCGGAGAATCAGGGTCCACAAACTCACCAACAACAGGCTCGACAACAGAGGCAGGTCTATGTACCGCAAGGCCGACCTGCGCAACAGGAACTGTTCCAGCAATTTTCGCAGAGTGGATCGCAACAAATTCCCGCTGGACCGACGAATTTTGTTCTTCCAACGGTGGCGCCACCTGCGCGAGTTACTGAGTCGGCGACACCATTTGTGCAACTCTATTTTTCCAGTTCTGATGCTGGGATGAGACTTACCTCGGCGCCGCTAGCCCATACCCAACCTGTCGGCGAGCTCTGGCAGAGATTTTCCACCAATGTCACGGTCGGCGATTTTAGTCGACAGTTGCCATCTGCCGACGAGGACACAGT
>LWDU01032712.1_pt1 | contig 12184 bp, 16 predicted proteins | sample 727161 | NCBI WGS metagenome assembly LWDU01 (sample SAMN04566230, study PRJNA314399) | hydrothermal vent metagenome | isolation source: deep sea hydrothermal plume seawater | place: Mexico: Gulf of California, Guaymas Basin | collected 2004-07-11 | reverse complement strand
AGCTGAAATAGCAGCTTTAGAAGCTAATGGAACAAATAATTCTGCTGAGATTGATAGATTAAACGGAGATGTTTCAAACCTAACTGCTGAAGTTAGTTCATATATCGCTAGTGCAGCAAATGATTCTACTGAAATTACTCGATTAAATAGCGAAATTTCAAACAGAACATCCGAAATAGCAGCTTTAGAAGCGAATGGAATAACTTATTTAGCAGATATTGATAGATTAAACGGAGATGTTTCAAACTTAACTGCTGAAGTTTCAGAGTATATTACTCAACTTAATACTATTACTGATCAAAGAGATGAAAATGCAACGCTTGCAAGTTCATTAGAAGATCAATTAGGTAATGCTACTGATCAAAGAGATGAAAATGCAACTGAAGTTGAAATACTTGAAGCTGCGTTGAATGATGCTAAAGCTGATAACACTGATTTAGTTGTTGGTGGAATAGTTGGAGCAGCGATTGGTGCAGTAATTGCTACAAAGCGAGCAACTAGTAAACCCCAAGTTGATTATGGTTCTGATGAAGAAGAGTAACTAATTAGTAAAAAAGATAAAATGAAATATACGCTAAACAAATTAATTGAAGAAATATCCTCAGAAAATCCAAACTGGACTGATAAACGTATCTCTTGGTTTATTAACTCAGTTCGTGATGAAAAAGGCACTAATTATAATTCATTAACTAGATCTAATCGAAACGCGATTTCAATACTATCAGATTCCGAATTAGAATTATATGTTGGTTCATTATTTGGAAGAAGTATTTTGGATGATGCAAATAACTCTGCTGGACAAATCATCGCTGATGCTCAACAAATCAGAGATGATGCTCACGCCGAAGGTGGAAGATATTTAGCCAATCTTAAGGCTGCTCGAGTAGTTGAGCTACATACGAAACATTTGCCTTCAGAGAGCGCCCTAATGCGCATGCCAAGAGCAGGAATTTTTGATTATGCCCAAATCATTGGCTGTACTGTAAATGACGAAATGAGTAAGCAAGAGATCGTAGATACAATACGTAATGATTATGATGGTCTTGAAAAAGATGTAATAGTTGTACCAGATAAATCTGGACAAGATGAGCGTGTTAATCAACGAGAAATTAGACTTGGATTTATTGAAGAAGCCAGTTCTAGACGAGAAAGTAAATTGAACGATCTCGAAGATGAATTGCATAATCGTCAAAGTGAATTACAGAGCCTGGAAAACACAATGAGCGATGAAGAAAACGAACAGAGACGAAATAAACGTTTAAAATTAGCTCAACGGATTGGATATGTTATGGCAGGAGTAACACTTGCTGCCGGAGCAGTATATGGCGAATATACGGGTATAACTGACTTTGTAAATTTCAGTCATTTACGAGGATAATATTTTAAATTTGGGAGTGTTCTACTCGCTTTCTCCGACTTTTGAAAATTGATTGAGCATAAGACTTTTAAACTATGTTTAATCAGTTGGATTACTGGTCCAGTAGCGTAGCCTGGTTAGCGCGCACGACTGATAATCGTGAGGTCGCAAGTTCAAATCTTGCCTGGACCACTAATTTTTCAAATGAAAGAATTCTTAAATTGGAGTACTATAAAATAGTATGATTGAATATTTGAGTCAGTTTAATCCTAAATCTGTTTCAATAGGTATAATTATTTTTTCAATTGCGCTTGCAATTCTCATGCGGAGAGTTTTGAAAGTTGTTGGCAAATTTGCAGCAAATACTAAAACTCAAGTTGATGAAATTATACTAGGAAATATTCGTGCACCAATTCAAGTTCTGATAATTACGTTCGGTTTCTTTTTTGCTGTCAAATATTCTCAACCAGAATTTTCAGTTGGAATTGTTAGTATTCTTCAAATCTTTTCAATATTATGGATTATAGCAATAACGTTTCTTGTTTCAAGAATTATTAAGTCACTTTTTGAAGTATATACTTATGAACTCAAATCAAAATTACATAGGAAAATTGATGATACGTTATTTAATTTTTCTCGAAAGTTGATTAATTTTGCAGTATATATTGTTGCTTTGTCTATTATTCTAAAACAGTTTGGTATAGAAATAACGCCTTTATTAGCAGGCCTAGGAATTGCAGGTATTGCTATTGCTATGGCATTGAAGGATACTCTTTCTAATTTCTTATCAGCGATTTATATAACTGCAGATCGACCCATGAAGCTTGGAGATTACATTGAATTGGATTCTAATACTGCAGGATATGTTGTAGATATTGGCTGGCGTACAACAAGATTGAGAACTTGGGATCACAATTATTTGATATTACCAAATTCAAAGATTGCAGAATCTGTTTTTAGAAATTATAATGCACCTAAAACTGAAATGACAACTTTGGTTTCTTGCGGAGTCTCATATGATTCTGATTTGAAAAAGGTAGAGAAAGTTGCATTGGCTGTGGCAAAAAAGGTTCAAAAATCAGTTGATGGAACAATTAAATCTTATGAACCTAGTTTGAGATTCAGAGAGTTTGCAGATAGCGCCATAACATTTACTGTAAGTTTGAGAGTTAAAAATCGAGAGAGTCGTGGGAGAGTCGTACACGAATTCATTAAGGCTTTGAAAGTAAGCTTCGATAAAGAAAAGATAGAGATTCCTTTCCCTCAAATGGATGTTTATATGAAGAAGAGATAGTTTTTTATTGATTCAATAGTTACTAATTTTATGCGAAGTGGTTATCTCTTCTTATTCTAAAGAACACTTTCTCCAGACATAATTATTTAAATCTTAAGGCGGTTGTATTGATATGACCAATTTGATTAAACTTGCTGAAATGTTACAGGATTCTGAAATTACTATTTTGAAGAGTTTAGCTAAGCGAGAACTAGTTGATGCTCATAAAGATTTAACCAAATCTGAATTTTATCGGAGTGCGATGTATCTAGAGAATAAGAACTTAGTAGATATTATTCGAGCTGAAAAGCAAGTTGTGGTTATAGATCGGAATGGGAAGACTGCGTTGGAAGTTGGTTTGCCTGAATTAAGATTGCTTGAACTGCTTCGGAAAGAAAGTTTGGTCCTTAGTGAGGCTGAAAATCGGCTTGGTAATGACGAGCTTCGTTTTGCTATGGGTTATTGTCGTAAATCTGGATGGATTACTATTGACAATGGCGGATTGAAAATTACTTCGGAAGGTAGAAAAATTAAAACTAGTGAAGAATCAAAATTATTGAAGAAAATTGGCAATGGTGAAATGGATTTGGATAAAGTTGGATATTTACAACACGCATATGTCCTTTTATCAAAAAGGAAGAAAATGATTTCAACAATTCCTCGAGTTAGCATTCATTTGAAAGGAAATGCCTTAGGTTCAGAAGTGCTTAAATTCTTACCAAAAGGTAAGCGAATTGAGCGTTTAACTCCAGCTATGCTTAAATCTGGTACATGGAAGAACGCTATATTTAGACGTTATGATGTTGAAGCGCCAGTTCCTACGGCAGATATAGGCAAGAAGCAATTATATTTACAATTTCTTGATGATATTCGATTAAAGATGGTTGAATTGGGTTTTGAAGAGATGGATGGGCCTCTTATTGAGACTCAATTCTGGAATTTTGATGCTCTTTATCAACCACAGAATCATCCTGCTAGAACTTGGACTGACACATATCATTTGAATAGTCCTAAACTTGGAAGACTTCCGGAAGGAAAGCTTGTTGATGCAGTTAGATCAGCTCATGAGAACGGTGGAAAAACGGGTTCGATTGGTTGGAAGTATTCTTGGAATAGAGATATTGCAAAACAATTAATGCCTCGGGCGCATACTACTTCTGTTTCTGCAAGAGTTATGGCGGGAGATTTCAAAGTTCCAGGAAAATATTTTACAATTGGTCGAGTTTTTAGACCGGATGTTCTTGATGCGACCCACTTACTTGAATTTAATCAATTAGAATTTATGGTTGTTGATGAGAATTTGAATATGGGAAACTTGATGGGTGTATTGAAGAAATTTGCTGAAGAGTTTGCAGGCGCAACTAAAGTGCGATTCCTTCCAGATTATTATCCGTTCACTGAGCCAAGCGTTCAGATTGATGGTTATTCTCCTGAGTTGAGAAAGTGGGTTGAACTTGGCGGAGCAGGAATATTTAGACCAGAGATTACTGAGAGTCTTGGAATCAGTGCACCAGTATTAGCTGGAGCATTTGGAATAGATCGATTATTCCAGAAGAAGATCGCAAGCAAAGATATTCGAGAATTGTTCAGTGATGATTTAGCTTGGTTGAAACGAAAGGAGGTAATTTTGTAATGCCAACAATTGATGTACATAAACAAGATTTGGAAGAACTTGTAGGTAGAAAGTTTACTCTTGAAGAGCTTGAAGAATCTTTGAAGTTTGTCAAAGGTGAAATTGACGGAATTAGAGGTCATGAGTTGAAGATTGAAATTAAGTCAACAGATAGACCTGATCTTTGGAATGTTGAAGGAATTGCACGAGCTTTACGTTCACAATATTCCAAGAATCAAGGTATTCCGAAATATAATTTGAGTGCTCCAGTTATGACAATTAATGTATCTGAGAAAGTTAAGAAAGTTAGACCGTGCATTGCTGCAGCAATTATTCGTGATATTAAAATTGATGATGATATTCTGAAACAATTAATTCAATCTCAAGAAAAGATTGCTGGAACGTTTGGTAGACGAAGAAGAGAAGTTGCAATTGGAATTTTTAACTTAGACAAAATTGTTCCACCACTACTTTACACTGCAACTAAACCTGACGGACTTAAGTTTGAACCTTTAGATGGAGAACGGAAAATGACTCCTGCTGAAGTTTTGAAAATTCATCCTAAAGGAAAAGAGTTTGCACACTTAGTAAATAGTCATGATGTTTATCCAATTATTATTGATGGCGCAAAGGATGTTGTGTCAATGCCTCCGATTATTAATTCAGAGAAATCAGGAAGAGTTACAAAACGAAGTAAGAATTTGCTGATTGAAGTAACTGGTCTTGAAATGAGAAACGTTGAGACTGCTTTGAATATTTTGGCAATGAGTCTTGCGGATCGAGGTGGAAAGATTGAGCAAGTCAATATTGTTGATTCAAGAAATAATATAATTGTCACTCCGACATTTGCAGTTAAAGATTTCAAAGTTGATAAATATTTAATAAAACGAACATTTGGATTTATGCCGAGTGATAAAGAAATCAAGAGTTTACTTGAACGAAGTAGATATAATGTTGTTTCAGTTGATAAGACTGATGAAGGTCATGTTCATCTTCAATTCCCAACTTACCGACAAGACATAATGCACGCAATGGATGTAGTTGAAGATATGTTAATGACTTATGGATTTGATAATATTGAGCCTCATTATCCAGAGTTCTTTACTCAAGGAGAATTGAAACCAGCTACGATTAGAAATCAAAAACTTCGAGAAATTATGGTTGGAACTGGAGCTCAGGAAATTTCTACTTTCATTATAACTAATAAGAAAAATCTTTTTGAGAAGATGAATTTACCTGATGATGAAATTGTTGAAATTTCTAATCCCGTTTCAAGTAATTGGTCTGTTATGAGAAGTTGGCTTACGCCATCTTTGGTTGAATTGTTAAGCAAGAATACTAATGTTGAATATCCTCAGAAGATTTTCGAGTTGGGACAATGTGTCAAATTAAACACACGGTCTCAAGTTGGAAGTGAAGATATGTGGAAGATGGCTTATTCTGAAGCCGGAAGTAAAGTAACTTTTACTCATGCTAAAACTATTTTACAAGCTTATGCTAGAACTCTTGGAAAAGAATTGAAAGTTGTTTCTAAAGATCATCCAATGTTTATTACTGGAAGATCTGGGCAAGTTTATTTAGCTGGAACTGCGGTTGGAATTATTGGAGAGTTACATCCTCAAGTTTTGAGTAATTGGAAGATTGAAGTTCCAGTAGTAGTTTGGGAAATTGAGATTAGATAGTTAATAATTTTTTAGCTTTAGCTTGGCCTATTGCTAGAATAAATGGTGCAAGTCTTGGACCTGCTGTTTTGTTGATTAAGATTTTGTAGATTGGCTGGAAGAAATCTTTTGCTCCGATTTCATTCTCCTTAGTTATTCTTCCAAATTCTTTGAATAGTTGCTTTTCTGTTAAGTTATCTGAGAGTGTTTTTGCTAAGTCTTTGATTGCGGATTTTTGCTTTTCTGTTAGTTTTATTCGTGGAATCTTGTCGTTTATTTTGAAAACATATCTTTCTGTTGCAAATTCGTTAATCCAATTCCAAGCGCAAGTTAAAACTTGACTGTATCTATCTTTGTCAATCTTTCTTTTTAGATTTAGATGTTTTAATGCAGTATTAATATTTCCTTGATATATATTCATTAGCTCAACGCAGTGCTTGAAAGAAGGTTGGATTGGCATTGTTCTAGGAACTTTGTCAACTATTGACATCCGGTAAATTCTTTTGTTCTGAATTAATTCTTTATCATTAACTTTTTCAGTTCCAAATGCAACTCGTTCGGTATAATAGAAATCTTCGTAGTGTTTGATTATTCCCTCATCCATTGGATAAAATATTTCTGTTTTTGGAGTTCTACCTGCAAAAGTATATCTTGCTAATTCAGGAATATAGAATCTTAAAACATCTTTTAGTGATTGTGCATTTCCTGCAGACGATGACATTTTTCCTTGTCCACCTTTCATGTTAATGAAATCATACATAACATAAGCTGGTGCGGTCCAATCAAATATTTTTACTATATCTTTTCCTACAGTATAAGAACTCCCTAATGTTGAATGATCTTTACCACCAGGTTCAAAGTCAACGCGTTCATGAGCCCATCGCATTGGCCAATCTGCTTTCCAACGAAGTTTTATGTTTCCATCCTTTCTGAAGTCTAGAGTTTTAGTTTTTCCTTTGCTATTTTCGTAAGTGACTGTGTAATTTTCATCATAGTTAATTATTGTTGTATCATCTTTTCCTGATTCTGAATCGTAAACTGTAGCAGGATACCAATCTTCAGCCAGAGGAACTTTTCTATATTTATCTAAAATCTCTGCAATCTTTTTTCTATTTTGTAATGTAGTCTTAATTCCTTTAACATAAGCTCGTTTTGGATATTGTAGTCCTTGGTTAATAAACTCGGGATAAATTCCAACAAGTTTTACCGTATCTTCTAGTTCTGATTCAAGATATTGAGCATAAGATTTGTGTTTGGTTCCAAAAACATTTGGAACTTGAATTACTGGTTTTCCCAGATTCTTTTTTAGAATATTCTTCTTAGGCATATTTGCTGGGACTTTTCTGAATCGGTCATAATCGTCCCACGAATAAATGAATCTAACTTTTGCTCCTGCATCTTTCAAAGCTCTTGTAACAATATCCGTAGTAATTATTTCTCTAAAATTTCCAAAATGGATTGTACCGCTCGGTGTAATTCCTGAGGCAACAGTAAAAGATTTTCTTTTTCTTGATTTGATCAGTTTTTCAGCAATCTGATCTGCCCAGTATTGAGATTTCATATAGTTCGTAGCTTACGCAACTTCTTAAATTTATCTAGAAATGATTAAAGTTGCACTTGAATTTACGCCAGGAATATTTCTAACAATATCTGAAACAAACTCATCCATTCGTTTAACATCTTCAGTTTCGATCTTTGCGATTATGTCCCAACTTCCGAATAATTCATGTACAAATTCTATTTCATCGTGTTTCTTTAGTTCTGAATAGACGTTTCTTTCTGTGCCAGTTTCAGTTCCGATTAACAGCATTGCGCTTATCTTTGACATAATTCTGCCTCAAAATGTTAATATAAAAAGGGATTGATTAGTCATCAAGAATCTTTTCAAGATTATCGTCTTTATTTAAATTATTATTTTCTTCAATTGGAAAATATGTCCTTCCTTCACTTTGTTCTTCAAATCTAACCTGTTTTTTACAATAGCGTGGAATAAAATAACCAATTTTCCTTGAAGTTAGTCCTGCATTTTTTAGTTTAAGTTCTGCAGTAAGATAGCCTGAAATTGCTGCAGAGTTAACTCCGGGATTAGCAGTTACAAAATTATATATTTCATTAACAAGACGTCTTTGTCTAGCTAATTTTTGCGAACCCTTTCCACCTGACAGGATTTGAACCCGCGACCTACTGGTTAAGAGCCAGTCGCTCTGACCAGACTGAGCTACAGGCTCGCTGTCTAATCGTTCTAAAAGACCTTTATAAAACTTTCCAAGAGAGTTTGGTGTCTATAGGAATTTTCCCATAAGGAATCCAGCAATTGCACCGATAAGTAATCCTTGGATGAATTCTTTCATTCCGTATTCAATTTCTTCTCGCGTTAATTTTTTTCTCATCTATTTTTTCCCGGTAAGATTTCTCTTAGTTCAATCGAACCTAAAATGGCTATTACAGTACCAATTCCTACAAATACTGGACCGTGTAGCGCCTTTATCAATTCCTGTCCAGGGATTAGGATTAAATTTGAATAAAGCATTATCAAATAAAGACCATATCCTGCCCAAGTGGTTCCGATAAAAATCATTAAAAGCCCGATAAATTCGTGCATCTTAACGTTGTGCGAAGCCATAATTTTAAATGTATATGATTCTTTATATAATTGATTAACTATTTATTAGTGATTACAGCCTTAAGCGCAAGGTTTATAATTGGAAATTCGCGAGAAATGACACGGGGCCATGGGGTAGCTTGGTATCCTTCCTGCTTTGGGAGCAGGCGACCGCGATTCAAATTCGCGTGGCCCCATTCATGCGGGTATGGTGTAGTCTGGTATCACTCCTCCTTGCCAAGGTGGTGACCCGGGTTCAAATCCCGGTACTCGCATTTAAAAAATGGTAATATTGGAAATATCTCAGGAAGAAGCGAAGAAAAGTAAAGGTGTCTATTTAGATGTTCGTAGAGATGATGAACGAGCTAAAGGGCATATTGAAAATGATCTACATATTCCCACTGCTGAATTGGAAGACAGATATGAAGAACTTTCAAAAAATAAATTAATTATTGCTTATTGTGGTGGCGGAACTCGGAGTGTTTATTCAGCTTTGTTTTTACATTCTAAAGGTTATAATGCTAAGAGTTTGATCGGTGGATACCGTAAATATCAGTCAGAGTAAGATATTTAAAGAACTAGAGACATTGAAACTTATGATTGAAACCCATGAATATGGAAAGTGGGCATTTCTGCTAGGAGTATTGGTTTCCCTATTCTCCACAGTTTTGACCGGCTTCCTAAGCGCTACTTCAATTGTCTCAATTTTATTTGTTTTGGGATTGATGGTAGGATTCTTGAATGTTACACGTGAAAACTCTGTTACATTCTTGATGGGTGTTGTTGTTTTGTTACTTTTAGGAGTCGGTGGAGTAAGTACTTTATCACAAATCGCACTTCTTGGAGTTACAGCAGCTTATATAACAACGGCACTTGGTAGCTTTATTGCATTTGTTGGTGCAGCTGGATTAGTTGTAGCAGTTCGAGCAATTTTAGATACTAACGAAGGCTTAGGAAAAATTGGAATTCGAAGACGAAAGTAGAAATACTTTCGTTCTTTTATTTTTTATATTTTAGAAAATAAATGTTTACCTTTCTTAATTTTTGTTCCAACTTTAATTGAATCTGATTTTATTAATGGAACTTTCTTTATTCCTAATTGTTTTACAATTTCTTCTGAAGCAGTTGGAATAATTGGATAAGTCAATGTTGAAATTAATCTCAAACTTTCTGCAAGATTGTAAAGTACTTTCTCTTTTTTCTTTCCATCGAGAGTCCAAGGTTTTGTCTTGTCAACATATTGATTTACTTTTGATATGTATTTCCAGATTGCTGCAACTCCATGATGGAAGTCAAAATTAACTATGCTTTCGTTTAATTTTTTTAAAGCTTGATTGTATTCTTTCTTCAATGTTGCATCATATTTTCCTTTTGGAACTTTTCCACCTGATTTTTCAATTAGATTTAATGATCTTGAAAGAAGATTTCCAAGAGTGTTTACCAATTCTGCGTTATGTCTATCAATCAAATCCGTTTCTGAATAATTTCCATCTTGGTTTGAAGGTATGCTTCTCAGGAAATAATATCGAATAGTATCTAAACCGTAAGTATTGATTTGATCAAATGGATCGATTACGTTCCCGATTGATTTGGACATTTTTCTACCTTTTTCATCGTTAATGAATCCATGTACTAGAAGTTCCTTTGGAGTATCAATTCCTGCAGAGAGCAACATTGCTGGCCAATATATTGCGTGGAATCTTGAGATATCCTTTCCAATTATATGCGTTTGAGCTGGCCACCATTTTTTGAATTTTTTTGAATTTGAACCATAACCAACACCAGTTATGTAATTTGGTAAAGCGTCCGCCCACACATACATAACTTGATTTTTATCTCCTGGAACTGGAACTCCCCAAGGTAATCTTTGTTTTTCTCTTGAGAATGAGACATCTCTTAAGTCATTCTTTAGGAAAGATAGGATTTCATTCTTTGCTGCTTTTGGCTGGATTTTGTATTTGTCAGTTTTAATTAGCGTAATTAATTTTTCTTTGTAATCTGAAAGTTTGAAGAAATAATTCTCTTCCGAAATTGTTTCAAGTTTTTTCCCTGGATGGATTTCGCAACAACTCTTTACAATTTCCTTGTCTAGCAAAAATTTCTCACAACCGACACAATATTTTGCAGTGTATTTCTTTTTGTACAAATCCTTTGAGATTGCTTTCCAGAGTTTTTGAACTCCTGGCCAGTGTTTCTTTGAGTCAACAGTTCTTATAAACTGATCATGAGAGCTTGAAATACTTTTGAAAACAGCTTCGACGTTTTTTGCATTTCTGTCAACGAATTTCTTTGTTGGAACTCCTTCTGCCTTTGCTGATTTATAATTCTTCAATCCATGATCATCAGTTCCAGTTTGAAAAATAACTTTGTTTCCTTGCTGTCTGTAATATCGAGCTAGAAAGTCTGCCAATATATTTTCGTAAGCGTGTCCAATGTGTAAATTAGCATTCGTATACGGAATTGCGGTTGTTAGGTATATATGTTTGATTTTAATCTATGTCTCCTAACTCAAAAAGTATAAATACCTTAAAAAGCATTTTGATTCTATGTGGTACTGGTTTACAAATAAGATTCATGAATGGTTGTTATTTATTCTAGTAATTCTAGTAGTTGGATTGATTTTCTTTCCAGAACCTACTACGAATGTGGGAGGATATGCTGCTTCAAATGTTCGTCCTGTTGTAGAGCTAGCGCTTTACTTTATGAAGGGTGTATCAGATATTGCCGGTGGAATTTTGGATGCGATGTTCTCTTAACACCTAAAATCTTAAAAATAAGTAAATTCATTGTTTTTTATGAAACATTACATCTTTGCAGTGACAGTGACAGTAATTGTTCTTGGACTTTACTTTAATACTGAAGTAACTAAAGAATTTATTTCTGGATTTTTGAGTCGATTTTCAGATATTCTTTCAGTATTAAGTACTAAGTAATTTATTTATAGAGTGTATGGTTTGTTAATATATGAAACCGGTATTTGAGGAAGTTAAGAAATATCATGTTGGTGCTACGCGAGTTCATCTTGGTTTTATGTTTGCTGCCCGAATATTAATGGTTTTATCTGTTCCGTTGTTATTTATTAGAGTGTATCGTCCTTTTGCTATTGGGTTGATTCTAGGGAGTTTATTACTAAATAGTCCAATTATACGACAAGTTTATTATGTTAATTTTAAGAAACGTAAGAAAAAACGACGTAAACGAAAATAAGTTCATTCGTAATACTTTTAAGTTTTGTATTCTAAGAGTTGTTTGGCTCGTAGAGCTACACAAAGGAATACAAAATGGTAGACTTCAAAACACTCGGTTCCGAAGATATTAAATTCGGAAAAAACAACTTCATTGAAGTGGCACGAAAAGTGGCAATTTCTGACGAAGGTGAAAATGAATTTATCTCTGTTTCACGGGGATTTTTTAACGAAGAAGGCGAAAAGCGTTATTCAAAAGGAAAGAATATTGCTCTTCCATCCGATAAAGATTTATTGGAAAAAGTTGCAGACTTATTAAAATCTGCTTAGGGGCTTAATTGCCCTTTATATTTTATTGATTTTGGCAGCAAGGATAAAGTCGTTTATACTTAATCCATTGATCGCATGAGTGTAAGTTGTTATATTGACGTATCCCCAGCCTAATTGAATGTCGGGATGGTGATTTTCTCTTTCTGCGATTTTACCTACTTTGT
>LWDU01036701.1_pt1 | contig 12187 bp, 8 predicted proteins | sample 727161 | NCBI WGS metagenome assembly LWDU01 (sample SAMN04566230, study PRJNA314399) | hydrothermal vent metagenome | isolation source: deep sea hydrothermal plume seawater | place: Mexico: Gulf of California, Guaymas Basin | collected 2004-07-11 | reverse complement strand
CCGTTGGTTCAACTATTTAATTATGGCGGTTGCTTCGATTGAATCGGCCGGTCTGAATGGGGATTCTTTCCAACTGGATTGCTTCGGCTTGTGGAAGCGGCGCTCCCAATTTGTCGAGAGCATTACCAAGGTTTTCAAGTGTTTCCGGATTGGGGATTTCTGCGGACACGGATTGGGGAATTCCTTCAGAAGCCTGGGCAACAGGGTCATCGTTTTCGGCGACGGTATCGAGCAGATCGTTTGAAGTAATTTGGTTGTAAACTTCAAGCTCTTCAGGAGAGAGAAGCAAAGCGAGTTCCTCCTGTGCTGCTGACTGAAGTTGGAGTATTGCCGCATCGATTGATTCCACATTCGGGATATGGCCGGAAGCCTGTTTGGACAACAGATTGAGATAAGCTTCCTGTACCAACTGTCTGATCTCCAAAACCTGTCCCGCATTTTCCGGACTGATCTGCAAGACATCCTGAAGGTATTCCGAATCGATTTCTTCCAATGATATCCGGCGCGTCAATTTTTGTTCGGAATGAGAAATTTCAGAAACAATCAAATCGAAGACTGCCGATTCTAATTCTTCCCAGATTTCGTCGGTTGTCGGAAAAACGGGAGGTTTTCGATTGGATAATTCCAGAACTATTTCGACCAGGTTCTTGTATTGGTTCCGGTAGTATTCCAGTTCCTTTTCCAAAACCGATATTCGGCTCTGCACTTCGGGCTCCAAGGATACGTAGGCAGAGGGTTGAATACCGGACGGCAAATGCGTCTGGTCCAAACGGCTGTGAACGGCCTTCCAGGATAAAAAACTCCCGATGCCAATTCCGAGAATCCCGTAAATAAAAGTCTTCATTAGCGACTCTTCTGTTTCTTTGAGAATAGCAGTGAACGCAATTATTTCCAGAAGAAAATGGGAGTGATTTGAACCGGATGGTAGTGGGGGGTGTCTCAGTGCATTTGAAATCACGCTGGAAGCTGGGAGTACTGCCCTCAGCGCGCCGCTTCATACAACTCCCCATTCAAATCACCAGCCGCGCCCTGAGACAGGATTCCCCACCGGAATTCAGCCTATTGCATCTCTATCTGCTCCTTAAGGCAGGACAGAAATCGGGTATTCCACTTTGAGTTCGTCCAAGCTCGCTCGAATAAGGAAATCGCCTGTTTTCTTCAGTTGAAAATGCATTCCAAAAAAACTGCTTTCTCCCGGCTTTAACAAGGGAGGTAGGAATCGTCCCTTAGTGATGGCCCCCCCCTCCGGATCTGTGGCGTGGAATAGTTCCATCACGACTTGTGTTGGAAGATTCATGACTGCTTCCCCTTCATTTGACAGAAGAAACAACGCGAGAGCGGCATCACCCACCTTGAATTCCCGTCGATCATTCAGGAGCGGCACGAGCGACAATTCCGCACCATCGGTTACTGTGAGTTGAAGTTCCTGAGTCGCGGTCATTCGGCCATCACCAGCCAGCAGCAAAAAGGTGTGGACTCCAGCCTGTTTTCGGGTGGGGGACCACTCAAGACGGTAGGATTCTCCGTCGATTTTGATCAACTTCACCCCTTCAGGAAGGTCATTTGAACCCTCTTTCTTTTTCAAAAACACATTAAGAACGGGCTCTTCATCCGGGTCGTTCACCAGAAAGGTTCGCGCGAAAGGAACGCCCACTTTCAGCTCAAATGAAGGAGGATCCAGGTGAATCACGGGGGCTCGATTCAGATCGGGAAACTCATGAAGATAAACATGCCAGTTCAGGAACCGGTGATCACTCCAAGCCAGATAGCGTCCCGATATAGTGGGTTCGGTTTGATCGCCTTCATCGGTAACCAATGGATGTTCTTCTCCGGTATTAAGATCGTAATAGAAAATATCCCAGTTTCCGTTGCGGAAATCCTGCCAGGCGATGCGATTCTGCGAGATGACCGGACGGCTCCGGAATCCTGAAGCATCGGTAATCTGTATTTCTTTGCCTTCGTTGAGATCGAACAGGTAGATCTGAGGATTTTTATGACGGAAATCCGTCCAGACTATACGCTCTCCCGAAATTTCCGGTGTCGTCTGAGCGGCTTCATTCTCGGTGATCTGAATCACCGGACAACGATCCAGAATCGGACAGTCGGAAAAATCGGCCATATAGATATCCCAATTTCCATTCCGCAGATCCATCCAGACAATTCGGCTTCCGTCGATCTCCGGCGCAAACTGAGCTTTCGGATTTCGGGTGATGGAATGCTCCCGGTTTGTTTCGAGATCGAATAAGTAAATGTTGGCATTCCCTTTCCGGTAATCCGTCCATACTAGGCGTGAACCGGAAATTGCGGCTTCGAACTGATCAGCGATTTCATTCGGGATGCGCCGGGAGAAACCGGTTTCAAGGTTCTGGTAGAAGACGTCCGGGTTACCGAATGATCTTCCTTCCCAAATAACACTCGGCCCCGAAATGGCCGGCCAGAATTGGAGAGAAGGCTCGGTCTTGACCGGGAATTGTTCTTTGCTCAATGCGTCATACAACAAGACCTGCGGGATTCCCGAGCGATTGTCTTCCCAGACCAAACGGTGATGCGAAAGGTTTGGGCGGGACTGAAACCGCGACTCGGGAGCAACCCGTAAAAATGGAGGTTCCAGAGCAATCTGAATATAGTGGTTGAACTGGCGCCCACGCGGGGACATTGCCTGGAGTCGAATCCAATAGTTACCGGGTTTGAACCCGGCCACATTCCATGTGGCAAGAACGTCATTGACAATGGGTTTACGGCTCGGTGCCCGCATGGGTTGCCAATTCCGAGGCACTGCTTCATCGCTGTAATAAATCATATGAAAAATCAGACCGTCTCCGGCAACCGTTCCTCTGAACTCGATCTGCTCTTGCTCTGAAGAAACAAACTCGTAATTCATTGGAGAATCAATCATCACATCAAGCGGGACTCCCATGGTGACCGAATTTTCGACATTGATACGTCCAAAGCCCGAGTCCATATCGTAGCCATAAGGCCGAATATCAGCGGCACCGGCTCGAATCATACTTCGCACCTGTTGAATATCGAATTCAGGATAGGCTGACATGATAAGGGCGGCTAACGCGGAAACATGGGGCGCGGAAAAGGAAGGCGCGGAAACCAGTTCATACCGGTTTCCCGGAACCGTAGTCAGGATCTGGGTTCCGGGAGCAATCACATCGATGAACTTTTTCGATCCAGGAAATCCGCCTGACCGACCGTGACGGTTTCCAACATATTCTGTGGACTGTAGAACTTCACCTTGTCTCCCTGGTTACTGACAGTGAAGACAACCATGACGCCAGCATTCACGGCACGTCGAACCGCGTTCTCGAGTACGGGGTTTATGGTGTTGAATGCCGCTGCAGTCAAACTGTTGTGAATAATATGAGCGCCCATCTCAATGGCATAGTCGTATGCGGCGGCAAACTCATCTTCACTTCCACCCCTTTGATCACCAAGGATTTTAAGAGGCATGATACGGGCTCGGGGCGCCACGCCGATGATTCCAGTTTCATTGTTACCGGCCGCGGCGATGATTCCGGAAACCCGTGTGCCATGCCCATTCGTATCTCGGGGATCGTTGTTCTGATCTGCAAAGTTCCAACCGATCAGGTCATCAACGAATCCGTTGCCGTCATCATCCACTCCGTTGTAATCCTCTTCATCCGCAAGACCATTGCCATTGAGGTCTTCCCCAGCATTGACCCAAATATTCTGCGATAAATCTTCATGAGTGTAATCGATGCCGGTATCCACTACCGCAACCACAATTCCTTCACCCTGGGTTAAATGCCAAACTCGGTCCGCCCGGATTCGTTCCAGATTCCACTGCTGATCGAACATCGGGTCGTTGGGCGGTCCCTGGGGAAATGCGCCGAACCGGGACAGGAAATCGTTGATGAAAGGATTGAGATCCGACGGGGCAGACAGATTGAAAGAAGACAGGACAACAATCATCAACGGGAGGAGGATCGTCCTCACTGTTGCCGCTTTTGATAACCTATCCCTGTAGAAGCACATTTTCACTGCTGATGTAACAGAACAGAATCTCAATGGGTGTGGGAGCCCCTCAGATTGCAATCTGTATATATTCGATCGGATAAAAACACCAGCATAATAAAGGTTATTTCAAAACGGACAAGTAAGCGACCAGGTCGGCTGCATCCTGTGCAGTCACATCTCTGAGAAGTTGCTCAGGCATCAGCGAAACAGTTTGTGCATCCATTGACGAAATCAGGGTTGAGGGGATTTCAATAATCTGCGATACCGTATCTCTCATGACGACACCCGATTCAGTTCGCTCGACGATGAATCCTGAATACAGCTCGTCATCTGTGGTTTCGATCAAGTAGGATTTAAATTCAGGGGCGATCACTGCAGATGGATTCATGATGCTTTCCAGGATTAGTTCAGGCGTATATCTGGAACCGATTTTCGATAAATCGGGACCCATGAAACGGCCCTGACCGTTTATTTGATGACAGGCTTGGCATTGCATTCCATCGGATGCAAAAAAAAGATTTCTCCCTCGGTCTGAGTCCCCTTCCAACTGGAGTATATCGTCCGGGTTGATTCGACTACCAAGAAGTTTGGAGCGTTTTTCCTCGGGAAGAAACCGGTCGAACAATTCCCGGATCGGGATCGCATCATGGCGGCTACCGGCATCGACCACTTTTTCTGCGAATTCAGGGGCCAGCAAACCTCTATCCACAGCCCTGAGATATCGCAACGCACCCGAGGTAGAGATCAACCCCTTTTCACGAAAATTCCGGGCCGAGAAATTGAACGTATCTTCAAGTCCCGGGGACACCAAATTGCGTATCCACTGGTAGATCAATTCCACACCTTCCCGGTCAACACGGTAAGACGCGAGATGAGGCATTCGACTTCGCCCGATTTTGGAAATGCGATAATAGAGAGCGGAACGGAAAGGATCTCCTTTAGCGATGACCCGGGCGTCCTGAATACCAAACGATCCCTGCAGTGGAACTTCTTCCATCATGTGCATTTTCTCCGGATGCAGATGGTAAGTCATCAGGCTTGGCACCGACCCACCGGCATTCCGGGAATGACAATGAGCACAGTTTACATGAAGATAACTTCTCGCCCTGGCAGTCAGGTCTGTCTCCGGATTGTAGGGATTCACCAATGCCTTTACCGGACGACGTGAAGGAGCACCCGAAAGCAGTTTCATATCGCGCAATCTCTGCATTTCCGATTCCGGTTCCGGTTCCCTTTTATCGGGAAAGGCAGTTGGCATAGTTAGTTGTTCCGAGCGGAATGATAGAACGCCCTTTCTCCAGGTATTATGGCAGCGCAAACATTCGCTTCGACTGGAAGTATTCCAGACATGAATGGAATCAGGTGAATCAGTTTCCCCTATTGGGAGTTGGACTTGTGCGCCACTTCCGTCAACAAGTTGAGCCTCATCCTGTTCGTCATTCCACAGATAGGCATACGCATTCCAATTGCCTTTTTCATAGTGAAGCAACTGCGTTTCGACTCGCCGTCCGGATTCCGGAAGAGACAGCGTTTTAAGGAAAACCGTATTCTCCGGAAAACTCCATTCACGACGATTCTGTCTCACCGATTTATTTCCGGGAACCGCGATCCAACGTTCTGAATCCGCTCCGTCCGACCAAAGTTCGGCGTTAATCTGATAAGGAACAACGCCCGGCGCCGGCGAATGATCAGCCATTGAGGAAAAAAGGCCGGTCTCGCTGAGTCTGCGCGGAAAGTCATGATCGAGTTCCGAGTCGGGATTCGGTTCAAGGCGATACATGTCCCCCTCATTGTGTGCGGCAATGTAGAGTTCCCCGGAAGGGTCTTCACCGAAACCAACAATATGGATATGTGTATCCAGAAGTTCCTGATGCCAAGTCACTTGATTATTCGATTGGCGAAGCCCCCAAATCTTTCCGGTTTCATAATCTCCGTAAATGTAGGCTCCGTAAAGCTCAGGCAATTCACTTCCACGATAAACAAATCCTCCGGTAATTGAGGCCGCTTCCGAATGAGAGTGTTCCACAAGCGGGTGAAGCACCGGAGTTGGACCGATTTCAAGATCACGACGTACTGGATGCCGCCCTTCAAATGCACTCCAACCGTAGTTTCCACCACGCTCCACCCGGTGAATCAATTCCCATAGTTCCCATCCGACATCCCCGACCCATAGATCTCCGTCCAGCCGGTCAAAGCTCATCTTCCACGGATTCCGAAATCCGTAAGCCCAGATTTCGGGACGAAAATCATCGCGTTGTATAAAAGGATTATCTTTGGGAATACCATACCCAAGTCCCTCTTCTTCCGTGTCCACGTCAATTCTTAAGATTGTGGAGAGCAGATCGGTATTGTCCTGACCGGTATTCAATGTGTCCGGTGGGCTAGGGCCGGTCCCGTCTCCTGTTGAAATATAGAGTGCCCCATCAGGGCCAAATTTGATGCACCCTCCATTGTGGCCCCCCGAAGGCCAAGTGATGACGATTCTTTCGGTTTCGGGCAGGATCTGAGGCGGATTCATTCCACTCACTTCAAAGCGGGAAACGCGAGTTCCTTCCGGCAGTCCATTGCGGACAATGTAACAGAGGTAGACCCATCGATTGGACTCATAATCCGGATGAAAAGTGAAACCATAGATCTGCGCCGATCTCAATTGAAGTGATCTACGCAAATCAAAAAACAAATCTGAATCCCTCACCGATTCGTCCGAATGAAGGGGAAAAGAAAAAATTCTACCATCCAATTCGGCAGCAAACATTCGATCCACTCCGGGTGTGGAGGTGATCGCAATGAGATTCCTAAATTGAAGCTTGGGAAAAACCCTTCGGAGCCTATAGGTCGATGCCGGGTCAGGAGTTCCAAGGACCCGGGAAGTTATCCACGGGGGACGTGTTCGTGCGATCTCCACCGAACCAGTCCCGGTTTCAATACCCGCCCCTACCGAGGTCGCGACCCCGGCACCTGTCTGAAATGAAGAAGCAGTGATGGACAGGAAAAACAAATTTAAAACAACGGTGATGGCCGACAGAAATAAAAGAGGAGATCCTCGGAAGAAGGAATTCCAAAGTTGAAAAGAAGGCGTATCGGGGTTCACAAGCCACATCCCACTCTAAGGGCCACTAGCGGTCAAGATTATTCACAAGGGCTCACTGCTGCCATTCTCTTTAGGGTTTTCCTTGAGCGATTTCGAACTGAATCAGCCCATTCTCTTTCTCATACTCTCCCTCTTTCTCTAAAATCACGGTAAAAGGAGAGAAGGGATAAGAGAATGGAATCAATGATCCCTTATCCAAATGGCCGTAGGGCTCGCTGTACCCAGCGCGCCGCATATAGCGACGGTCATCAATCGAGGCGCTAATGTTTTTTCAAGTGGCACGCTGAGGACAACGGGCCCTACCCTATGGTATAATTGTAACCGTTGAAAATTTGTGTCGAATCTTCGACATGTGTGGTGTATGGTATCAGGTGTTAATCGGGTGGTGCGGGATATCGCCGGCCTTAGTTAAACCGGCGACTTAAAGCGGAACATTAAACCAAACTTGTTAATTTCCTAAATGAGTGACGAAGAACAAAAGCCCTTGGAGAACGAAGATACTCCTACAGAATCAACTCCCTCTACCGAATCTGAATCGGACAAGGTCAAGAAAGCTTCGAAATGGGAAGTTTTCTTTCCGAGCCGAGCCGATGAATCAAGAGATGCCATCTACATAGCCTCCTTTTCTCCCATCATTTATTTCTGGCCATCAATGCTGGTTTTTTTTGGATGTGGTCTGTTCCAGAAAATCGGGATGTTCCCTCCGGATTCTGCGATTCCGGGCTGGCTGGCCATCGCCATTTTTGCCTTGAATGTGCTGGTGATCGTGCAGGATTTCGATCAGAAAAAATTCGTCATTCTGATCCTGTCGGTAGCCGTCTTCATGATGACCTTCTGGATTATGAGGATGAAAGGGCTCCTGATCCCGGAAAAGTACATGGATTGGATTGTCGGATTGAATCCCCAGATAAGCACCTCGGCTTTCCTGATGTTCGGTCTGACGTTTCTATTCTTTTTCATCTGGGGAATGGTTCGCCCACTGTTTGACTACTGGCGATTGGAGCATAATGAATTTGTACACTTTATCCAGCCATTCGGCAGAGACCAGAGCATTCCCCGACAAGGGAGCACGGTCGCCAAGGAAGTTCCGGATGTACTCGAGTTTCTTCTGACATTCGGAGGAGGTTCCTTGGTTATCAAACGCGAAGGCCGGACTTGGGCAAGGATATCTCATATTCCGTTTCTTGGGTTAAGGATGAAGGCAATCGAAAAGATGCTCTCCGAAACCAGAGTCACTTTCAGAAACCAATAGTTGTCCAAAACCCGTCGATTTCCCTTCCTTGATTCGCAGAGCCTACAACTGGGTTTTCAGCATGATCTGTTTGCTGATTGCGCCTTTCTATTTTCTCAAGCTGTGGAAGCGGGGTAACTGGAGGGAAGGATTCGGGCAGCGTTTTGGGAAATATGATTCACGACTGAAGCAGCGCCTGACCAATCGCCATGTCATCTGGATGCATGCCGTCAGTGTCGGCGAGGTCAATGTATGCACTCAGCTGATCAAGGAACTTGAGCCGAGGATTCCCAACCTCAAGATTGTCGTTTCCACGACCACCACCACGGGAATGCAGGTGCTCCGTAAAAAGGTGCCTCAACACATCGAAAAGATTTATTACCCGATCGACCGCTCCCGATATGTGAAACGAGCAATGGCGGTAATTCTCCCCGAAGCGTTTCTTTTGATCGAGTCGGAAATCTGGCCCAATTTTCTTTGGCAGATTATCAATCGCCGAATCCCATTGTTCCTGGTCAATGCCCGATTCTCTGAAAAATCCTTCCGCGGCTACCGCCGCTACGCTTTTCTTTTCCGAAAGATCTTTGAAGGCTTTTCCGGGGTGGGTGTTCAACGTAAAGAGGACATCCCGCAATTGAAGCAGCTCGGATTCAGAGAGGATTCCCTTTGCGTTGTGGGGAATTTAAAATTCGATGCGTCACCGATATCGGAACAAAGAAAACTCGATGTTCCAGGAATGTTGAAACAGTTGGGTGTCGCTTCAAATGCCCATGTCATCGTAGCGGGAAGCACCCACGCAGGAGAAGAAGCCCTGATGGCCGAGATTTACAACCACCTTAAAAAGGAATTCCCAGATTTGTTTTTGATTATGGTTCCCCGTCATTTTGAACGAGGGAAGGAAGTGGGAGGCCAACTTCAGCAAAAAGGGCTTCGATTCATTTATAGGAACCAAGTCACTGCAAAAACTCGATACGCTCAGGACGAACTCGACTGCCTTCTGGTCAATACCACAGGAGAATTGAAATTGTTTTATGAAGTAGCCACCGTCATTTTTGTAGGGAAAAGCATGATGGCAAAGGGAGGGCAGAGTCCAATAGAGCCTGGAGAATTCGCCAAGGCTATGGTATTCGGTCCACACATGGAGAATTTTCCGGGAATTACTGAGGCCTTTGTAAAAAACGAAGCTGCCGTCCAGGTAAATGATGAAAAGGAACTCGAGGAAGCACTGGCCGACCTACTCCGAAACCCTGAAAAGAGAATGCGTATCGGTAAAAATTCCGCCCGCGTGGTTTCCCAGAATCAGGGAGCTGTCGCCCGGACCATCGACATGATCGTCCGGCATCTTAAGGTATCCGGAAAGGACATGTATTTTCCACCATCCGCAGATTCCGACAACTGAATCACGAATCCCACAATCAGCTCAGGATTCTCTTTCCTTCATCCAGAAAAATTCCTTGGAAATTCATCTGAAGTGCTTGAGCATTGCTCGCTTTCTCCAGTGCATCTTCTTCAGAAACTCGACCTTCCTTAACTAGCTCAAAGAGCGCTTGATTGAAATTCTGCATTCCGTCTTCAGTCCCGGTTTCAATCGCAGCCGACAGTACGCCCAAACGGTTTTCTTCGATCAATTTCCGAACGGTTCCGGAATTGATGAGAATTTCAAGAGCCGGGACAACACTGCCATCCACCGTCGGTGTCATTCGCTGACAGATCACAGCCTTCAAGGTGCCTGCAAGCTGTCGGCGGACCTGCTCCCGCTCATCGGCATGGAAGAAGTCCAGGATTCTTGTCACGGACTGTGCGGCATTTGTTGTGTGCAAAGTGGAGAGGACGAGATGCCCCGTATCAGCGGCGCTCATAGCAGCGGAAAAACTGATCGAATCGCGCATCTCCCCAATCATGATGACATCCGGATCCTGCCGGAGAACATTGCGCAAGGCCAATTCGAAGGAGGCAGTATCCAGACCGATTTCACGTTGCTCAATCACACTTTCCTTGTCGGCAAACACGTATTCAATGGGATCCTCCATGGTAATAATATGCTTCTTGGAGGTTTCATTGATATGTTGAATCATGGCGGCCAAGGTCGTCGACTTACCGGATCCGGTGGTCCCGGCTACCAGCACGATACCACGTGTTTCTTCAGCCAGTGTACGAACAATTCCCAATAAGCCCAGTTCCTCGAACGCAGGAATTGTATGCTTCACAAATCGCATCGAAAGCGTGTATAGACCTCGCTGCTGAAAAACATTGGTACGGAATCGTCCAATCCCCGGCACGTAATAGGAAAAATCGGCCTCACGATTTTTTTCCAAAGTTTCTCGAATATGCTTTGGCAGGATATTTTCAAGAACCTTACTCATCCATTTCTCATCGGGAACAGGGGCTTCAATCGAAACCAGATCACCGTTAATGCGGAAGTAGACAGCTCCACCGATCTTGAGGTGAATATCTGAAGCGCCCCCATCAACCGCCGTCTTGAGAATTCTTTTAAAAATATCCATAAAACATCGAACTGGGAATGGGAATTTATTCGGAGGGAGGAGGTGCAAACAAATTGATATCCGTCTGAGCTTGAGGGGAAAGATTCATGAAAACCATGGAAATCCGGTAGACTTGATCGACATCTTCCATGCAGGAGACAACCACCCCACTGCATTCAACGCGACGTCCATGATTAGGGAATTTCAATTCAATGGTCATCTCTGTCCAATCGGGAATGGCAGTCGGGGAGTGGAACTCGATTCCGTTTTTTCTGATTTCAGTATTTTCCAGAGAGAGGACCAAGTGATCTCCACTGGATTCGACTGAATCCGGGGCACCTTCCTCAGAACTTGTCTTCACTCTGGTCGAACTCATAATCAGTTGGATTTCCGTCCTAATATACTCGATTTGAGGGAAACCGTCAAACGCGGCTTACCACTCTATCACTGCTGCAGCCCAAGTCAGGCCTGCTCCGAAAACGAGAAGCAGGATCAAGTCACTCCGTTCGATGTTCCCGTTTTTTGCTGCCTCATCCAGAGCGATGGCCACCGAGGCAGCGGATGTGTTTCCGTATTTCTCCACATTAGTGAACAATTGCTCAGAACTCACTCCAAGCCTTTCCCCCACTGCGGAGATAATCCGTTGATTGGCCTGATGCGGAATCACACACTTGATTTCAGAAATATCCAGTTCACAACGTTCAAGAACTGTTCGGGAAGCTGAGAACATAGCATTGACCGCATTCTTGAAAACCTCCCGTCCATCCATGCGAAGGAAATGCAACCGATCGTTGACGGTTTGAATAGTAGCGGGATTCCGACTCCCCCCCCCCGGCATGGACAGCAGCTCGGATTTATTTCCATCAGCTCCCATGCAGGCTGTCAACAAACCATGGGTTCCCCCATTACTCCTGAGGATCGCGGCACCGGCGCCGTCACCGAACAGGACACAAGTATTGCGGTCCGTCCAATCTACAATAGTGGAGAGCTTTTCCGCCCCGATGACCAGAACAGTCTCATAGGTATGGGACATGATAAACTGCTGTCCGATTTCCAAAGCATAAATAAAACCGGAACAGGCGGCTTCCACATCGAAGGCAGCCGCTCTGAGGGCTCCCAGGTTCCGCTGAACCAGACAGGCCGTAGAAGGAAAAGGCATATCGGGCGTAATGGTGGCGACGATGATCAGTTCGATGTCATCTGCCGTCACTCCAGCATCTTCCATCGCCCGCTTTGCTGCAACCGTCGCCATATCAGAAGCGTATTCATCATCGGCAGCAATCCGTCTTTCTGAGATGCCGGTCCGGCTTAGAATCCATTCATCAGTGGTATCGACAATCTTTTCCAGATCGCTGTTAGTTAGAATTTTTTCAGGGACATAGGAACCGACACCTG
>LWDU01039258.1_pt1 | contig 12196 bp, 7 predicted proteins | sample 727161 | NCBI WGS metagenome assembly LWDU01 (sample SAMN04566230, study PRJNA314399) | hydrothermal vent metagenome | isolation source: deep sea hydrothermal plume seawater | place: Mexico: Gulf of California, Guaymas Basin | collected 2004-07-11 | reverse complement strand
TGTTGGAAAGCCCAATGTGGGTAAATCCACGCTTCTAAATGTCATTATAGACCGGAAACGAGCCATTGTGGATCCCGCTCCTGGTACAACGAGGGATACCATCGAAGAAATGATGGATTTAGATGGCATTCCTGTAACCTTCATTGATACTGCTGGTATTCATAAGTCCAGTGATCCTATTGAAACCCAAGGTATTATACGGGCGCAGGCTGAAATTGAAACATCTGATCTCGTATTGGTTGTTTTCGATGGGTCTTCTCAGTTAACACGGGACGATATTGATTTCATGACATCCATATCTCATAATCGGGTATTCGTTGTTTTTAATAAATCTGATATCGGAAGTAAAGCGCGGATACCAACGTCCGAAAATGGGCATCCATATAAATGTGTTTACATTTCAGCTCGTACTGGCGAAGGGTTCACTCTGTTGTATCAGATGAGACAAATTTCGAATCCGATATTTTATTGAACTCACGGCAACAAGAAAATCTGTATAGTGCGCTGGCGAAGTTATCAATAGGCATTAATATCATAGAAAATGAGGAAGGGGCGGAGATTGCTGCCATTGAAATCAGGGATGTGGCATATCATTTAGGTGCCATTATCGGATTAGAAATTGGAGATGAGGTGCTTGATCTTGTTTTTTCTCAATTTTGTATTGGAAAATAATGTTCCACGTGAAACAATACATAGAGGTGCGTGATGAATCGGTTTGACGTTATAGTCATTGGTGGAGGTCATGCGGGTTGTGAGGCTGCGCTCGCATCTGCCAGGCTAGGCGCAAAAACTGCCCTTGTCACACTCGATGCATCTAAAATTGGCCAGATGTCATGTAATCCCTCCATCGGTGGATTGGGCAAAGGACAACTAGTGAGGGAAATAGACGCATTGGGTGGGGAGATGGGTAAGGCTGCAGATGCAACCTCTGTCCAGGTAAAGATGTTGAATACACGCAAAGGGCCTGCAGTGCAATCTCTCCGCTCACAGAACGACCGGGTTGCATATAGAAATTATATGCAAAAAGTTGTAGAAGATACCCCCTCCCTCGAAGTCATAGAAGCAGAAGTCACCGGATTTTATATATTGGATGAGTGTTTACATGGTGTTACAACAGGTGATTGTGAAATTCTTCAGGCTGGGGCGGTCGTTGTGGCCACGGGAACATTTCTAAATGGGGTAATGCATAAAGGATTAGAAAACACGCCAGGTGGAAGGGCGGGTGAAGCTTCAGCCAAAGGATTTTCTGAATCGTTAAAAGAACTTGGGTTTTCAATAGGTCGTCTTAAAACCGGCACACCACCGCGGCTGGATGGCAATACAATAAATTATGATAGGTTGGAAATAATGAAAGGGGATGCCAAGCCTGGATATTTTTCATGGGAAAAACTGGATCCGATGGATCGTCCATTGCCCTGTTATTTGACGAATACCAATAAATGTACTCATGATATCATAAGGTCCGCATTGGATAAATCTCCTATGTATACGGGCAGGATAACGGGACGCGGTCCAAGATATTGCCCCTCTGTGGAGGATAAGGTCGTTCGGTTTAAGGATAAAAATAGTCATCAAATTGTAATTGAACCAGAGGGGCACCATACATCCGAAGTATATCTCAATGGGTTTTCAACTAGTCTTCCTGAAGCCATACAAGATCTTGCTCTACATACCATTGTTGGTTTGGAAAACGCAACGATATTAAAATATGGTTATGCTGTTGAATATGATTTCGTGCCCCCTGATCAGATTACGCGGACTTTGGAGACAAGGATTTTTCCCGGATTGTATTTGGCTGGTCAGATCAATGGAACAACAGGATATGAAGAAGCGGCCTCCCAGGGACTCCTTGCCGGTATTAATGCTGCGTTGGCAGTCCAGGGCAAAGCCCCTTTTATTCTTGATCGGGGAGAAGCGTATATCGGTGTCATGATAGATGATCTGATTACAAAAGGCGCTGATGAACCATATCGTATGTTTACCTCGAGAGCGGAATACCGCCTCTTCTTAAGGCATGATAATGCGGATCTAAGGCTGGCTGAGAGATCATATGATATCGGATTAATCTCACGTGAACGTTACATGACGGTAAAGAAGAGAAAGACTGCGATACAAAAAGAGATAAATAGGTTAAAGACAACGTTTGTAAAGCCAGATAATGTGAATACTGTTTTAACTTCCAAGGCCTCTTCTCTTATTAAAGAAGCCGTTTCTATATACCAGTTGATATCCCGGCCTGAAATTCAATATAAGGATCTCACATCTGTTGATCATAATCGTCCGGATTATGATGACTTTATTATTAGACAAGTCCAAATAGGCATAAAATACGCCGGGTATCTTGAGCGTCAAGATCAAGAAATTCAAAAGATGAGGAAATGGGAATCTCGTTTTATTCCTCATGGATTCACATATGGGGACCTGAAAGGCCTATCACATGAAGCCCGCGAAAAGTTGAACTCGGTAAAACCTGAAACCATTGGCCAGGCATCCCGAATTCCTGGCGTAGACCCTTCAGATATTTCCATTCTTATTATCTATATAGAAAAATATATGCATATGAAATCACCGGAGGGACAGATTGTTCCACGTGAAACATCTGTGTAATTTGAGCAGCATCGCGAGCGCATGACTAGCTACTACTAAGTGCCGTCGAGCTGTAGGTATCCTGAGACCTGCTGCGGGGAGCCTTCAATGTGTACGTTTGATTTTTTTGTAGGAGCCACGCAGGATAATCAATTTGCCCTTAGTAATTTTCAAATTGATTTGTTTCGCAGACTATGGGTAGAGTTCCGGAAGGGTAATCAATCTATCCGATTGGTTTCTTCAAATGACCTGAATATCATGCCCATGCGTCATTTCTTCGATTCAATTACCCCTCTGTTTTATGACCTGATCCCTCAAGAAGGGCGGGTTTTAGATATTGGTAGTGGCGGCGGTCTCCCCGGTCTCCCCCTCGCAATTTGCTGTCCTGAAATAAAAATGACTTTGATAGATTCAAACCGAAAAAAAATGTCTTTTGTTCGCCACGTAGTTAGAACCCTGGCATTAAATCAGATACGTGTATTGACGGACCGTGTTGAAAACTTGCATGTTGAAAAGGTCTATCAAAAATCCTTTGATGTATGTGTAGCACGCGCAGTAACATCGATTGACACTCTGGTAAAATGGGGTGCTCCATTACTAAAAATCAACGGCCGGCTGATATGTTTTAAGGGCCCGGAACCAGACACTGAAATTGATCAGGCAGAAGATTCCATTGCCTCATGCCACTGTATCGTTGAAAAGGTGCTTAAGGTTAAGGACTTGGATAAAATGAGTAAAATGTGCCTGGTGATAATTAAAAAGGAAGGTGGTTAATATCCAGGTGGTGATTACTCTGTCTTTGCCCTACTTTTCATGCCGTCTCGAATCAATGAGATCTATGCTTTTTTGGTGGGTTGTTGAATAGTGTTTCCGGATTTGTGTAGACCTTTTATTTCCTGTGGTGTGAGATTTAACTTTTTATCCAACGATGTTTGGGGTGTCCGTGGCATTTCACGATGCGGTGAGGCGTAACGGAGTTGACATAATAAAATACGGTATATAAGTATAATTATTATACACAGATATAATAAATTTTAAACTAGCAATTTCGATTGTTGGCTAGATCCGAGACGCCACCGAGTAACATGACTTCGATCTCATCACCGGCTTTAAGGTGAATTTGATCTTCGTGAGTAATAGCCAGCCCATCGGCGAGAGACATGGATCGGAGAATACCTGAACCCTGAGCACCCGTTCGAGATGCATAGATCGCATCTCCCCGTTGTTGAAGTTGCATCCGGATGAATTGTTTTCGACCGAGTACCTTGTTTATGTCTTCAAGTAAGATGGCTCGAACAGTGCGCCTGTAGAGATTTGAATATCCCTGCATCTTGAGAAGAGCAGGGCGGGTAAATAACTCAAAAGTCACCATGGAAGCAACAGGGTTACCCGGTAACCCAAAAGCAAGTGTATCCTGAATCATACCGAACGCGAGCGGTCGCCCTGGTGTCATGGCCACTTTCCAGAATTCCATGGTTGTCCCCAGGGCGTCTAGGGCCAATTTTACAAAGTCATATTCCCCGACCGAAACACCGCCAGAGGTGATAATGACATCGAAAGAAAGTGCTTCTCGTAATTTCTGCTCGAGGGCATCTTGGGTATCGGGACATATCCCTAGTCGAACTACCTCAGCGCCGGTATCCACAACGAGGGCGGAAAGCGCGTAACCATTACTATCGACAATTTTACCGTCTTGCATCTCGTCATCGACATCGACTATTTCATCTCCAGTTGATAAGATTGCTACACGAGGGTTTCGATATACCGAGATTACGGACCGATTAGTAGACGCTAAAAGGCCAATTTCAGCAGGACGAATTAATGTGCCCACAGGTAGTAATAAGGCCCCATCCGAAATGTCTTCACCGACCTTCCTGAGATCCGTACCGGGTGCCATGGGCTGGGAGAGTTTTATATGCTTATGATCGAGACGTTCGGTGATTTCGGAACGAAGAATGGTATCCGCTCCTTCCGGGACAGGTGCACCGGTCATGATGCGAATGGCTTGTCCGGCCTCCACTTTATTTTTTGCTCGATAACCAGCGGGTAAATCCTCTATGATTTTAAATATAACCGGTTGAGATTGGGAAGCGGAGAGGGTATCCGCAGTCCGGACAGCAAAGCCATCCATCGCGGAATTGTCCCAGGGCGGCTGGTTCCGGGTCGCATATACATCTTCAGACAGAACCCGATCAAGAGCAGAGAATAAATCGACCCGCTCCGTTCCGAGCAGACTAACCTGCGCCAAAATAGTGTCACGTGCTTCTATAACAGAAATCATAAATGGGCTACCTTAAATTGACAAATTAATCACCAGACGGACCTCATTAACAAGACCGATACCTGCGTACCTGCAACGATAGAGGAGATGCCGTTTTCAACAACGACAAGCCCGTTGGTACCGGACATGGAGCTTAACATACCAGAACCCTGGCCGGAGACGGTTGAGGCAAAAAAAAGTCCATCTTCGTACACCACATGGGCACGAAGATAATGACGTCGGTCCCCACCCGCGGTAAGATCATTTGTAATGGTCGCCGTAATGATGGGTAAGTGCCATTGGGATTGTGGATGTCCTGTTATCTTACGGAGCGCCGCCCGCGCAAATAATAAAAAAGAAACCATGCAGGATACAGGGTTACCGGGAAGACCAAAAAAGGGTTTGCCTTGTAACATACCAAAGGCAAGGGGTTTTCCCGGTTTCATCTGGACCCGCCAGAGTTTCATCTCAGCGCCCAGATCCTGTATGACTTTCTTTACATAATCATAGTCTCCAACAGAAACCCCACCGGTAGAAAGAATTACGTCCGCATGTAAAGCAGATTGAATCGCAGATCGGATCTCTGCCTCCGTATCACGCGCAATATTAAGACTGACAGGTCGACCGCCTGCTTCTTTAACCAGAGCAGCCAGGGAATAGCTGTTGCTGTTAACAATTTTTCCAGGTGTGAGCGCTTGGTCTATATCTACGACCTCGTCACCGGTTGATAGAATAGAGACCGTGGGTTGCCTCATGACAGATATAAATGATCGTTGAAAGGATGCCAGTAAACCGATTTCTCCCGGTCCCAGTTCTGAGCCGGTTGATAAGACCGTTTGCCCGGTTTTGACATCTTCACCCCGATACCGCACATTCTGTCCGGATCGAACCGGTTTGAGAATTTGGACATGATGGCCTTCCGTAACTGTATTTTCGACCATAACCACTGCGCTGGCGCCGGCCGGTATTACTGCACCTGTCATAATGCGGGAGGTTTTACCCGGCGCTATCTGATGAACGGGAACCACACCAGCGGGAATCTCTTCAAGGACCTCAAGCCGGCATGGAGATGCTGGTGAGGCGTCGTTGGTATCTTCCGCCTGTACGGCATAGCCGTCAACAGAAGAATTGTTATGTGGCGGAATATCATATTTTGGTGCCACATCCTCGGCAAGCACCCGGCCCAGGCTTTGCGATAACGGGACGCGTTCTTCACCTAGAATCAGGACCGAATCCAGAACGATCTGCTGTGCTTCTTCTACCGTGAGCATCCGATCTGTAGCCATAGCTATTCTATTCCTCCATTTGATAATCAATCCGGTGGGCTAAATCCCTCTACCCGCTGTATTGCCATATAGGCCTCGATATCCTCAATCGTCCTGGGCGCCGATCCGGACAACACCTCGTATCCGTCCTGAGTAACCAGGATATCGTCCTCGATGCGGACGCCGATATTTTTATATCGCTCGAAAGCAGGACGTATGGCCTCGATCATGGTCTGGTTATCCGCTGTGGGCTCCAGGTAATCGAGAGCGTCTTCACGAATGTAAATGCCCGGTTCTACCGTAAGGACCATACCAGGCTCAAAGGGCGTATCGCGACCGCCCACATCGTGCACATCCAGACCGATCCAGTGGCTGGTCCCGTGCATGAACCACATGCGGTATTGGTTGCCGTCGAGATGGGTGATCAGCCCGAGATCTATAAGCCCTTCTTTGATGACTTCCCTTGAGATATCGTGGATCTTTCGGATGGACATACCGGGTTTGATGGCGGCGATGCCGGTTTCCTGGGCCTTCAGCACGACCTCATATACGGCACGCTGTTCCGGCGTGAACGTGCCGCTGAAGGGAATCGTCCGGGTGATATCCGCTGAATAATGATCTAGCGCCGCCCCAATATCGAGGAGAACCAACTCGTCTTGAAACATGATCTCCCGATCCTTTTCCTCATAGTGCAGCGTGGTCGCGTTCGGTCCCGAGGCGACAATTGGCGGAAAGCCCCAATGCGCCCCGCGACGCCGGAATGTTGAGAGAATGATACCATCCAGATCAGATTCATTCAGCCCAGGACGAATATGTTGGGCGACCTTTGCCATCACATGTAGATGCGCTTCACAGGTGATGTCGATAGCCCGGCGTAATTGTTTAACTTCGTAGGCCGATTTCACGATCCTCAGATCGGTGAAAAGAGGAATGGCGTCTTTGGCCTGAACGCCGGGGAACCGTGGAAGTGTATTCTTAAACGTATAGGCGGACGCATACACTTCCTTATGGCGGGACCGTGTGCCCAGAAGCAGCCACACATTCGCGGTATCATGCGCTACGTCCCTAAACAGCGATTGATAATCCCGGTTATCCTTTGACGCTCTTTTTTTATATCTGTTCCCGCTCAACACCGCGTCGACAAACGGTTCGAACTCGCTGGCATCCCAAATATGAGTTATGTTGGCGATGCGACCCGCCTCCTCCTGACTCAGCATGTGGCCGGTCCACACTTCTCTCGACGGAGAACGTTTGGGTAGAAACAAAATAGCGCGTTGATCATAATTCTCCGGTAATAGGACCAGCGTAATACCCGCTTGATTAATCCCGGTCAGGTAATACAGATTGTTTTCCTGGCGAAACGGATAGAATACATCATTGCTGAAATTCTTGGGTTCGTTGCTGAACAGGATCATCATGCCACCGTCCATTTTCCGAAACGCCTGTTGACGGCGTCTTGACAACTCCTCGGCCTTTTCCTTGATTTCCTTTCCCCTGTTCAGTTTCGTCTCGGGCGAAGCGGCATAGAGGTCCGGATTGAAAAGACAAACCAACGAGATGAGATAGACGATGTAAAATAAGAATTTTCGGGTCATTGCTTGCTCCGGACTTGCTCCCATGACTGTTTGAATATCCCTTCGGTCATGGTTTTATATCACGAGCTGTGTCTTAACAGATACGTAAAGGGTTGAAATAAATACAATATAACCTGATGTTTAGAGGGGAGCAACTAAATATTTATACGGGGTTTCTATAAGGTAAAGTATCGTGTAATTTTTAGTTGGTCGGTGATTAGAGATAGGCTTTTAACGCCGAATGGGTAGTCGAAACAACGCCGCCAGAATCGCTAAGCCGAATGTGCATACTATCCTGGCACGTCACGTCGTACATTCCGCTGGCCATCAGCAACCGTTGTACCTAAGAACCTATAATAAATGGGGTGGACAGGGACTCCGGGGGAATTGTTCTGGATCTGATCAGTACGCCGGGATTATCATTCCCGGTACGAAATATTGAGACGACAACCGATACCTTCTCAAATCTGGATACGATGACTACCACAACAGGTATGGATCCTGGCGCACAACGCCAGCCCGTCAAGTTGTATATTCTGCATTGATCGTCACGTACTCATGTGACATGTCACAGGTCCATATCCTCGCCTTACCTTTGTCCATTTTGAGGTCAACGACCACAGAAATTTCGTTGCCTTCCAGTGCTTTTCGCATCCTCGTCCAGAGGGAGACCCTGTCCGTCCTTGGTCAGTTGATGTCCGCATAAAAACAGATCGATGGTATCCGGATCAGAATCGGCATCCGCATATCCGACCGCACAAATGATACGGCCCCAATTGGGGTCATGACCATAGATAGCCGTTTTCACCAGCGCAGAGTTGGCTACGCTCATGCCGATCGTGCGTGCGTCTTCGTCCGACCTGGCGCCGTTCACTTGAATTTCCACCAGCTTGGTCGCCCCTTCACCGTCCCGTGCGATTTTTTTAGCCAGATCGGTGCAGATGAACTCGAGTGCTTTAACAAATGATTTGTAGTCCGTCCCCGATGGCATCGTGATTGTCGGATGGCCTGAGGCGCCGTTGGCAAGCAAAAAAACCGTGTCATTTGTGCTCATATCGCCATCGATGGTAATGCAGTTAAACGATTTTCCGACTGCTGCATTCAGAGCCGCCTTCAACGCCCCGGGGGCAATCGCTACATCAGTAGTCAGAACCGCAATCATCGTAGCCATGTTCGGACAGATCATCCCCGATCCTTTGGCGATGCCGCCTATAGTCGCTGTCTTACCGCTTATATCACACCGTACGGCACTGAATTTTGGCACCGTGTCCGTCGTCATGATCGCTTCCGCGGAATCTTGATCTGTGCCGGGATCAAGCCGGGCGATCGCTTTCTGAATACCGCCCCGAATGACGTCCATAGGCATCGGCCTCCCGATTACCCCTGTAGACGCGATAAGGATTTGTTCAGAGGGGATGCCCAGGCCGTCGGCAACCAGTCGGCTCATCTCCCGCGCGTCCCGCATCCCGGTTTCGCCGTTACATGCATTCGCATTGCCGCTATTAACCACGATGGCCTGCGCCATTCCTGTCTGAACATGCTGTTTGGACAACAGGACCGGCGCCGCCTGTACCTTATTAGTAGTAAACACCGCCGCCGCTGAGACGGAAGTCCCCGCGTTGATTACCATCAGGTCTTTACGCGAACCCTCCGGGCTGTTGATACCGCAACTTATCGTACCTGCTGTAAATCCTTTTGGCGCTAATAGATCACCTTCTACCGGTTTCATAGTCTCCTTTCCGGAGGTTCTATGAGAGGAGGAAAGGACGTTTACTTTTCAGTCCTTCTTCCTTGCCTCCTCTCTTCCTTTCGTTTTTAAATTCCGTGTTCCCCGCGCCTTTTCGTGTCTCCATGGTTAACAGAAGCGTCTACTTTAGTTCTGCATGCCACTCTTGAAGACTCTTGACGGATATACCCTCATCACGAAGCGCCCGGATGGCTTTTACTGCGGCCCAGGCTGCTGATAGGGTCGTTATACAGGGCACATCATGCTCTATAGCGGCGCGGCGTATGACATAGTCGTCATCGCGGGCATTCTTGCCCAGCGGTGTATTGATAATCAGTTGAATCTGATTTTGTTTGATGTGATCTACAATATGGTGATATCTAAGCCAGCCTCGGTTAAGGTGGCACCGGTGCCGTCTGTGGTCATGATCGTAAAACCGAGATCCATCAGGTCACGGGCGATATCTACGACATTGTTGTGATCGTGTTCATTGACGCTTATTAGCACCGTACCGTACAGCGGTAAAGAACCGCCCGCCGCAGTTTGACCCTTGGCGAAGGCGATCCCCGGTTGTTCAAAAATACCCATCACTTCACCGGTTGATTTCATTTCGGGTCCAAGCAAGCTGTCCGTGCCGGCGAATTTGACAAACGGCAGGACCACTTCTTTGACAGATGCATAGTGGGGGATGATCTCCTTGGTAAACTCGAGTTCCCGTAGGGTTTTTCCCGCCATCACCTTTGCAGCCAGTTTGGCCAGCGGCACGCCGATAGCTTTAGATACAAACGGAATGGTACGCGACGCGCGCGGGTTCACTTCAAGGACATACACGACATCACTTTTGATTGCATACTGCACGTTGATTAATCCGATAACCTTGAGCCCTTTTGCCAGCGCATGGGTATAGTTCCGCATGGTATCGATGTGGACCGGTTTGACCATATACGGAGGAAGGACGCAGGCGCTATCGCCGGAATGAATGCCCGCTTCTTCTATATGTTCCATAATACCGCCGATCACGATGTCCGTACCGTCAGATATCGCGTCTACATCGTATTCAAAGGCGTCTTCCAGGAACTTATCTACCAGAATGGGATGCTCGGGAGAGACTAGGACGGCCGTGCGCATGTACGTGGCCAGCGACTCATCATCGTATATAATCGCCATATTGCGACCGCCAAGTACGTAAGACGGGCGTACCAGGACCGGATAGCCGATCTGATTGGCAACCGTAACCGCTTCTTCGAACGAGAATACCGTACCGTGTGGCGGATGCGGAACACCTAATTCGGCCGTTAACAACCCGAACCGTTTTCTATCTTCCGCCAAATCGATGCTGTCGGGCGAGGTTCCGATGATCGGTACACCGGCGCGTTCGAGCGCCAGGGCCAGTTTGAGAGGCGTCTGGCCACCAAATTGAACAATCACTCCATCTGGTTGCTCCGCCTCAACGATATTCATCACATCTTCAAAAGTAAGCGGCTCAAAGAACAGCCGGTCTGACGTGTCATAGTCCGTGCTGACCGTTTCGGGATTACTGTTGACCATAATGGTCTCGTAGCCATCTTCCTTCAGGGCCATGACCGCTTGCACACAGCAATAGTCGAACTCAATCCCCTGCCCGATGCGGTTCGGTCCGCCGCCCAGAATCATAATAGTTTTTCGTTCTTTAGGCCGCGTTTCGCTTTCCGACTCGTAGGTCGAATAATAATACGGCGTCATGGCTTCGAATTCCGCCCCGCAGGTATCAACGGTCTTGAACACGGCGCTGATCTGCTGTTCGAGCCGCATGGCGCGGACGTTTTCCTCAATGCTACCTGTCAGATAGGCGATTTGAATGTCGGAAAACCCGGCCTGTTTGGCCTTCCAGAGCAGAGGCCGGGGCAACGTTCCGTTTCGATGCGTATAAATATCATCCTCTATATTAATGATATCCTTTATATTATGCAGGAACCATGGGTCGATACCGGTTATCTGGTAGACTTCGTCTATCGATACGCCGAGATGAAGCGCTGTCTTAACTTGAAAAATACGATCTGGAGTAGCCCGACTTATCTGAGATTTGAGATCGTCAATAACGGCCGTTTTATTCTCCTCGGTAAGTCTCCTGACATCTACGTTTTCTTTTCCGTCCGCCCCAAGCCCGTGAACGTCGATCTCAAGTCCGCGCAGCCCTTTCTGGAGGGCTTCTTTGAACGTACGCCCGATAGCCATCGTTTCGCCAACGGATTTCATCTGGGTTCCAAGCCGTTCATCTGCATTGGGAAACTTCTCAAATGCCCATCGCGGAATTTTAACGACGACATAGTCGATGGTCGGCTCGAAGGAGGCCGGTGTTTCACGGGTAATGTCGTTGGGGATCTCATCCAGGGTATATCCCACAGCTAATTTCGCGGCGATTTTAGCGATGGGGAATCCGGTCGCTTTGGATGCCAGCGCCGAACTGCGTGAAACACGAGGATTCATTTCAATGGCCAGGATACGGCCGTTCTCCGGACTGACCGCGAACTGTATATTCGAGCCGCCGGTCTCGACGCCGATCTCACGAATTATTTTGATTGAGGCATCCCGCAACGCTTGGTATTCCTTGTCGGTGAGGGTTTGTGCTGGTGCAACGGTGATGCTGTCACCTGTGTGAATACCCATCGGGTCGAAGTTTTCGATGGAGCAGATAATAACGACATTGTCTGCCAGATCTCGCATCACTTCCAGCTCATATTCCTTCCAGCCGATGACCGACTCCTCAATCAATATTTCATGGATCGGGCTGGCTGCAAGGCCCCGC
>LWDU01035557.1_pt1 | contig 12196 bp, 11 predicted proteins | sample 727161 | NCBI WGS metagenome assembly LWDU01 (sample SAMN04566230, study PRJNA314399) | hydrothermal vent metagenome | isolation source: deep sea hydrothermal plume seawater | place: Mexico: Gulf of California, Guaymas Basin | collected 2004-07-11 | reverse complement strand
GCCGGAGACGTCATACACTAACCAGATATTCCTGATGGAGAAGGCGCCGGATACAGACGCGCTAAAAAAAGATGCAAAGCAACAGTTTGAGTTTCTTGAGTATGTTGTTCAGGAAGAAGATTATGCAACAGGAATTGCCCTGCAGAAAAACCTTAACGTTGGCGTGCGTGATCATGTGCTATTTGGTAAAAACGAAGGCGGTGGCCAGCGCTTCCATCAATGGGTCGACACGCTGCTGGAAACTTCCGATGAGGATTTGCCGAAACTGTTTCAGACGGGTTAGCGCATAGAGGATTGGGGCTTGTGCACCAGTTTCGTGCTTTCTTAAACGTCCCTGCCGCGATGGGAGCATAGCCGCAGGAACGCTGGCGGAATTTTTGTTCAGGTACGATTACTTTGACCATTCACCCAAAAGGTGGTTAATTCCCTGTTCTTGCGTTTTTTTCCGAGTCCTGGGGTTTATTTGAAAGCCTACATTGTCGTTACGATCATTCTTATTGTCATTTTTGGGGCTATTGGCGGATTCCTTTTCAAGCGATTTAGTGCCTTTTCGTCAATGGATTTTTCGCCGCCGCCGGTCACCATCGCGGCTTCAATTGCAACCAGTGAAAGCTGGGGGCAGGTGCTGAACGCCGTTGGATCCATACAAGCCGTGCGCGGGGTTGATTTGACTTCAGAAACCAGTGGTCAGATCACCGAGATTCATTTTGATTCCGGGAATGCCGTCCAGGCGGGCCAGCTTTTAGTGGTGCTGAACGATGAGATAGAGGAGGCGAGCCGTAACAACCAGATTGCAAGCCTGGAACTGGCCGAAATATTGTTCGAGCGAGACAAGACGCTCATTAAACAAAAATCCATTCCGCAATCCCAATACGATCGTTCCCGAGCTGACCTGAAACGCGCCAAGGCACAGCTGGCCGAAACCGAGGCAAGGCTGGCCAATAAAAGAATAGCAGCACCATTCGCCGGTATCATGGGAATCAGACGGGTTGACATTGGTGATTACCTGTCACCGGGTACTGTTATTGCGGCCCTCCAGGATCATAGCGAGTTGGAGATAGATTTCACTGTGCCGGCGCGCTATACACCGAAGTTAAGGGCCGGATTGGATGTTGGCGTCGAAGTTGATGCCTTCCCGGACAGGCGGTTCGAGGCGGTGGTCAGTGCGGTCGATTCGCAAGTAGATACCGCAACACGAAATGTACTGCTTCGGGCGGCGTTAAAAGAGTCCACAGGATTACTACCTGGCATGTTTGCAACGCTTGTAGTTGACCTGGGTGAAAAGCAGAGCGTGGTGTCGGTGCCAGAGACAGCGATGACTTATGCCTTGCAGGGTAATACGGTCTATATAGTAGAAGAGACTGAAGATGGAAGTCTGACTGCCAGTGCGCGGATTGTTGAGACGGGTGAGGTGAGGCGCGGCAAGGTGGCGATTCTGTCTGGTGTTGAGCCTGGAGAGCGCGTGGTCAGCGTAGGACAGAATAAACTCTTCAGGGGTGTAAGGATTTTGATCGACGAGACAGTGGCGCTATAAATAATGAAATTCACTGACATTTTCATTCAACGCCCTGTGCTCGCGATTGTGATTGCCGCGGTGATGTTGCTGGTCGGTATACAGGCTGGGACACTATTGTCCCTTCGTGAGTATCCCGAAGTGGAAAAAAGCCAGATTTTCGTGCAGGCAATCTACCCGGGTGCGAGTGCACGAACGGTGCAGGGCTTCGTGACAACGCCTTTGCAGCGACGAATCGCAGCGGCCAAAGGTGTGGATTATGTGACGTCGGAAAGTAATCCCGGCTTGGCGCAGATAAATGTTTATGTCCGCCTTGGTGAAAACTCTACGGATGTGCTCACAGAGGTTATTACCAAGATTAACGAAGCCCGGTTTGAATTGCCGCGGGAAGTTGAGGACCCGGTCGTCAGCAATCGAACCGGTGGCGACGGCATGATGTATCTTGCGCTTCTAAGTGACCAGATGTCGGTTCAGCAAACGACAGACTATGCGATTCGTACGATTCAGCCAGTCCTGAGTACAGTAGAGGGCGTCGGTGAAGCTCGCATGTTGAGCAGCGGTGTTTTTGCGGTACGTATATGGCTTAACCCGGCAAAAATGGCCGCTTACGGTGTGACGGCAAGAGACGTCAACGATGCCGTTAGGAGGGAGAATTATATATCCGCTGCCGGGACGACACGGGGCGAACTTGTACGGGCGAGTGTCGACGCAGAAACCGATGTACAGGATCCACAGAAATTTGCAGAGATTGTTGTTCGCCAGGAGGGCGACAAACGGGTTCGATTGGGTGATGTGGCAGAAGTTGAGCTGGCGAGTGATACCTACGAGTCGGCGGCATATTCCAGTGGCAAAGAAACGGTGTTCATTGCGATCACAGAAGCGCCGGGTGCCAATCCGCTTGAAGTGGCCGCTCGGGTAAAAAGCAAGGTAAAGGAAATCGAAGCACAACTTCCGGCTGACATGACCATCTTCATGGATTCCGATCTGTCGATATCCATTAGCGAGGGGCTTGAGGAAGTCGGAAAGACGTTAATCGAGGCGTCCATCATTGTTGTGCTGGTCATCTTATTGTTCCTGGGTTCAATGCGAGTTGTTGCTATCCCGATTGTCGCCATTCCACTGTCGTTGATAACAGTCTTGTTTCTGGTCTGGTTAATGGGTTTCTCGATTAACCTGCTGACATTGCTGGCGATGGTGATTGCGATCGGTCTGGTGGTGGACGACGCAATCGTCGTTGTGGAAAACGTACATCGGCATATCGAAGAAGGTAAACAGCCGCGGCAGGCAGCGCTAATCGGCGCGAGGGAAGTTGCCCTGCCCGTGATCGCGATGACCCTGACGCTGGTGGCAGTGTATCTGCCCATTGGGTTTCTTGGAGGGCTGACGGGTGTGCTGTTCAGTGAATTTGCATTGACCCTGGCCGGGGCTGTCGTGATCTCCGGCTTTATCGCTCTGGTGCTTAGTCCGATGATGTGTGCCTATCTGTTAGTTGACCACGATCACCAGGGCAAAATCGCTAACTGGCTTGACCAGAAGTTTGACCTGCTGCACCACCAGTATGAGCGGGTACTTGGAATGTGTCTGAACAATCGCGGCGCAGTAATGTTGTTCGCCCTGATGATATTCTGCAGCCTGCCAATATTTTACCAGCTGGCCCAGAAAGAGCTGGCGCCGGACGAGGATAGCGGCAGTATATTTGCGATGGCGACTCCTCCGGACTACAGCAGCCTTGAATACACGACCTATTTTCTTGACCAGATGGTTGATGCCTGGAGAACAGTCCCTGAGGTCAGCCATTCCTGGCAGGTTAATAATCCCAACAGGGTATTCGGGGGCCTTGAGCTGGTGCCATGGTCGGAGCGGGAACGCTCGCTGGAAGAAATTCGCCAGGAAATCCAGGCTAAGTACGACAAAATTAGTGGCTTAGAGATTTTTACCTTTGCGGCAGGGGGCCTGCCGGGTGCCGACTCAGGTCTGCCATTGCAGTTTGTGATTTCGTCCAATGCTGACTACAAGGAGCTTGACCGGGTTTCAGAAGAAGTTTTACAGAAAGCGAGGCAGTCAGGCATATTCGCCTTCGTTACCAAGGATTTGCGCTACTCCAGACCTGAAATCACGGTTCGCATTGACCGCGAACTGTCGGCCCGGTTGGGTATCTCCATGGAAGATATTGGGCAGACGTTGCAGATCATGCTCGGTGAAGCGGAAACGAACCGGTTCAGTATGGAAGGACGTAGCTACAAGGTAATACCCCAGGCTGATCGAGGGTTTCGCCTCACCAAAGAATGGTTGGAGCGATACTACGTGCGTACCACTGGAGAGTCCCTGGTACCGCTGAGTACTGTGGTCACGCTTGGTCAGAAGGTAGAGCCGAATTCACTCAAACAGTTCCAACAGCTAAATAGTGCGACGATCCAGGGGGTTGTGCTGCCGCCGAATACGCTGGGAGACAGCTTGGAATTTTTAGAGCAGGCGCTTTATGAAGTGGCGCCCACGGGATTTCGTGTCGGCCATCAGGGTGCGTCGAGGCGATTCATACAGGAATCCCAGGGATTCCTGCTGCTATTTTCGACATCGTTGATTTTTATCTACCTGGTTCTTGCGGCGCAGTTCAACAGCTTTCGCGATCCGCTTATCGTGTTGATCAGTGTGCCGCTATCAGTATTTGGCGCGATCGTTCCGCTGGCCCTTGGGCTAGCCACACTTAATATCTATACCCAGGTGGGATTGCTGACGCTGATTGGCCTGATCAGCAAACATGGGATCCTGATTGTAGACTTTGCCAATCGCCTGGTTTTGGAGGGCTATGACCGAAAAACGGCGGTACTCAAGGCAGCCGCGCTCAGATTACGGCCTATTTTAATGACGACCGTTGCAACCGTGCTTGGTGTTTTGCCGCTGGTTCTGGCATTTGGTGCCGGGGCTAACTCCCGGTTCGCTATTGGGTTGATGATCGCAGCCGGTATGAGTGTGGGTACGTTGTTCACCCTTTTCGTACTACCGACTTTTTATCTGGTACTGGGCAAAGACCCGGTAAATGCGAGCAGTGAAGACGCGATGGCTGAGCAACCGCTGTTAAACTCGTGAAATGGTGAAGGAAACAATGACGATGGTTACTATTCTTAACGAAAACAATGTGACAGTGCTGCAGGGCGCCGCGGGTTCTGCGCTCTGGGTCAGCCAGGATGAGATGACGACTGCCACCGGATGGGCGCTCAAGACTGAGGGCTTTTGCAAGGATGAAGTCTGTGTGCCTGTTCCGGCGAGTAACTCAGAAGGGCTCATTGCTGATGGCAGGGTTAACCTGTCTGAAGTTTGGCAATTAATGGGCAAACCTGCTGCAGTCAGTAACGATGGTGATGTCTGGTCACTTGGTGAAGCCGCTAACGATCGAAATGAAGCGATGCTGAGTCTGCAAGCAGCAGATTTTTCATTGCCGGATTTTAATGGCAAGTTACATTCGCTGACCGACTTTCGGCGCAAGCGGGTGTTGCTCATTACCTGGGCCTCGTGGTGAGGATGTCGCCATGATCTGTCAGGTTGGCAGGCACTGTTTGAAGAAGTAAAAAACCAGGATTTTATGATTATTTCGGTGGCGATGGATGCAGAGATTGAAGCGGCGCAACCCTGGGTCGATGAAGCGTCTCCGACATTCGTTACCTTGATTGATAAAAATCATCAGCTCTCGTCGCTCTACAATATGGTTAACGTTCCCCAGGCTGTGTGGATCGATGAGGATGGAAAAATTGCTCGCCCGACAGAAAGCGGTGGATCCATTGATATCCTTCGTGAGTTCGATATGGAAATTATGGGTTTCAAGCCCGAAGCGATGGAAAGAGCCGCTGCGGCCAAGGCGACTTATATGGGCGCGGTGAAAGACTGGGCAATTAACGGCAAGACAAGCCCCTATGCCTTCGACCCCGATGCAGCTAGAGATCATGTCGAACCCATGACTGACGATATGGCGATGGCGCACACCAAATTTCAGCTCGGCCAATACTTGCTACAAAACGGGCGTGAAGATGAAGCCAATGAGCTGTTTTCGGAATGCCGCGACCTGCATCCGTACTCCTGGAATATCTTTCGCCAGACGAGTGAAAAGATGGACACAGGTATTGCCGCGGGTGAAGCTTTTTGGGGCAAGGTTATGTCCCTTGGCGACAAAGAGTATTACAAGACAGTCGATATGCCGGGAATGTCGTAGCGACATTCCCGGCATAGGCTTTCTAATTCACCTTTTGTTTAAAGATTCACTTTTTTTAAAGATAGTCTGGGTCTCGACCTTCCTGGAAAGGTGCTGACATATCCATAATGGGGCTGTCACCGGGTTTCAGGTTATCGTGGGCACGCTTCCATGTCGCGAATGATGCCAGAATGTGAACCGGATCCCCGTGGATCTCAGTGAACCCGCCATTCACCTCACGAGTATCAAAATAGGCCGCGTTGACATCATCGGCCCATAGTTCACAGGCGTTCACAAACCCCAGGTCCAGCATTCTCTGCCGGGCGGCGGCGAAGTCATTAACCATGCATCCAACATGGTGGAATCCTTCTTCACCTTTTTGATACATATCCCTGTAGATGGACGGCGTTTCATCATGCTGCGCAATAAACTGAATCTGGTTGCTGCCCAGATATCCGAAGCCATAAGAAACATCGGCCTCCTGGGGAGTATCACGAAACTGAAACTTGTCCGTCTTGTGATGCGGCACCATGACGAACGGACCTGCACCATAAAGGCGGTTCCATTTGTGGGCAGCTTCTTCGACATCGTTTACAAAATAGGCGTGCTGAAAGATCGGATATAGCATGTGCTTTACCTGTGGCAGAAAACTCGAACCTTGAGTGTTTCAAAAAATGTAGTCGACGTCAAAAATACCTACTTCGGTGTTAACGTCACGCGCAATGATTCCGGGCCGCGCACAGACAGACTCTTTTTATAGGTGGGTTCGGGACCTGACAGCTCGATATGTCTGGTTCTTCTCAGGATGCCCAGAAATATCACTTCCATATCAAGCCGTGACAGATGGTTACCCAGGCAAAGATGAGCTCCCCGGCCGAATGCGACATGGCGGTTCGGGTTGCGGGTGATATCAAACGTATCTGCATCGGGGAACTGATCCGGGTCCCTGTTCGCTGAGCCATACAACAAACCGAATTTTGTGCCCTTGGGATAGTGCTGCCCATTTAACACAAGTGCTTCGCTGGCGTAGCGATGGAAGAAAGGCAGGGGTGATTCAAAACGGAACATTTCCTGCACCGCCATCTGGATGTGCTCTGGTTCCTGGCGCAGCATACTCATTTGTTCCTGATGCGATATCAGTGCGTGCATGCCGCTGCCTAGAACGTCAATCGTCGACCCGTGACCCGCTGCGAGGATGAGCATACATGTTGAGATGAGTTCTGGTTCGCTCATCTCACCAGCATTCTGGGCTGCGACGAGTGAGCTGATCAGGTCCTCCTGCGGGTTTTTCTTTCGATCTGCGATCAGGTCGGACAGGTATAAGTAGAACTCGGTCGTGGCATTTTCCGCGAGCAGCTTGTGCGCCGGGGTTCGCCCAACATCAAAAAACTGCACGATATTCTCTGACCATATTCGAAGCTGAGGGCAGTCCTCAATGGGAACTCCGAGCAGGTGACCGATGATGTGACCGGGAACGTGAGAGGCGAGATCTGCAACAAAATCAAATTCTCTGTGTTGCAGCAATTGGTCGAGTAACTGGTCAACATATGTCTGGATCATACCGCGCTGTTGCTCTACTAAACGCCGCGATAACGCACGAAGGACGATGACTCGAAGGCGAAAATGTGTGGCGCCATCGCGTTCCAGCAGACTGAATTGTACAAACCGCTCATGATTGGGCATGTCGTGCCAACCTCTTGCTCGCTGTTGTGCATTCACATAGCCCGGATCCATAAATGCTTCGAGCGACCTGACCAGGATCGGGTTTCGGGCGGCGCCCTCTACATCGCTATAACGCGATAGCAGGTAAGCGTCAGCGCTATCGTAAAAATAAGGTTCATCCAGCTTGCGAAGGTTTGCGTAGAAGCTGTAGGGGTTTTTTGCAAAGGCTGTAGATTGTGGTTCGAACAATGAACTTGACCCGGTTTAAGTGTGTTGGTGCAGGCGCCGGCAACGATAAACACTGCTTGCCTATACTGTCACCATTATCATTACGACTGTCACCATTATCATCACGAGACAGGCTGGCCGCTGATGACTTGATTGCGTCTCCAGTCAGGGTAGCATTGGTAGTGATGAAAGGTTTATTCAAATGACAGAATTTCTGCAGTTTCTGGTTGCACACGGTTACGTGGTCATTTTCGCCTGGGTTGCACTTGACCAGGCAGGATTACCTTTGCCGACATTACCTCTGCTGCTGGCAGCGGGGGCGCTTGCCGGTACGGGGGAACTCAGTCTTTTGGGAATCTTCGTTGTCTGTACGCTGGCGGCGGTACCCATTGACCTGTTCTGGTTCTGGCTTGGGCGACTCCGTGGCGTTCGTGTACTGCATGTTCTTTGCATTCTGTCGCTTGAACCTGATTATTGCGTGCGAGACACGGAGGCCCTGTTTAAAAAGCTGGGACCTTTGTCCGTGGTCCTGGCGAAATTTGTTCCTGGTCTGCAGACGCTCGCGCCGCCAATGTCGGGTCTTACAGGCATGAGTATGCTGGTCTTTTTTATTCTTGACCTGATCGGCACGTTGGCCTGGATAGCTTCTTTCGTGCTGGTCGGGTTCTATTTCCATACTGAGCTTGAACTCATTGCCCAAAAAGCCGCGGACGCGGGCCTGATCGCAGGTCTGTTTCTTGCCGGAATCGTCGCGGCTTACTTCACTTACAAGATTGTTACGCAGCAGCGGTTTTTACGTTCACTGCGGGTGAGAAGGCTAACCCCTGAAGACGTCCAGCAGCGTATCAGCAAGGGTGATGATTTCCACATCCTCGATCTTAGACATGACTATGATTTTGATGCGTTTCCACATCTGTTACCTGGTGCCTTGCGTGTGCCAATGGAGTCAATTGATCGACATAATGGGAGTATCCCCAAGGACAGCGACATTGTCCTTTACTGCAGCTGACCCAGCGAAGCCTCGAGTGCCCGTGTGGCGCTCAAGTTAAAACGGCTTGGAATCTCCAGGGTGTATCCCATGGAGGGTGGTATTGAGGCCTGGACGAAGGCAGGCTACGAAACCGAGATAGTTGGGCGTCAGGAGACCAGCCTTGAGTGAGACAAACATCAAGCCGTTCCGTTTGAGCAACATCCATGATTCTATTGGTCAATCGCTGGGGACCAGATCCAGGTGAATGTCTTTGGCGAAGTGACTCGATGGGCCAAGCCTGGACACTGCGATCCTGAGTATGGAAAGACCACGCCCTATGGTGGAACGCTGATTCATGGCTTCCACATGATTGCGTTATGTTCGTATTTTTTTGAGAGTGCGGGTCTGCGCCCCATCGACGGCGCTTATTCCCTGAATTATGGCCTTGATAAAGTACGGGTTCTCAAGCCTGTGGTGATTGGGGACGGTGTTCGACTTCGATCCCATGTGTCCCTGCTGAACGCAGTGGACAAGGGTAATGGAGAAAGACTGTTGACCACCACTCACCAGGTCGAGGTTGAAGGCAAGCCTGATTATGCGCTCTACGCTGAATACCTGAGTTACTGGTACCCCAAATAGATGTTCATGACTTAAGATTATCCAAAGTTCACTGCCTGCCAGTAACGATGGTTATCTATCCCTGGAGAAAGACATCAAGAAGATACCAATTGCAGGGCAGTAGCCTAGATGTTTCTTGTGCTTTTATGTGAAGCTTGTCCGGCCAATGTGCCCAGGTTCTTTTCTAACCACTTTATTTTAGAAATTCGCGTTGCTGTAGNNNNTTTCCCAGCAGAATTCCATTTCAGCAGTAGATTGTGTGCCGCTATAAGTAGAACAACCGGTGGTCAGTGCGATGAGCAGGAAAGCCAGGATCGTCTTGTACATGTTGTTCACCCTTTTACATATTTGGTTTATGGGAGGAGATTGTAAGGGTGTCTTGTAAACGGGGGTTGATGCCAATGTGCATTAATGTAACGGAACGTGACCTAATCTAACATTCCCAGGGTGTCGCGGAGGTAATTGATTTAGATAGGGGCAGGGTCGCAAAGTCTTTACACTGCAAACAATACCAGCCTGGGAGGACGACTTCAGTAATAGCCAGGTAGGTAAAGTCGCTGGATTCTCCTTACATGCCGGTGTCGCTACTGAAGCACGACAGCGGAAGAAGTTAGAGCGATTGTGTCATTACATCTCCCGCCCTGCCGTATCAGAGAAGAGGTTAGCTCTAGCGCCAAACGGGAACGTGAGATATCATTTAAGGACCCCCTACCGAGATGGTACAACGCACGTCATATTTGCACCTTTGGACTTTATTGCCAAATTGGCGGCGATGGTTCCAAGACCGAGAGTCAACCTCACTCGATTCCATGGTGTACTGGCACCTGATAGCAAATATCGTATCAACGTAACACCAGCTAAGCGTGGCAAGGGCTGCACCAAGAAAAGTTCACTCGGTCTAGCTTTTATCTGAAGCTAATATCAGCTCAATTCTGATCATGATTCTGTCAAAAGCGGTGTAACCTCTCTGCTAATTCCCCACGTTACTGTAGAAAATCGTCTGTAGCGATCAAACCTTACTTGATGAATTCTCTGAAAAGGGCGTTAATCCAGCCTATACTCTTTGAAGAGTCCATGCTGGATGGCTTGCTAAAAGAAGGTCCCTTCCGATTGATGCCAGCAAGTGCTATCGCCGAAGCGGTTTGGGCGGCCTACGAAAACAGTGACCAGATACATTTCTATGTGCCAGAGGAAGTCGGTGATATTGATCGAATCAAGGCCGCTGATATTCAGGCAGCGAGAAGCGAGGCCAGGAGTTTTCTATTTGACCGGCGGCGCTAGGATTTCACCCATCGTTGCCACATAAGTGGTAGCGACTCAGGTTGAGGGTCAGATTTCCTTGCCCTCAAACCGGGTAGCGACATGACCCTGCAGGTTGAACTCGTAGACGCCTTCCCTTGCGAGCATCGCCTCGGTGTGTTCACGCAGCATGTAGTCCCAGCCGGTGTGGGGGAAGATATAAAACCGGTCGTTTTCAATCGCGTCAAATACCTGTGCAGCCAATTCCTTGGGAGATTTGCTTTGCGCGAGCAAGTCGCCAATACCAAGACCCTGGCCTGATGGATTGACCTCGCTCGGCAGATCGCCCGGTCTGTTTCTTTCGGCATCACCGATTTTCGTGTTGACCCAGCCCGGGCAAAGCACTGAAGCCCCAATGTTGCTCCCCGCGGTTTGGAGATCCTGTGCCAGTGCCTCACTCAGGGTGACGACGCCGTATTTGCTTACCCCGTAGGGCCCACCGCCGGGTATAAACGCTGCTATCGAGGCGGTGTTGACGACATGGCCTTCTTCACCATGGGCAATCATGTGCGGCAGGAAAGTTTGAACACCGTTTAAAACCCCGTAAAAGTTAACCCCCATGACCCAGGACCAGTCTGCATCAGGCAAATCCCATATAGGCGTTGCGCCGCCGAAGTTAACGACACCGGCGTTGTTGAATAGAAGGTGGATGTTACCGAACTCTTCTGTTGCGTCGGCCAGCAACTTTTCAATGGCGGATTTTTGTCGGGTATCCGTCATCACGCCAAGGACCTGGCACTGTCTTTCCTCGAAATGTTGTACTGCCACCTCAAGTGCTGATGCTTCAATGTCAGCGAGAACAACATTCATTTGTCTGTCGGCGGCGGCGTTGGCAAGTGCCAAACCAATGCCGCTTGCGCCGCCCGTGATAACGGCAGTCTTACCTTCGAATGATTTCATGTATATCTCCTGTTACCGCTCATCGACTCTCTCACCGTCCTGACCGAAAGTATCAGGATGGCAAAGCTGTGTCATCTGTCGTGGTTGTGTAATGAATGGGGTATTGCAAGAATGAATGATGGTCTTGATCAGAACTTTCGAATCAGTGGAATGGCGGAAATATCGCGCGGTGAGATTGCAGGCCTTGCAGGATTCGCCTGATGCATTTGGTAGTACCTACATTGAGTCGGTGAAATATCCCGATGAGCAATGGCTATCGCGACTCGAAAGTATAAATCCTGTATCAGACTTACCGTTGGGGGCGTTCGTCAGTGATATGGCTGTAGGTCTGGCCTGGGGCCGGATCGAGCCAGATCATCCTGGGCGTGCTGATCTGTACCAGATGTGGACGTCGCCTGAATACCGTGGACAGGGCATTGGGAAAAAATTGCTAACTGAATCCATTTCCTGGGCGCGGCAACAGCAGGCCAGGGATCTTTATCTGGGCGTTACGATGGGTAATTCTATGGCAGCGCAGCTTTATGTGAATGCCGGGTTTGAATCAGTCGGTGAGCCAGAACTACTCCGGCCAGGGTCCGACAAATTGATTCAAAATATGAGACTGGGCCTCTGAATTATTTCACTGCAAGAAATTTTCTGAAACCTTCCATATAGCTGTCCCAGCCAGCATCATGATTTGAGACGCTTTCATTTTTGGTAAATCCGGTATGGCTGAGGGTGACGCGTGGAAAGAACGGGGTCGTATATGGACCCGCCTGATTGATCAAGTGTTGATTTAGCTATTTTGTTTTCTCTTCAACGAATTGATTAGTCAAGAACAGAT
>LWDU01043218.1_pt1 | contig 12199 bp, 9 predicted proteins | sample 727161 | NCBI WGS metagenome assembly LWDU01 (sample SAMN04566230, study PRJNA314399) | hydrothermal vent metagenome | isolation source: deep sea hydrothermal plume seawater | place: Mexico: Gulf of California, Guaymas Basin | collected 2004-07-11 | reverse complement strand
GGTCTCTGTAAATTTTTGCCGCAAAACGAAACAAGGCGCAATCTCTCAGGTAACGAAATACGCAGGCGATGACCCCGATGTAACAGATAAATGTAAAATAGAAGTAGAGGTAAAACCAAACAGCCGTAAAAGTGGCATCCATTTTTATGCAGGAGATGGCGTGGGAACAGTGACCGAGGAGGGACTCCAAATTCCCAAAGGTGAACCTGCTATCAACCCCATTCCTAGAAAAATGATTCGGCAAAACCTTGAAAACTTGCTGAAGGACTCTCCCGAAACATGGAAAGATTGCGGATTGGATGTGATAGTCAGTGTTTTGGGTGGAAATGAAATTGCTTTAAAAACCTTTAATCCGAGACTGGGAATTCAGGGTGGTATCTCCATCCTTGGGACAACGGGAATAGTTGAGCCCATGTCTCTGAGTGCCTGGAAAGCATCGGTGGAAATTTATATTGATGTAGCACTTGCCACACAATCGAAATTCATTGTTTTCAGTCCAGGGCGTTGGGGACAAAAGTTCTTTAATCAAAAAAAAGGGGTGCCTCTAAACCGTATTTGTCTAGTTTCAAATTTTATTGGTTTCGCGCTGGACCATTTAAAACAAAAATATCACCGAGAAAAGGATGCGGTGAAAACTATTGTCTTTGCAGGCCATCCTGGCAAACTGGCAAAAGTCATTGATGGACATTGGAACACTCATTCCAATGAATCGCCATCGGCACTTCCTACCATATTAAAAATGGCAGAAAATATTTTTCCCAATGATATGAATATAAAATTGCAATCGTCAAGAACGGTGGAACATTTGATCCAACTCAGCAAAAAATACAATATCAGCGAGCCTCTTTTTGAAGCGGTTGCAAACAAAATTGTGCAGGCTGTTTCCGGCTATTTGCAACAATCGTTACAGGTTGAAGTTCTATTAGCAGACTTTAAAGGGAATTTGATCGGACAGGCGGCGACCCGTGACTGAAAATTGGGGAACATTTACCGGAATAGGTGTGGGGCCCGGGCCATCGGAATATATCACCCTAAAAAGCTTTAACGCCCTGATGAAAGCCGACAAAGTACTGGTTCCTCGCGCTACAGGGTCCAGTAATTCTGTCGCTTTGACCTGCATCAAGGACATTGATATCCCACAGGATAAAATCGAATTCATGGACTACCCCATGTCTAATGATGAAAGTTTACTCAGTTCAATTTATCAGAAAATTGCTGAAAAGATAATTGCCCACCTGAAGGAAAACTTAAATCTCGTTTATATCACCATTGGGGACCCTTATATCTATTCAACCTATTCGTATACCGTCAACGCTTTGCAGAAATTGATACCTGACATTTCCATTTCAACTTATCCCGGAATAAGTTCTTTTCAGGCCTTGTCCTCGGCCTTGAACTTTCCATTAGGGCAGGGTAAGGAAAATATCCTTATTCTCCCCTGCCCCGAAACTTCTGCTGAATTACGAGGGCAAATTGAAAGGCATGATAATATTGTCCTAATGAAGGTTGGAGACCGGTTTGATTGGGTTCGCGAACTACTGATTGAAATGAATATTCTGAAACACTGCGCACTTGGAAAACGAATTGGTTTAGACAACGAAATCCTGACCCGTGACCTTATGGAATTAAAAGAAGTGGATAAACCCGGCTATTTATCAATAATCTTTATTCGCAAAACTCCGACTCAAGGGAGGAATGGCCGTTGAAAGTTTACTTCATCGGAGCGGGCCCAGGCGATGTTGAGTTGATGACTATCAAAGGAAACCGTCGGTTACGCGCTTGTTCCTATGTCATGCACGCGGGATCATTAATCAACCCGGAAATTCTTGCTCCCCTACCCGAGTCGACCCGGATTTATGACACTTCAAAATTAAACCTTGAAGAACAAATTGTCATTTACAATGAAGCAAAGGGCGTAGATCAAGATGTTGCACGATTACAAAGCGGCGATTTGTCGATCTATGGAGCCATCGCCGAACAAATGCGGGCGCTGGATGAACTCGGCATCCAATATGAAGTCATTCCAGGTGTATCCTCGGTGGCGGCAAGTGCCGCAGCTTTAAAAAGTGAACTGACATTGCCTGAAATTTCACAAACCGTTATCTTCTCACGGATCAGTGGACGAACAGAAGTTCCACCCGATGAGGATCTGGAAAAACTGGCCTCGCATAAATGCACAATATGCTTGTTCCTGTCCATCACCAAAATCAAGGATGTCGTAGAAAAGTTATCCGTCCATTATCCTATCGAAACTCCGGTAGTAGTGGTTTATAAAGCCAGTTGGAAGGATGAAAAAATCGTACGAGGTAATCTGAAAACCATTGCAGATAAGGTGAAATCAGAAGGGATTCGCTTGACAGCACTGATCCTAGTGGGTGCTGTTTTCAACACTAAAGATTTCCAAGACTCTCGTTTATATTCAAAAGAATATTCTCATCTTTTTCGAAAGAAAAATGTCGACACGAAATAAAATCGCAATAGTGGTCATCCGCTCAGAAGGTTTAAAGTTTGCCCGAAAACTTCGCCAGTCTTTTTCGTCTTGGGATTTATGGGCACCTGAATCTTCAGATATCAAAAAGGACGAAAAGGCCTACCCTTCTCAATTCAAAGACTGGCTGAGTGAAAATTTTCTGAAATACGAAGGGTTTGTCTGCATCATGGCAACTGGGATTGTGGTGCGTTCTTTGAGTACAATGATTCCCGATAAATGTACCGGCCCTGGAGTTGTGGTTTGTGACGAGTTTGGTCGCCATGCGATTTCACTTCTTGGTGGGCATGAAGGAGGTGCTAATGATTTATCTCATAGAATAGCAAGCAAAACTGGTTGTGTTCCCATCATCACCACGGGAACCGAGTCCATGAAGAATTATGTATTGGGAGTTGGTTGCAGAAAAAATGCTGATTACGAGTCTTTAAAAGAACTCGTCATGAAAGTTTTAAAAATTGCCAAAGTTTCTCCTGACGAAATAAGAATAATGACCACCATCGACTTAAAAGAGAATGAACCCTGCATTCTCACATTGTCTGATAAATATAATTGGCCCTTAGTAATTTTTACGGGAATCGAAATTAATACAGCTAAACTTCAAGTTTCACATTCTGATTTTGTCGAAGACAGCATTGGTGTTCCCGGTGTTTGTGAGCCCACAGCCCTGATAGCCGCTCACTTTGGAGACCTCATAGTTCCCAAAACCACAGCAAATGGTTGTGCGGTAGCACTTGTCAAAGAACCTGAAACCACCGACCGGAGACCTTGATTGATGAACAAACTCTATTTGGTTTCTATCGGCCCGGGAGCACTGGACTTGATAACTCCGCGTGCCTGTGAAGCTTTAAGGAAATGCGAAATAATCATTGGTCATCAATTGTATCTGGATTTAATCCAAACCCTTATCCCAGATAAAGAGCAAATCGCAAGTCCATGGGGCAAGGAAATTGAACGAGTAGACCTGGCAATCAACAAGGTTAAAGAGGGACATAATGTCAGCCTTATTTCCAGTGGAGATATAGGAGTCTATGCGCTGGGCGGCCTTGCCTTGGAAAGGCTTGGAGAAAACAACTTAGAAATCAATTATGAGATTATTCCCGGCATAACCTCAGCAAATGCTTGTGCTTCCATTTTAGGAGCCCCTTTGTCCCATGATTTCCTGACTTTATCTCTATCCGATTTATTGGTTCCAAAAGAAACCATTTTAGAGAGAGCCGAAGCAGCCGGAAAGGGAGGTTTCGTTTCTGTCTTATATAATGTTCAAAGTCCCAAAAGACAAGAATTGGTCTATCAGGTAATGGAAAAATTCCGACCACATCGTTCACCTCAAACCCCTTGCGGAGTTGTTTCCAACGCTTTCCGACCGGATGAAAAAAGTCAAATTTTAACCTTCGAAAATCTATTTTCAATGCAATTCGACATGCTGACAACGATTATCCTGGGAAATGATGCGACAAAGATAGTCCGCAATAGATTGGTAACGCAGCGCGGTTACTCCTTTAAAAATGAAACAGAATAATAAATTATTATGGCTATTCTCTGGCACCTCGGACGGGAATGAGATCGCACAGTGTTTAGTTTCCCAAAAGTGCCGTTTAAAAGTATTCGTAGCCACTCAATATGGAAGAAAAGTCGCCGCAGAATCGTTACCGCCACAAATTGTTGAAGCAGGGAGATTAAATGAAAATGAAATGGGTGCACGAGCAGACTTGGAACCACCATCACAAGTGATTGATGCTACACATCCTTATGCACTGGAAATCAGTAAAAACCTGATGCGTTTTTGTGACAACCGTAAAATTCCTTATATCCGATATGAACGTCCGGAAGAACAAATCTCAGGAGAAAATATTTACTTTGTAGATAACATAGAACAGGCAGCAGAAAAAACCAGAACTCTAGGAAAACAAATTTTATTGACGTTGGGCTCAAAGAATATCGAGCCCTTTCTAGGCGAAGACTTTTGTGGACGAATCTTTATAAGGATGCTCCCCGACCCGCAATTGATCGATCATTTATTGTCGAAAGGAGTCTCGCCTGATAGAATCATTGCCATTCAGGGACCATTCAGTATTTCTATGAATCTGGCGATGATGGGAAATTATGCTATTGACTGCCTGGTCACAAAATCTTCTGGAAAAGAAGGAGGATTTCCGCAAAAGATTGCTGCCGCAAAAGAGTTGGGTGCGTCCGTTATTATTATTAAACGGCCAGATATGAGTTACCCGATATCTTTTAGCAAAAAAAATGAGGTTATAAAATATTTAAATATCTCCAGGTAAGGGGTTAACGTTTCATCTACTTCAGTTAATCATTTCCTCGGTTTTTGATACTCTACTTTTAGATTAAACATATGGAACAAATTTGGTTTTTAGCAGGCGGTTTGTTGCTAGGTTGCCTTCACGCATTGGAAGCTGACCATATTGTAACGGTCTCGAATTTAGTCTTAAATAAAAAATCGCTGAAGAACTCTCTGCGTTTGGCTCTGCAATGGGCTTTGGGACATAGTTTAACCCTTTTACTGTTATCCGGACTGGTATTCTCCCTGAACTCCGCATTCACGGCTCTGATGAGTAATTCCGCCGAACGGATGGTAGGAGTTACCATGATCTTCATTGGAATGATTGTATTTGTTCAGGAGTTGAAACAAAATTCACGGCTGAAAAAGTTCGGACACAGGCACCCAGAGTTTTCCGGATCGACATTATTTGGCATAGGAGTTTTACATGGTATAGCTGGTTCAGCTTCCATTTTTTTATTAATTCCTGTCGCTCTGACTAAATCTATATTTTCCGTGTTTTCTTATGTAGGTTTATTCTGTTGTGGAATGATCCTCACTATGGGACTGTATGGTATATTTTTACAAAGCTTTGGCCTGAACAATAACCTTTCCAGATATCTACCGAAAGTTAGATTTGTTGTTGCTATTTTTTCCGTAACTATTGGTATTAAGTTGCTAGGAACTTAAACATGATCTATGCAGTGGGAATTGGGCCGGGTGACCCAGATATGTTGCCTCATAAAACCGTTTTATTATTGCAAGAAGCCGATGTGATTTCCGGGTTTGAAACGGTCTTGAATTTAGCTGAAAAGCACTTCAATCCTAAAGCCATTAGAGTATCGATGGGGTATAAGGACCAAAGTGAAAAATTGGAACAGGTAGGGGTTTATTCTCGAGAAGGAAAAAAATGTGTGGTTTGCTTCATGGGTGATGTGAACTTTTCCGGTTATGAATACCTGGAAAGAATCAATAATGATTGCCATGAACTCGACCCCATAATCATCCCCGGAATCAGCTCAGCTCAGATAGCGGCAGCCAGAACTTTAACGGCGTTCGAATCAAGCGTGTTCCTGACATTTCATAAACGTGGAGACATATCCAAGGATAAAGATTTTTTAGTCTCCGCTTTGAAACTGGGCAAAGCCGCTATAGTCATTCCCTTACCCTGGGACTTTATGCCGGCTGAAATCAGCCGCTACTTGATTGAGCAAGGGATTCCACCTACGACAAAAGTAAATGTTTTTGAGCATCTGACCTGGCCTGAAGAAAAGGCTTACAGTAGAACTTTGGATAATTGCATAGATAAATTTTCCGATGTTTCCATAATGGTTATTTCTTCTATAAATAACCACGAACATACTTGAAAAGTTTTTCCATCATGCCCGTTGAAATATTGAGAACAATATGACCAATACCTATTTTCCATTTTCTGCAATCGTAGGACAGGAAAAATTAAAAGAGGCTTTGATCCTGAACGCCATCAATCCCTCGATTGGTGGGGTTTTAATTTTTGGAGAAAAGGGAACAGCAAAATCTACCGCTGTTCGAGGCTTAAAGAATATTTTGGGATTGAATTCTTCAAACCATAATATTCCATTGGTCGAACTCCCACTATCAGCAACCGAAGAAATGATAGTGGGGACCATAAATATACCCAACACGCTGAAAACCGAACAAATTCAAATCGAATATGGACTATTACATAAAGCACATAACGGAATCATTTATATAGACGAAGTGAACCTATTGGAGGATCACCTGGTGGATGTGATACTTGATGCTGCTGCTATGGGGATCAATCGCATTGAAAGAGAAGGAGTCAGCCACGAACATCCGGCTAACTTTATTCTTGTAGGGACCATGAACCCGGAAGAAGGGGAATTGCGCCCGCAATTATTAGACCGATTTGGTATTTCAGCAAAAGTTGTCACGGAAACGGAAATAGCTACTAGAAAAGAAATTGTTTACCGTCGATTGGAATGGGAAACTGGAAATCAAAGCTTTTCAGAAAAATGGCAACAGAGTGAGAATGGAATTGCAAAATCCATAGAGAAGGCGAAACAACTCTTACCTAAGGTTGGATTGAGCGAACAATATTTGGAGCTCGCTATAAGCATTGCGTTGCAAGCTAATGTGGAAGGCCATCGAGTAGATATAATCATATCCAAAACTGCAAAAACTCTGGCCGCCCTGGAAGGTAGACTAGAAGTAAATGAGGGGGACATATATCGTGCCGCCGAGTACGCCTTGAACCACCGTACAGACTTCCTTCCTATCCCTCCTTCTGATGAGTCTACAGACAACCAACCCGATAATCGGTCCGACAAATCCACCCAGAATAATGATAAAGAACAACAGGCTGGTAACGAAACACAATCCTTTCAAGCAGAACAACCACCAGCAACTCAAAACTTTGAAACTCTGGATATTATAACGGACACCGCTAAAAATAATACCCACGGAAAAACCCGGGATAAGGCTCAGAATGTAAGGCGAGGGAAAGTAATTGGTGCTATGGATTTAAAGGCACGAACGGCTAACCATTCTGAAATCGCCTTTTTCCCCACTCTTCTTAAAGGGATTCGAAGAGGTAAAAAAAAGCTTGCGGATATTGGCCCCGATGACCTCCGCTTTAAGCGAAGGATTTCTGGAAGGAAAGAACTGCATGTTCTGGTTGTCGATACCTCCGCTTCCATGGGAGCCTCAAAGCGCCTTTCATATGCCAAGGGTCTGATACAAAGGATTTTGAAGAATGGATACCAGAAGAAAAGTTATGTGGCGGTTGTCGGCACCCAGGGTGACTGCGCACAGGTGGTTTTAAAACCCACCCGGAACTTTATGCGAATTGACAAAGTACTGGATTCCATCAAAGCCAAAGGCAAGACACCTTTATTGCATGCCATCGAATGCTCCTTGAACCTTGTGGAGAGCTTTCATAAACAAAATAAATTCCTGACGAATTTGTTGGTAGTTATATCTGATGGCAAAGTAAACGTCCCGTTCAGAAACTCAATGAATGAGGATTTAAATTATCTCGGGAAACGCATCAAAAAACTTAGTCTGAATAATTTCATTGTGGATTCCAATCAAAAGTTCAGTCGTTCCTTTCTATTACAAAAAATGGTCCGTATTTTTGGTGGACGATACATGGTTATGGAAGATACTCTTCTCCAAGGAAAAATTTCTCTTTAACTCAATTTTTTAAAAAATGGCAATATATTTTTTTGTATCGGTTTCATCGGACTACCATCTCTTCTCTGAAAATATCGACAAAATCAAAACATTAGGAATCGAGGCAGAGGTCAACTATATCTCAGATTTCCCCCAGTTCGAATCCACTTTAAACTCAAAAGACGTACTGGTTTCAAGAAATTTTGGTGGTCTTTCTTTTCAAGGCGAAATGTTGACGCGTATCAACTCTATTGCCAAAAAGAATCGAATTCCTTTTCTCTGTCTCCCTGGATTCAAAAACGACGACCCCTCTGTACTGTCACTGTCTACAGCCCCTCTTGAGGTTTGCAACCAACTTCTCTCTTATTACGAATCTTTCTCGTCGCAGAACCTGAGGGAGTCTTTAAAGTATTTGAGTGATCTCTACCTCGGAACATCTCTGAGGTGGATGGAACCGGAAATCTACCCTGAATTCGGCACACTTTCTGAGTATGAAAACACCCTTGCAAATTTAAAGTCTGATAAATCTAAAAAGAAAGTCATCGCAATACTCTTTTACCGTTCCCACTTTCTCGCCAATGATTTCGAACCTATTCAAACTATCATTAATGCCGTTGAAAAATCAGGCTCCATAGCCTTGCCCATATTTTGCAGTATGATGAAGCAAGCCAGTGGGAACATTCATCCCATCGTAAAAATTCTAACCAGTGACAACAAAGAATGTATCGCCCATGTAGTCATCGATTGTTTATCCTATGCAGCAGTAGATGTCTCCACAACTGGAAACGTATCGCAAGCCAATGAAAAGGGACTGTTTAATAAATTAAACTGCCCTGTACTCCATGCCCTGTATAGTTCTGAATCTCAAGCCGACTGGATCAAAAATCCAAAAGGGATGAACCCTCGCGACATGGCCATGAAAGTGGTGATGCCGGAGTTCGACGGAAAAATTATCGCTCATCCCATTGGGTTCGTAGAGGAAATTCAAAAAAACGGGAAAACAATACCCCTATATAGAGGGAACCCTGAACGCATTGACCGCTTAGTATCACTGGCCAACAACTATGCAGAACTTGGATTTAAAAATAATACGGATAAAAAGGTAGCAATTATCCTTACCAATTATCCTACTCAAAATGCTCGGATAGGAAATGCTGTTGGGCTGGACACTCCCGCATCTCTGATACAAGTACTTAAAGAACTTAAAAAAAATGGCTATGATATAGATGATATTCCAGAATCCGGTGACGACCTGATCCATTCTCTTATCGCACAAGTCACCTACGATACCGAGTTTTTAACTGAGACCCAAATAGAGTTAGCCCCTGCCCAGGTTGAGTCAAAGAGCTATAAAACCTGGCATGAATCATTCCCGGCAAGAAACAAGGAAGAAATGGAAAAGGACTGGGGTCAACCTCCTGGTAAAGTTTATACCCATAAAGATAAATTTTATTTACCAGGATTATTCTTTAAGAATGTGTTTGTAGGTATACAACCCCCCCGCGGATTTGGCGAGAACCCTGTTTCCATTTACCACAGCCCCGAAATTGTTCCCACGCATCATTATTTGGCCTTTTACCGTTGGCTTAAAAATGAATTTAAAGCTGACGCTGTTATCCATATGGGAAAACATGGAAACCTGGAATGGCTGCCAGGTAAATCGGTAGCTCTCGCAGAAACTTGTTATCCAGACCTAGCAATTTATGACCTGCCCTTCTTTTATTATTTCATCATCAATAATCCCGGTGAAGGCTCGCAGGCAAAACGCAGAACACACTCTGTATTGATCGATCACATGGTTCCTCCCATGACGAGAGCCGACCTTTATGATGACTTGGCACGAATCGAACAGTTGATTGAGGAGTGGACTTACATTCAAAGTGTAGACCCGGATAAACTGGATATTATTCAAAATCAGATATGGAAACTGTGTGACTCCAATCACATAAACCATGATCTAGGGTTTGAAGCCCCTCCAGAAAATTTCAAAGAATATCGAAAAGCTATTAACGGTTTTCTATGTGAAATTGGCAACACTCAAATTCGAGATGGTTTACACGTACTGGGGAATATCCCCGAAGGAAGTCAACTCATCAATATGTTTGTCAGTTTGGCGCGGATTGATACTCCTCCTTATAAAGGGACACAATCCTGCTTCATGGAGATTTGCGGTATCAGTGATACTTCTTACTTCATCAATCAAGAGGAGGAATTAGATTGTGAAATCCCCCAATCATTTTTGAAGTTTTACGGTAAACCCGTTGAGAGCCGGGGCGAGTTATTGCAGATGTTTGATAATCTATCTTTTTCGATTCTAGACCATTGCTATAAAAATAATATCAATGATAACATTGACGAACATATTAAGTCATTATTGGGAGTTCAAGTCCCTGAATTATCACGCACCATTAATTTCATATTAAAGGATATATTTCCTAAATTGCAGCAGGTCGGTGATGAGCTTACACACCTTCTAGATGGCCTGAATGGGAAATTCATAGAACCCGGACCTTCGGGAGCCCCAACAAGAGGAATGGCCACCATTCTCCCGACCGGAAGAAATTTTTATTCCGTCGATATTCACTCACTTCCCACCACCACCTCATGGATCATGGGGAAAAAATTAGCGGAAGGGGTATTAAATAGATTTAAAAAGGAATCAGGGACTTTCCCCGAATCCATTGCGATGATCCTCTGGGGCACATCCAACATGCGGACCAAGGGAGATGATATTGCACAGATTCTTTATTTATTAGGAGTCAAGCCCGTCTGGAAACCAGAAAATAAAAGAGTCATCGGTGTAGAACCAATTCCACTGGAAGAATTAAAACGACCGCGGGTCGATGTATGCATTCGTATTAGCGGGTTTTTCAGGGATGCTTTTCCAAATCTGGTGGAGTTGATGGATAAAGCTATTAATTTAGTTGCCCATCTCGACGAACCGGTAGAAATGAATTTTGTCAGGAAACATTTTCTCGAATCCGACTCAGAAAATATCTTTCGCATTTTTGGAGCTGCGCCAGGAAGATACGGAACAGGAATTCTAGAAGTTATCAATTCAAAAAACTGGGAAACCAAACAGGATTTGGCGGACATCTTTGTCAATTGGAGCGGGTTTGCATACACTAGCAACGAATACGGGATAGAAAAAAAAGAAGAGTTCAAAAACCAACTTTCCAAAATGGATGTTGTATCCCAAAATCAGGACAACAGGGAGCATGATATCTTTGATTCCGATGACTATCTCCAGTTTCATGGTGGCTTGATCAATGCCGTTAATCAAATGAAGTCCGGCAATGGAAAGGTCAAAGAATATTTTGGCGACTCATCAAATCCTGCTGCGATAAAAATTAAAAGTTTGAAGGAAGAAGTGCGGCAAGTATACCGGGCCCGAGTGGTAAATCCAAAATGGATCAATGCCATGAAGCAACATGGCTATAAGGGCGGACTTGAAATGGCCGCCACCCTCGATTATATGTTTGGCTACGATGCCACAACCGATGTCATTGACGATTATATGTATGAAGGTGTTTCGGATAAATATCTATTGGATACTGATACGCAGGAGTTCTTAAAAGAAAAAAACCCATGGGCTATACGGGCAATGGGAGAAAGATTGTTGGAAGCAGCTAACCGAGGCCTTTGGGCAAACCCAGATCAAGATCTTTTGCTGGAGATCGAATCTCTTGTTGCCTCTGTAGAAGGCGATATAGAGCAAGACTTGTGAATTAGTCCCGCATAGCCCACAAATAGAGGTTTAGAGCCGAAGCAACTGCAGTAGCTCGAGATTTCAATTACTACCAAACCAACTCTCTTGGTATTAATCGCTGACCCGAACTAATACGATATTCTTTTCTAATGAAAATGAAATTACTCGCATCATCACTGTTACTCGCTCTCGGCTTGATTGCCCCAAATTCATTACATTCCGAGCAAAGCTTTGGTAATTACGAAGGAGCTGTCTACGTCAGAAACTATGATGGTGATACCATCACCTTCAACCTTCCAAAACTTCACCCGATTATTGGGAAAAAGATATCCATTCGAGTTAATGGCATTGACACTCCTGAAATTAAAGGGAAATGTGAAAAGGAAAAGTACGATGCCCACCAGGCCCAGCAGATGGTCGCTGATATTCTCAAAGATGCCGAGCAGATAACCTTAAAAAATATGAAAAGAGGCAAATATTTTAGGATAGCAACTGATGTCATTGTAGATGGAGAGAATCTTGGCAATATGCTGGTTGAGGCTGGAATAGC
>LWDU01035379.1_pt1 | contig 12199 bp, 11 predicted proteins | sample 727161 | NCBI WGS metagenome assembly LWDU01 (sample SAMN04566230, study PRJNA314399) | hydrothermal vent metagenome | isolation source: deep sea hydrothermal plume seawater | place: Mexico: Gulf of California, Guaymas Basin | collected 2004-07-11 | reverse complement strand
CCATGGGTATCGCGATACTCAGCTAGGGCTGTCTTTAAACCACCGGCGAGGCTAAACCCTTCTGCCGCCTGACTTCTAGCTACATAGTTCTGATACTGGGGCATCCCAACCGCAACAAGTATCCCAATGATCGCCACCACGATCATCAGTTCTATAAGAGTGAAGCCCAGATTGAGTCTTTTCATACCGCTATATTATTTCTATATGACACAACTCTCCACAAGTGAGTGAGTGTGCGGGGTATACATCCGTATGCCCCGTTTAAGTCTCAACAATCAGGCTTTGTATTACTGACAGCTACTAGGCAGGTATTTAGCGTCAACAACATTGGCACCAGTGGCGAGTCCAAGTGGCATCACACTTCCTAATGAGTCGCCTATGCAGTCGGATGGTGAACACCTCCACTGAATGGGCGATTCACCTGTCTGCTTCGCACACAACACAAAGTAGTTGCCACTCAAAAACGAATGCGCATCTGAAGCGAATGTGATCTCGAAATGCTTCGGAAATCCATTTGGATGGGGCGTAGTCGCCCCATGTTTCCACTCAACCGAAAATACATATTTACCACTGATGTCTTCAGGATTAGACAATCCTGCTTCCGTATTGTCTGCAGGGAAAGTGCCATTGGTATTGAAGTACTCTGCTATAGCAGTTTTCCCCCCAGAGGCGAGGACTAATCCTTCCGCAACCTGTGCCCTAGCCACATAGTTCTGATACTGGGGTATCGCAACCGCCGCCAGTATTCCAATGATCGCTACTACGATCATCAGCTCTATTAGGGTGAAGCCTTTTCCTTTCATATCATTCAACTCCTACTTCGTATACAACTAGGATTTGGTGGAGCTGCGGGTTTAGCAAAGGCCACGCAACCACCAATTTGCAACCGATTTGGTGTTCTGATTGGGGAGAGTACTGTTCGATGATCGGTTGTAAGTGTTTGAATTCTAGTCGGCACTACTGACATCCATTAGGTATATATTTTGCGTCTACCAGCGGGACTGGAGGCGCGCCAACACCAGTACAACTGGTTGCACATCTCCACTGAATCGGCTGGTCATTTTCAGCATACGCACATATATAGACGACTTTTCCAGCCAGTTCGACATGTGCGTCTGATCTAAAAAAAACCATGATTGCTGCTTCCTCTGAACTAGATGCCCCTGTAGCGCCTGCCCAGTCTACGCCAGCAACATATGAGCCTTCAAAATCAGCAGCCTCTAGCCCTGTAAGATCATCTATCTCATCGGAATTCGGCATTTGCCCACTCGTACTGTAATGCTCGGCAACAGCCAGCTTAATGGGAGCAATCAATACTAACGCCTCCGCCAACTGCGCTCTAGCCACATAGTTCTGATACTGCGGTATCGCTACTGCCGCCAGTATTCCAATGATCGCCACCACGATCATTAACTCGATTAGGGTGAAGCCTTTGTGGTTCATCCCGCTATCTTATTCCTGTTTGGCAGAATCATCCAGAAGCGTGTGAGTGCAAGACCTGGATGTCATTCCTACTATAGAGTAGCAAGTGTAAACTCCAGTATCTTATGATTTTCAATAAACGAGGATGAATATGCCCACGCTCATATACGCAGAAATTAAACTCAAAGCAGATATGAAGGATGAATTTCTGGATTTAGTCAATTCTCCAGAAGGATTTCCAATTACTAAATCAAAACCGGGATTTATTTCTGCGGAAACAGCAATTTCAACTGATGAATCTGGTCAAAACACTTTTCACCTTTGGGAGAAGTGGGAGACGATGGAAGATTTTGAAAATTACATGCAAGACCCTAATCGAAATCCTGAATGTGAGTTTATGCAGAAATGGGGAAGTACGATGGACGGTCCTCCAAAGATGATTTTCCCCGAACTTCTTGACCTGTAGTAGATCAATAAACCACTACATTTATACCGCCAAAGTTAATACCTTTAGAGCAGGAATCTCTGCCAGTTAGCGACTTTATGGAGTTAAAGGGTTAACTAGCTGATACGCCTGTGGCACCCCAGTTACCCGATATTACTAATAATGATATTGCTTAAATAGTCTACCGATCCGATGTAGTACCCAATCAGTACCGCGAGAATTATTAGTAGGATGATTTCACTTTTCCTCATGACTTTCTCCTAGTACCGTCTACAACATCATTGACCGAAGTCAAGGTATTCTCCTGCATCGTACACGATAATTATGTTGGGCAGAACCGCTGTCCTCCTACAGTTTGTACTTGTTGTCAGCCCGCTTATCTCCTCCGGGGTAGGCGGATTTTTTAGATTGCTCAGAAGGTGTAAGGTCCGCATACCTTGACCTAAGTCAATACATCCTCCTGTGTTGCACAGGATAATCGTGTTGAGCAGTTTGCATTTTGCTCCTTCTAAGAGACTCCATTAATTACCCACCCATCCCTCCGAGTGACGGGTGGGTTTTTTTATCGCTCAAGGAGGTCTTAGGTCCAGTTAGAACTGCCGTATCCTACATCGCGCATAGCAGCCTGTACCTCTCCTCGTCTGTCGCCACTGAACGTATCAACCTGAGTAGCCCTTTCCATAGCTGCTTGGACTTCTCTTGCTGAAGGCCCACCTCTATCCCTGCCTGACATTAAGTCAGAATATACCTCCGCTGTGCGGAGACAATATATGTAATGAGTAGATATATAAATGGGGTGGTGTAGGTCAACTATTTCCAAGCCATCTATGTCAGTAAATAAGCCATTTCTTACGATTAACAGGTAAACTCGATTACTGTTTCCAGTAATGGAGAAGGCTCTGCCTATAGCAAGTCTTCCAGCTTCTTAATGGATTCCAGTTCTTTCTGATTTATCTTGCTTTCTGCATCTATCAACTCCCACAACTGCATAAAGTAAGGTTTGTCATAGGTAGTATTAGCACCCGCCTTTATCTTCACCTCTGGGATGGAATCTACGCCTAACATTCTGTATGCCTCTTTCATACTGGAATACAGATGTGCGAGGTATTTATCCTGAACGATGAAGCTGTCGTGGACAGGGAGGACAGGTTGTCCTCTGGCCTGCATATCCTTAAGCACATATTCAGCGATCTGGGAGTCCTGATACTGTAGCTCTCCTCCTTTACCACTGAAGAGCTGGTCTTTAATCTCAGGGTGTTTGTCCTTCAACGCTTCGATCAGAGACTTTATGTAGTCATCAGTACTGTCCAGATAAGAAAAGTCATAGTTGATCTTCTGTCGGATCGCCCGTATAGCTTTATCTTCATTGGTTTCGTTCACCAGAATCAGTACCGCTACCTTAAGCAAACTCCTGACATCCTTACCGTAGGCTTTCAGATAGTAAGGATCGTCATTGAGACCTTTCAACCAGCGGTACTCATCACCTTCAAGGCCATATAACAGGAGCAGATGCTGACCGCTGTAGTCCAACTCAGAGCAAGGCTCACCATCAATGGTGATGTACTGCCTTAATTCGCTTGGTATGTTCTGCCACCAGCCTCGATAGAACCTTCCACCTGAGGAGAAATCCTCATTGAAGATGCGAAAGAGGCGATTACGGGTGAAGTCTATGGGTGCAATACGCCTGGACTGGAGGAAATCTCTTACCTTTTCAGTCGGCAGCGATAAAGCCAGGTCATACTGAGAGAGGAAGGCGTTGTAGGACCGTAAGGTTGCCTCCATTGCAGAGGTTTCATCCGTTTCCTCATAATCAATAGCCTCTTTATCTGCATCTCTTAAGATAATCAGCTGGTCATCTTCCAGAGAGATCATGGAAGGTGCTACGGAATAGTTCTCGATCAGATCAATTAGCTTAGGTGTAGCTCTCATCCGAGAGAGAAAGCTTCTGCCACTGGCATGATCCTGAAATCCCTTGTGATGCTCCAGATATCCAAGATCGAGCAGCCCATCTACCACTCGGATCGTCGGTCTATAACCAAGATAAAGCTGGCCTAGCCTTGTGCTTCCAGAGTAATCCCGAGGAGACCTTGAATAACCTAAATAAATAAGCGGATCACTCAGATAAGCCACATAAAGGTCCAGAACCACCACCTTCAGGTGCTTCAGTATCTTCTTGCGAGGAGACTTGCCAATAAGTCCGGAAGATTTCATCTCATCAAAGAGATAAGTAATCATCCTCTGTACCTCAGGATATTCACTTATACGATGAACATCTAAAGGTCTGGAATACAGTCTTTCATCCATAGAGGTAACCTCTTTCTAGGATGAGATCAGTATAGGTCCTTCTCCATTACTGGTAACACCTTTTAGGGATAGTACTGGCACAATTGTGTACACACTTTGCCGCACCAATAAACCAGACAAGATGTAATCAAAGTAGAAATTAAATCTGATGTACGCTACTGTATAGGCTCACGATAAGAGCGAATTAAGGCGAGGAATATAGGGCTAAAATCAATCTAAGTAAGCAGGCCGATTCTGACAGGCGGGACACTTTTCATTCCTGGATAGCGTAATGGTCTGCCATTCCATGGCAATGCCGTCCAGAACCAGTAATCGTCCACACAGGCCACTACCGGTTTCGAGCAGTACGTTAAGGGTCTCAAGTGCTTGGGTCGCACCCACCACGCCAACAATTGGGGCGATGACGCCTTCCATGGCACAAGTGGCAGCTTCAATGCCGGTGTCGGGATAGAGACACTGATAGCAGGGACTGTCTGGATTCTTAGGGATAAAGGTTGATACCTGACCTTCCCACCGAATTGCAGCGCCTGAGACGACAGGCCTTCCAGTCGCCAGGCTAACTCGATTGAGTTCAAATCGGGATGGGAAGTTGTCGGTACAGTCGACCACTACGTCGGCTTGCCTGACCTGTTCATGTAGTTCCTCATCATCGAGTTCATAATTCAGCGCATCGATCGAGACAGCAGGATTGAGGCGCAACAGGGTGTCGCGAGCCGAAGTCGCTTTGAGTTCATTGATCGATGCCTGGGTATGGACGATCTGTCGCTGCAGATTCGACTCATCGACCCGATCATAGTCACTGATCACGAGGTGACCGACACCGGCTGCTGCCAGATACATAGAAACCGGAGAGCCCAGACCACCCATCCCAATAATCAGAACCCGAGCGTCCAGCAACTGTTGTTGCCCGGGTTCTCCTAGTTGTGGAAGCTTGATCTGCCTACTGTATCGTTCGATCTGTTCAGGATTCATGACAGCGGCGCTGTTAAAGGGGTTGACTATACTTACAGAGATCTCATCTCACCGGCCCATCTGGCGGACAACCCAATCCTGAAAGTAGCGTACGTTTTCTTCCCAGGTCGTTGAAAACTTGACGTCGTCTGCAATAGGAGATGAACGTGCCAGTTGCTGTAGTTCCATACAGCGATGATCTTGTGACCGAATTCCCGTTCGCTCGTTGAGTGTTCGGTTCTTACCGAGCCACCGTTCAAGCACTGCTTCTCTACCTTTGATGTGATCGGGGTTGCCCACTACGCCAGGGGCAAAGAACCAAGCCATGTTGACATGTGTATGTCCAGGACCAATCGGTGTATAAATAGCTGGTGCAAATGCTGATCGTCCGATAGTTGCAGTTACGTTGGGAAGAACTGCATTTGCCGTACTCGTTGGTCGTCCTGGATCCCATTTGGTGGGTAATGGTGGGAGTCCGTTATCCAGTCCGGCGTCTGCTCGCATTGGCCGTTTACCGGTAGCTGTTAGCATCATAGTATTGGTCTTAGCGGTCATTGCCGTGTAGGGATCTCCCGTGTTCAGATCAACTTCGTCTGACATTCGGTCGAATATTCCTTCATGTACCCAGACATGATGGTAGACCTCCCAGTTCTCCATAACCAGTTTCCAGTTAGCATGAAAGTCCCAACTTTCTGTATGCTCCATCTCGAGGCAGTCAAAATCATAGTGCTCCAATTCTTTATCCATCGGCCCAAGATAGTCCTTTAATTCTGGTGCCTTGCCATCCAGATTTACGAACACGATGTGATTCCATACACCCGAGCGTACCTGTACAAGGCCATTGTCACAGGCCTTAACGGGCTTTCGATCAGATTTAGGGGTGCCATCCCAAAACGGTGTTGCAATTAGGCTACCATCAAGATCGTAAGTCCAACCATGATAGGGGCATTTGAAATTTTGCTGACCACTGCAAGGTTTTTCTACAACGATTGTGGCGCGGTGCCGACAAACGTTATGAAGCACATGGATCTGACCTGAACGATCTCGGCTCAGGAGCATCGGTAAACCTAATACGGTGAGGGGAACAGCGTCGCCAGCTTTGGGCACCTGGGAATCAAAAGCGATGCCCATCCAAGTGGAAGGGAAAAGGGATTTCTGCTCAGCTGCAAAAAAGTCTTCACTTGTATATATCGCAGCAGGTAAGCCACGTGCCTCATCGAGGACGGGGTTTCTAAGCCCTTTGAGAACGTCTTCGGTTAATAAATTATCAATATCGATGGACATATTTTCTCCTTACGATCATGCTAGAACGTCTCTCAGATGACGTGGTCAGTAGAGGCAGATCAAGATTTTAATAGACTGTAATTGAAGCCTCTCTATGGCTCTAGATAGTGTATAGCGATTCAGGTCACATCGGGGGGTTGATCTATAACCCCAGGACGTGCTCATAATATTCTATTCTCAGAGTGGATAATCCCATAGTAGTCTTCTGAATTAGGTCATCATCTAGGCATGAAAATTACAGCATGTTGGATGGGGGGGGAACTTAGATGTTGAGCACGTTGAAGTCTGCGAACCGACTGTGGCAGTCACCCGTATCCGGAGTCCTTCAATACGCGATAGTGATGATCGGGCTGGTATGGCTGACGATCGAAGGTGCTTCAGAAATGGGATACAACTGGCAGTGGTACCAGATCCCGAGATACTTCTATCGAGTCATTGATGAGGAATTGATTTGGGGGCCTCTTGCAACCGGGTTGGTAATTACTATAGAAATATCGTTGTATTCAATGCTTCTGACACTGGTACTTGGTCTGCTTACAGCCTTATTGCGAATGTCGAATTCTCTGTCGGGTCAAGTTTTGGCCCGAGTGTATTTGGAGACCATTCGCAATACACCGATGTTGGTACAGATCTACGTATTTTATTTTGTAATAGCACCAGTATTAGGTATTGATCGCTTCTGGACGGGTGTGTTGTGCTTAGGTCTTTTCGAAGGATCCTTCGCTTCAGAGATTATTCGCGCGGGCATTAATTCGGTGCCCCGAGGACAATGGGAGGCAGCTTCCAGTGTTGGGTTGTCGCGGTTTTCCTCCTACAGGTATGTGGTATTACCGCAAGCGATCCCACTTATGTTACCGCCGATGACCGGAGTGTTAATTAATTTGATTAAGCACTCTGCAATAGTGAGTGTCATAGCATACTTATATGGCCTTTGAAGTGTGGTTAACGGTTGCTGGAATTTATCTGGTATTGACCGTTAGCCTTTCAATTTTCGTAGGGTATCTAGAGCGTCGCCTGCGACAACCAGCCTAACGCTCGAATTCAACAGTTTATATAGACACCAAAATTAAGAATATTGCCATGAATACGGGAATAAAACTTCGATTGACCTTAGTCGATCTGATGATTTTTGTCATCGTTATAGCATTTATGGTCTATCTCTATTACCGGGTAAATCATGCATTAGCCTACAGTTGGGATTGGAGCATCATCCCTTTGTATATTTTACGAAAAGATGACGAGACTGGCGGGTGGGTCGCTAATCTTTTGTTGTTGGGTTTGTATACAACCATAAAACTGGCACTCTGGAGTATTGTTTTTTCCGCATTAATTGGCGGGCTTATGGGAATTCTTAGGACAAGCAAGCGTGTGTTCCCCAGAATGCTAAGCCGGACCTATGTTGAGCTGATACGAAATATACCGCCATTGGTATTTATTTTTGTGTTCTTCTTTTTTATTGCGGGTATGTTGATGCCTTTGTTTGGAATCGAAGAATTTGTCAAGAACGCATCACCCCAAACTCTGACTATCATTAGTTGGGTCGCGACAGACCCAAAATTGCTTACCAATTTTATCGCGGGTGTGATCTGTCTTTCTCTTTTTTCCGGAGCCTATGTCACTGAGATTGTCCGGGCCGGTATCCAGTCGATTCCTCGTGCGCAATTTGAAGCAGGTGAAAGTATGGGGCTTTCTAAGTGGCAGATAATGCGCTACATCATACTTCCACAGGCCTTGGCGCGTGTAATACCGCCTTTAGCGGGTCAGTTTATTATCCTGATTAAAGATTCATCGCTGGTATCGTTAATCTCAATTCAAGAGCTGACTTTTATTGCGATGGAAGTTGCAAACTCGTCGGGACGGTTATTCGAAGTGTGGATCTTTGTAGGTGTGCTCTACTTTGTGATTTGTTATGGACTTGCTAAGGTTTTTGGAAGGCTCGAGAAACGATCCGAATCGTATCGATAACGTGATTCAATATTCCGTGTGGATCTATAAGAAAAGGCCGGTCAATCAAGATTGACCGGCCTTTAAAAGTTAATTAGAAATAGTTCTATTATTTAGTCTGGTAATTGGTCAGCCCACTCTCGGGTCGTAAACCAGTAAGCGTGCCGTTCCTGCAGCCAACCGCTCGCATTGACATTGTCAATCCAGTTGTTGAACCAGTTGAGAATGTCAGGGTCACCTTTTCTAACGGCAAAAGCTTCTCGCGTGGGTGACATTAGTGTTTTGTCGACCACAAAGAGCTTGTCGCCGCGTTTTTCGATATCGTAGGCTGCTTTTGGTGGCGTCGAAGTCGTTGCGTCAACTTTGCCATTTGCGGCTTCCTGGATACCCATTGTGCCATCGTCAAAAAATATTAATTTCGCTTTGGGGAAGTTCTTTTTCGCTGCGATAGCACCGGTTGAAGCGCGTCGCGTTGCAATTGTGATATCAGAAGAGTTGTAATCTTCCAGTGTTTTTAGGCCTTTCTTTTTTGCCATCGCTGTGCTGCCCACAAGAATGTAGCCAGTGTTTGCGTAAGGGTGCGTAAAGTTAACCGTCAAGTTGCGTTTCATTGTGATCGACATACCACTGATGATGACGTCGAATTTACCAGCAAGCAGTGCGGGGATGATTCCATCCCAGGCGGTTGGTATGTGTTCGATGCCAACACCCATATCTTCAGCAACTCTCTTGCCGACATCAATTTCAAACCCGATCAGGTCACCTTTTTTGTCCCGCATTGCCCAAGGTACAAATGTTGCAAGGCCAATACGTAGTGTGCCGCGCTTTTTGATTGCTTCCAGTGCGCTATCTGATGACAGTGACTGGCGCGTGCTCTCGGCGAAAGCAACATTTGTCGCACCGATCAATATGCCAGCTGTAATCAAAGCACCGACTAGCATTTTAAGTAGTTTCAAAATATTCTCCTTATTTGTAACTTAACTAGTGATGAGTACGGACCCGTCGTTGATATCTAACTGATGGACAATTTACCAAGCAACCAAGCCGTAATTCGTGGTTGATCCAAACTTGACTGGATCAAAACAAAGATTAATCGTCGCGGTGAAGAATTACAAGTCGTACTACTACGGTTTGGGCTGAAGGGCTTTTGATCTATGACGCACGACGTAGGCATTTAAGTGCTATAAGATCAATGATTATTGCATCAAAAGGGACTGGGAAAGGGGTGAGAGAGTATGGTTGATCGACGAAAAGATCGTGCGATGGGTGCAATTATTGGTAGCCTGATCGGGGATTCAATCGGGATGGGGTGTCATTGGTACTACAACACACAAGAGCAGGAACGAGATTGTGGAACGTGGATATCAGACTACCAAGATCCGAGCTCGAGCCGACAGGATACCTGGGGAAAAGTCTCGAAGCTTCGTTATGATCTAGGGCTGAGATCAGGAGATGTGTCGCAGACCGGCGAATTCTCTGTAATGTTGATTGAGTCGCTTTACGAGAATGGGGGTGTTTATAAACAAAATGACTTCACTGATCGTGTGACTCGGCTCCTAAAACAAATAGATGGGACTTCAATGTCGGGGCGTTTTACAGATAGAGCGATTCGGGATCTGTGGAAAAACAGAGACGCTGGGATTTCATGGGGGGAGGCGGGGAGTGATACGGACACGGCGGAAGCCGCAATTCGTGCGATCAACCTAGTGGCTAGAAAAATTGATAACCAACAACAGCTTGCTGCTGAGGCGTACGAAAATATCTGGCTGACGCACAATAATTCCTACGTCGCAGGACAGTCACTCACCTATGCTCTCGCAGTGGGAGGGCTGATACAGGGGATATCACTTTCGGATATTCGCGCCCATATGTCACAACTCGGCGATGATAAATATATTTGCGATCGTACTGTTTCCCCCGATATAAGGTTCCAGATTGGAAACGAGGCTGCGCAGATGGGCGCAAATCAAGAACTTGATCTAGATCCAGTCGTAGTCTGTCGACTTTTTGGAATGAACTGTACCTTGGGATTTATGTTGCCAGCCGCTTATTTCTTGATTCACCGTTATCCCTCAGATTTTGAGATGGCTGTCCTGACAGCTGTGAATGCGGGGGGTAATAACATGGCACGGGCCGCATTAGTGGGTGGTTTGTCGGGCGCATTAGTTGGTCTTAGCGAAATTCCCAGGAGATTCGTAGATGGCCTCAAGAATTCTGAACACTACCTGGAGATGGCAGATGTTGTTACGAATTAGTAGGTGCGAGAAGAAAAGATTCCGGGATGTTCAGGAACTGACTGGACTGCGAAAGATGCTTTGTTGTTAACGGGGTGCTAGGTCTTGTCTTACTTTCTCTAGTCGTCTCAACAAGCTGACTGAATTTGGAACTAGATCGTAGTCAACACACCGGCTGATATCTTCTTCAAGCGTATCCCATTGAATCGCCTGCAGCTGCAAACTAGAAAAGGCTGACATGACTTCCCTGTCGCAGGTTCTATCCGCAAATGCAATCTTTACACACGTATCTGGTTCGAGCATGTAGTCTAGAAATGGTTCAGCCCAAGGCGATGTGTGTGCATGGTCAAGTACACAGGTGACTTCGGTAAATACGATACCACCTCGTCCGTTAATCGGGCCGCGAGCAGGGGTAATTGCAGTCACCTGATAATTTCCATCGAGACGGGCAGGCGAAGCGGTGTAAGTTCCGCCACTTAGGTAAAAATCAATTCTGTTGTCAATGAGAGCGCGATTGAGTGCGTGGTGGTCGTGCGTTGCTATAGCTGCGTTTCGGAACCACCTTCGGGCAGTTTTCTCAAATCGATCTTCTTCATCCTGGCTGAGTAGGTTGAACGGGTTAACTTCAGCAGCAATGCAGATATGGAATACATTGAAATCACCGTACAGTAATATGCCATAGCGCTGGTATAGATCTGGATCGTCAGCAAGGTGAAACCCCTCATCTACGGCGAGGTCGTGTGAGATCTTGTCAGAATTAATAACTAGGTTGAATGAGCCGAATCTTTGGCAGACTCCGATTTTGCTTTGGCCATCTGCGGACCAACTCCACCGATCAAGATGAGCCAGTGTGGGAATTGTTCTTGCTTCTTCGTATTCAAATCGATTTTTATCAAGAGGCCGAACAAGGCCATTTGGGTAGAGATATTTCTGTACCCACGCATTGTTGATATTGAGTACATCGAATAACATGCTGTGCAGCGAGTGAATCTGAGATCAGTGATTCAGTTTCGACATTGATGTCGTGTCTGAATCGAAATGGATCTAATATCGAAGCACTGTCGTACCCCTCCCAGCAAAAAATTCTCAGATCTGTGCGCTGGCTGGGCACGGTCAGATGTTATGCCGATAATCCCTGTGAGTTCTAATGTGAGAGAATCTGACTCAGGAATAGGGAGGTTCTGTCGCTTTTAGGTGAGGTGAAGAAGTCGCTGGGCGGTGCAACCTCAACAATTTCGCCATAGTCCATAAAAACCATGGTGTCGGCCACAGTCTTAGCAAAGCCCATCTCGTGGGTTACCACCACCATAGTCATGCCTTCGTTTGCCAGCTCCACCATTACATCGAGCACTTCCTTGATCATTTCTGGATCGAGAGCGGACGTCGGTTCATCAAACAGCATGATTTTCGGCCGCATACATAAACTTCGTGCGATCGCGACCCGCTGCTGTTGGCCACCCGATAACTGGCTGGGATATTTGTTGGCCTGTTCTGGAATTTGAACTCGTTCCAAATATTGCATCGCAATATCGTTTGCTTCTTTGCTGGATAGACGGCGAGCCTTCATGGGTGCCAGAGTCAGATTTTCAAGTACGGTTAAATGTGGGAAAAGGTT
>LWDU01031951.1_pt1 | contig 12199 bp, 10 predicted proteins | sample 727161 | NCBI WGS metagenome assembly LWDU01 (sample SAMN04566230, study PRJNA314399) | hydrothermal vent metagenome | isolation source: deep sea hydrothermal plume seawater | place: Mexico: Gulf of California, Guaymas Basin | collected 2004-07-11 | reverse complement strand
ATGGTCACGATCATGTCCATCATCCAAGTAATGCCAATAGCATCGTAGTCGGTCTTAGTATTCATGCTCTAACCGATGGTTTGGCTATTGGGGCTGCAGCATTGACTGGTTCATTGGTACTGACAATTTCAGTCTTTTTGGCAGTTCTTGTTCACAAAGTCCCAGCCGCTTTTAGCGTTGGTCTGTTCAGTATGCATGAACGAGATGAGCGCTCGACATCAATTAGGGATGTATTGATGTTTAGCCTCGCTACTCCAATCATGATTTTAGTGACATTTTTCTTACTTGGAGACGTATCTGGAGAGTTTCTCGGATTAGCAATATTATTTGCTGGTGGAACATTCCTATATGTTGCAACTGTCGATGTATTGCCTGAAGTACACCACGCTGCTACTGGTAAAACCGCGATGATTCAAGTGGTATCTGGGGCATTAATAATGGTGGCACTTTTGTGGATTCTTGACGCAACGGGAATTGCTGCTCTAAGCCATTAAAACCATGTGGTAGCCACTTTTGGGAAAATCAAGAGGAATTGGAATGTCGGGACAATTTACCAATATCGCTGGTTACCGATTCGTTCCAATCTATGACCGAAATGAGATGCGTTGGCCGTTACGTGATTTTTGCATAGACCTTGAATTGAAAGGTACTATTTTACTTAGTGAAGAGGGCATAAATTTCTTCCTCTCTGGCACTCAAGAATCAGTCGACCGTTTCATAGCCCACATGAATGAGGATGAACGCTTCAAGGGAATTGCGCTAAAAACCAATTACTCTGACGAGCAACCATTCAACAGAATGCTTGTTAGACTCAAAAAGGAGATTATCTCTATGGGACATGACGAGGTAAAACCTGCAGAGTTTACTGGTCCTTCAATTAAGCCAAAAGAGTTCAAATCGTGGCTTGATGAGGGGAAAGAAATCATTGTTCTTGATACCAGGAATGACTACGAAATGCGAACTGGGAAATTTCAAAATGCTGTTGACCTAAATATCAAATCATTTCGCCAATTCCCTAATGCGATAAAACAACTTTCTGACGAATTGAAGGGTACACCAGTAGTAATGTATTGCACCGGAGGGGTGCGATGTGAGAAAGCATCAGTGGCTCTTCTTGACGAAGGTTTTAGTGAAGTTTACCAACTTGAAGGAGGGATATTAGGCTACTTCGAAGAATGTGGAGGTGCTCACTGGGATGGAGAGTGTTTCGTATTTGACAAACGAGTAGGAGTCAATACCGATTTAGAAGAAACTGACACCGTAATGTGCTTCACTTGTCGTGAGCCACTTCTCGCTCACGAACAGCAATCCGAGGATTATGTCATCGGACAATCTTGCCCATACTGTATATCCTAAGATTCTCTAATTAATCTTCAGAGATGTCTTTCACAGGCCATAAATGTTGAATATAACACTCCGAGCAAGCACGAGTTAACATTTGCTCCTTGTACTGAAGAGGGCGTCTCCAAACCTCCAGCGGTTTCTCTTTGCCGCAAATCGGGCAATCGGCAATCTCTCTCGCCATTGAATCTCCGCCTGAGCCGATGATTCTTCAACTTGTGGTCGCCAAATGCAATACGCTACCCCCTTCTCCGCCATCTATGCGCTGCCTTGTGACTGGAGGGGGTGGGTTCCTAGGAAGCCATCTTGCTGAAGCATTGTTGACCCGTGGCCACACTGTTGCAGTGGTGGATGATTTATTTCGTGGCCGAAAAGCAAACATGCTAGATTTCAAGGCTATGCCAGACTTTACATTCGTGCTTGGAGATTGCGCAAATGTTGAGAAACTTGAGAAGGCTGAAGAAAAAATGAATGGGGTTGACATCGTTTTTCACCTTGCAGCGATTAACGGTACTCGTTACTTCCATGAACGACCTGATTTAGTAATTGATGTCAACATTAAGACAACTGAAACTGTCGTTAAATTCGCTACTGACAGAGGTGCACGCCTAGTTTTCACAAGTAGCCCAGAGGCTTTTGGAATACAAAATGAAATGCCATTAGGTGAACATCTTGACGCGATTTTCCCTAGCCCTCATGATCATTTCAGACATTCATACGGGGCCAGCAAATATCTTGGAGAAATTATTGTTCAATATGCCGTAAAAGAGAGAGGTTTAGATGGGAGGATTATCAGACCATTCAATGGTTATGGCCCACGATTAATGGGTAATGAACATGGACAAGTGACGGCAATTTTCCTTCACCAATGCCAAAGAGAACAAAATATTACACTTCATGGAGACGGCTCACAAACTCGATGTTTCACATGGTACAGTGACTTGATTGACGGGATAATTTCACTTGGTGAACTTGACGAGGGATTAGATGGCTCATCACTTCAAGGTGCCTCCTTCAATATTGGTTCAACTGACGAGGTCCCAATTCATCGCATTGCTGAATTAGCCCTTGAAGTTACAGGTGCTGATGTTGAAATCGTAATGACTGAAGGGCACCCTGGTGATTCAACTCGTCGTGTACCTGACGTTTCAGCAGCTCAGGAGGCACTTGGTTGGTCCTCAACCGTTGATATTTCAGAAGGAATGTTGCGTTGTTGGGAATGGATCCAAGTAGATTGAACCATATTTGGTTGGGGAATTGATGAATAACTTCTAGGAAATGAGGTGATAAAATGACTAGAATCAATCCGCTACCTGAGCGAGCCATAATTGGCATGGTACACCTGCAACCTCTTCCAGGTTCACCCCGTTTTACAGGTGACCTCGACGAAGTTGAACAATTTGCAATCAATGATGCTAGAATATTGATTGCTGGTGGATGTCATGCAATAATGGTGGAGAATTTTGGTGATGCGCCATTTCACGGAAGTGAAGTAGCGCCAGTAACAATCGCTGTAATGAGTCGTATTATCAGCAAGATTGTTGATGAAGTGGCTCAACCAGAAGCAATCCCTGTTGGTGTTAATGTTCTAAGAAATGATGCTGCAGCTGCACTTTCTATTGCTGTTGCGAGTGGAGCACATTTCATCCGCGTCAATATTCACGTTGGTGGGATGATGACTGACCAAGGCTTGATTGAAGGAAAGGCAGCAGAAACTCTCCGTCTGAGGGAACATCTTGGCCACGGTCCCAGTTCCACCAACCCTATCGCTATCTTCGCTGATGTAGGAGTCAAACACGCAATACCTCTAGATTCAGATTGGATGCTAGAACAAGAAGCACAAGACTGCTGGAATCGCGGCCTAGCAGATGCGTTGATAGTCTCAGGTAGTGGAACTGGACAACCAACCTCCCCTGAAGACCTTGCGCGGGTCAGACTTGCCACACCTCACGCGATTTTACTTGTAGGCTCAGGAGCAACCTCTGAGAACCTACCAGAATATCTACGGCACGCAGATGGTGCCATTGTGGGGACTTTTCTTAAGGAAGAAAAAGATGTATCAAGAAAAGTGGACCTGTCCATCGTTTCTGCAGTAATAAAAGCGGCGAAAATTACACAAATTTGAATTTATTATAGTATTTTCATCCGGCTATTTAATTATATGCTAGGTGTAGTACGTGTATTTTGTATGAGACGTGTCTCAAAGGAATCATACAATTGGGCAGCCGGCTCTTACGTTGATTTGTTCATTGTTTCCGCGGTGACTCAAGTATTTTTTGCAGTTGGACTGTATTGGACATTCATTGATGATACTGCCTGGGTTAACCAAGCACCAGTAATTCACTCAAATATAAGAATCCTAGCAATTGGCACCCTACCAGTATTAGGATGGGTGATGGCGCTGGCCATGGGGATTGGATTAGACCGGTTCCCTCTTGATTACAAAACCGCACCATTTGACCCTTCTCTAATCTCAACGATTGTCGTGTTGAACATCTCTGGCCAACTCCTCATTTTGATTGGAATATTAACCTCTAACATTGAGACCTTAGAAAGTTTAGCAAAAATGGGTGCTACACTATTGGGGACCCAACTAATTTTGATGGGGCCGCTCGCTTGGAAATTATCCAATGCAAGGTCAGAGGATAATGAGAAAGTAGGATGGTGGGCAGAGGGTTCATTGCTTTCTTTACCGATAATAGGAGTGGTCAGTATTATAACTTGGACATTAGTGTTCCATGATTGGATCTACGTCATATTTTGGTCGGTAATACTTGATGGGTTTTGGTTAATGGTAACATTTGCCTTCATTCTTGGCCATTTCCAAGATAGATTGGGTTGGGAGTTGATGAACCCCAAGGTTACTACCCAAGCTTTCGCGGTGTTTGCTGTGCTCGTGATTATTCACATTCTACTTGAATTCCTATACCAATCTGGAACAATAACGGATAGTTATGTAAAAGCCAGTATCTCTGCCCCAATTCTGTGGGTTTTCTTTGTTTCACGACCAGACCGAATATGGAAAAATGTGTTAGCAGGAAAAAAATGTAGTGCTCAAATCCTTTCTGCTCACTCTTGGCTGCTGGCAACTGCAGGGATGGGCATTTATGAAGCAATTTATATTGAAGAAAAAGTAGGCATGTTCTATACTAGATTTATGTTAATTTTCGGTATAGTGGTACAAACAGTATGGGGTTCATCGGTGTATTTGCATGAAGACCATAATCACATTGAGATAGAAGATAGAAAAACTAGATGGATTAGTGTTATTATGATGATGATTCTGATGACAGTTGTGATGTGTTTGGCATTGAACGTAGGTGGACACTTTGATTCATTAGATTCTGAATTTGTTGCTAGAATTGCAGTAATTGCATTGTTCATTGCAGCCGCTGAATTCTTCATTTGGCTGGTTCGAGATGCGATTTTTAACCATGAAGATTGGCATAGAATCCCAATGTATTACACTAATATGCACGATGATAGTGAACCAGATGATGCATATTTCCCACATGAATCAGAATAACCTAGTGCCAAGGCTACAAGTAACAAAATAATATACTCCACTCATTTGGAGATATTTATGGATGAATCAGAATCTCGGTTCCCTGACAATCGGTGGTTGATTCTTGGTGTAATGAGTTTGAGCCTTGTCATTGTGATGTTGAACAATGTTACTCTGAATGTAGCACTCCCAAATCTATCGACTAGCCTTGGCGCAGACAATTCTGAATTACAGTGGATTATGGATGCATACGCACTTGTATTTGGTGGAACCCTTCTTGTGATGGGGGCATTGGGTGACCGATTTGGCCGTAAAGGCGCTTTGCAGATTGGTTTGGTGATTGTCTGTGCTGCATCTGCTTGGACGGCATTTTTTGCTGATTCGTCCACAGATGTGATCCTCGCCCGCGCAACGATGGGGTTGGGAGCGGCGTTGGTAATGCCATCTACGTTGTCAGTGGTGTTAGTGGTCTTTCCACCTAATGAACGCGGGAAAGCCATCGGTATTTGGGCTGCAATGGCGGGGATAGGTGCTCCTATTGGTCTACTTGTAGGAGGTTGGGCGGTTGAAAATTACAATTGGGAAATGGCGTTCTTGATTAACGTGCCAGTCATTCTCATCGCCTTAATCGCAGGTGCAATTATTGTACCACGTTCAAAAGATGAACAGCAACGCCCCCTTGATGGTCGCGGGGCAATTTTATCGGTACTTGTTCTTGGTTCTCTTTTGTATGGGATTATTGAGGGACCTAGTCTAGGTTGGACCGATAGTCGAGTGATCGGTGCGTTTGCCACCTTCCTCATTACAATCTTCTTGTTTGTGTATTCGCAAAAGAAAGCAAAATACCCTCTCTTGCCTCTAGAATTCTTCAAGAACAAGAGTTTTACAATTGGTTTAATCGCAATTTCCATGGCCTTCTTTGTGATGTTCTCATTTATGTTTATGCAAATGTTACACTTCCAACTTGTACGAGGGCATTCGCCTTTATCGGCAGCTCTCCGCTTCCTCCCGTTACCAATGGGTTTGATGCCAGCGGCAGCCAATAGCGATCGATTAGTCGCGAAGTTCGGCCGACCAAATGTCATATCTACTGGTTTGATTCTTGTAGCACTGGGGTTGGGTCTCTTTACCCTAGTTGGCATTGACACCAGTTATCCACAAATTGCAGCCACATTTGTTCTTCTTGGTCTAGGAATTGGGTTAACAATGGCTCCATCAACAACAGCAGTGATGGATGCTATTCCTGAATCCAAGGCTGGTGTGGGCAGCGCAACAAATGATTCAAGTCGAGAAGTTGGTGGTGCCCTTGGAATCGCAATAGGTGGTAGTGTACTAAACGAGATTTACCAATCAACAATTGTCATCCCCGCATCAGCAGCGGCAAAATCTTTAATTATTCAGGAATCATTTCCTGGGGCGATGACTATTGGTCAGCAAATGTTAACGGCTGGGAATCCAGAAGGTGCATTACTGATTGCATCAGCGAGAGAATCTTTCATCGAGGGCATGGTTGGAGCCTGTGTTGTTGCTGCCATCGTAGCATTAGTAGCGGCTATCATTGTCAAATTGAAAATGCCAGAAGATGACATCTTGTCCGATGAATGAAGGATGAAAAACCAGGACTGATTTTTTCACCGAGATAAAAGTTGTAACAATTCTTCAATGATTAGTGGCGCAAATCCGAGCACACAAACCTCTGAACCAGAAATTAGATTAGCATAATTTCCCATTTCCCCAGCGAGGTCATAAGCGCCTGCTTTCCCAAGCCAACTTTTTGAATCGAGTAACTCACCAAATTGACTATCGGTTAATTGATTAATTTCTACCGTTGCATGTTCAACAGAAGATTTCTCTTCCCAACTGCTTCCTTTCCTAATTAGAAGGGTTGTTCCAGACCAAACATTGTGCCGTCTCCCACTTAATCTCAGTAACATTCCTGCTGCTGAGGCACGATCAATTGGTTGGCCTAATGACTGTTGTAAATCATCCGGGTCTTCAACCAAGGTATCTGCTAATAATATAAAATCAGGAATATCAACTTCTCCTATCTCTTGAATGGCTATTTCAATTTTAGCCGCTTCAACTTTTGATGCTAGTATTTTCTGCACTTGAGTTCTGACATCCAAGCCACTTTGAGGCTGTTGCTCAGCACTGTGCAATCCTGCCGCACTAAAATCAACAGATTCTGCATCAAGTCGCACTTTTAGCCATTCATAGCGGCGACTTGAGGCACTAGCAAGGTGCACTTTGCAACGGCTCATCAATTACACGGGATGGGGAGCGCGTTTATCATGCGGACCATTGTAGGCCGGTGCGGGGAATAAGAGTGAGCGGCGCACAAGAACGAATTCCAACCTACATATCAGGACTTGATGAGAATATGCAGGGAGGTATCCCGAAGGGCCATATCGTGCTTCTTGCTGGAGTATCAGGTTCGATGAAATCGAGTTTGGGATTCTCCATGTTATACAACGCAGTGATGGAAGGGAAAACCTCTGGAATCTATGTGACACTAGAGCAAGGAAAAGACAGTTTGGGAAGCCACATGGCAGGAATGGGGATGGATGTCCAAGACCCACGTGTCCGAAGTAGTATCGCTATCATTGACCTAGCAGACCTTCGAGTTCAACTAGACGCACAGGGTATGTCAGAAAGCGTAGATTGGATGGGACAACTCATCAAGCAATTAGCTAACTACCGTGATAGTATTGGCTTTGAGGTAGTGGTTTTTGACAGTCTTGGCGCATTCTTTACACTAACCAAAATGGAAAACCCTCGTGATGAAGTATTTCGTTTCTTTGAAGCAATCCGTAGAATGGGATTGACTGGGATTGTTATCTGTGAAATGATGGGTGAATCAAAGAATCAGTATGGTGAGTTTGGGATAGAGGATTATCTATCTGATGGTGTAATTCATCTCACAATGGAGCGCACAGGTGATATTGTGGAAAGGAAGTTATCCATCGTCAAGATGAGACATACAAATCACGTTCTTGGCTACCAGCCTTATCGCTGGGACTCTAGCAACAGCCGATTTACAGTCAACTGAACCTAGATGAAAACATCGTGAATTTACAATTCACTCAACAGTAACTGACTTAGCAAGATTTCTAGGCTTGTCTACATCCCTACCAAGCTCAACTGCTACATGATATGCCAACAATTGTAGTGGTACTACGGTCAATAATGGTGACAGGACACTATGAGTGGCTGGGACTGAGATGGCAATATCTGCTTCCATTGCCGCTTCATCATCACCTTCATCGTGAATAAGAATAATCTTCGCTCCCCTTGCCCGACACTCTTGAACATTTGATAGGGTCTTGGCCCTGAATTTGTCATTAGGACAAATTACAACAACTGGGCTACCTTCTTCAAGCAAAGCAATTGGTCCGTGTTTCATTTCTCCAGCAGGATATGCTAGGCAAGGAATGTAAGCGACTTCCATCAATTTCAAAGCGCCTTCTCGAGCTACTGGTGCAGACGCCCCTCGCCCAAGGAAGAGAACATAGGGTGCATCCTTTACTGCCTCAACTGCTTCCATAATTGGACCACTATCTTCTAGATATTTCTCAATCTGATCAGGGATTAAATTCAACGCTTTTACTACCTGTTTACCATCTATTTTAGAGAGAGTTCTGGCTCGTCCAATTTGCAAACTAAAAATTGTCAATGCTGCAACCATATTAGAGAATGCTTTGGTAGATGCAACTGCTTGTTCTGGCCCGGAGTGAATATACACACCGCGGTCACATTGCCTAGCAATTGATGAGCCAACCACGTTGATGACACCCATCACTGTGCCACCCTTTAGTTGAATTTCCTTCACTGCTGAAAGGGTGTCTGCAGTCTCTCCTGACTGACTTACTGCGAGGTAAAGCGCTGATGGAGAAATTACTGGATTGTTGTAGCGGAATTCGCTGGCAACATGCGATTGAGTTGGGACTCTAGCCATCTCCTCAATCGCTAATCTTCCAACTTGACAAGCATGTAAAGCAGTACCACAACCGATCAATCGAATATGTGGTATTTGTAACAACTCTTGAGGTGATAAATCTAAGCCACCCAACTTCCCATTGCCTTCTGAAAGAAGAGTTCTTCCTGAAATACATTGGCGAAGTGATTCTGGTTGCTCATGAATCTCTTTCAACATGAAGTGCGGGAAATCACCGATGTCAGCAACTCCCCAACTTTGGTCAATTGTAGTGACTGTTGCATCAGTACTAGCACCATCAAGCCGTGAGGTTTGGACACCCCCGGCAGTTAACACTGCTAAATCGCCATCTTCTAGGAAAATTACTCGTTGAGTATGTGGAGTGAGTGCGTGTGGGTCGCTCGCAACAAATGACTCACCATCCCCTACCCCTACGACTAGTGGGGAACCATTTCTTGCACATACTATCATCTGTTCATCTTCAAATATGGCACACAATCCCCAGGTACCACGTGTTTGCCTCAAAGCCCTACGTACTGAATCGAGAGGAGACAAACCATCACTACGAGCCCTGTGAATCAAGTGGGCTAAAACCTCAGAATCCGTTTCGGACTGGAGTGTTACACCTTCAGCGATTAGCCAATTTCTCAAAGCCCGTGAATTTTCAATAATTCCGTTGTGGATGATAGCAACGGTTCCATCCTCCGATAGATGAGGGTGTGCATTTTCCTTTGTTACCCCACCATGAGTTGCCCAACGAGTATGTGCAATTCCGCAATTCCCATTCATGTTATCAGGTAATACTGACTCTAGATTTGCAACTCTGCCAATACATTTTGTATTGGAAATTTTAGAATTAAGAATTGCAATTCCTGAAGAGTCGTAGCCTCGGTATTCAAGTCGTCGTAGCCCATTTATCAGCAAGTTGGTCGCTTGCTGATTTCCAATGTATCCAAAAATTCCACACATAATAATCACCTTACAGATTTATTCGCTCAGAGCAAACAGGACATTGTACATACTTCAATTCAATGCTTTTGACCCTGAAGTTCGCACCACATTCACAGGTAACATCAATTCCGGGGGGAGGGGGGAGAGTTCCTAGTTCCATCGGAGTGGGAGGTGGTGGTAATTCACCTTCTAATTCAGATGGTGAAGGGGGAGGTGGTAATTCTTCAGATTTTGGCTCGGCTGCTTTACGGCGCTCTTGTCTTCGTTTCTGCCGTCTAGTGGTGCCATCTTCTTCGCCATCTTCATTACCAATTAAATCGGTCTTACTGGCCTGTTCAATTGATTCTGACACAATCTCTTCCTCAATATCCTCTTTGTCAGATTTCTCTGAAGAATCAATATGGTCTAACTCATATTCATCTTCTTCAATTATACTAACATAATCTTCATCAACATCAATAACCTCTTCATCATCTTCAATTTCAACGGTTAATTTTGGACCTCTTCTTCGGCGATGAGTGATTATCCCTGCAGATGCTAAGAATACTAACAAACAACCCACTGCTAAAGCGACCCCCACAATTCTCACAGCCAATGTAAAGGTGCTAGCATCTAGGCCAGTCCAAATTCTAATTCTATCAAGTATACCGTTATTCGATAGATCTAGCGCACTGTCATCAATAAGCATCCTAGCTCGCCAATCTTGAGTTGGCGAGAGGTAAAACAGGTGTGTTTCTCCAGCAATATCAGAACGCCCGGCACTCATCAATTCACCTTCACCTATTGGGGTACCAATGATAGTTTGATTCGCCTCAATAATTGAGTAGACTATTTGTCGTCCTGAAGGACCTACTGAATCATGGAACATCTGGATTCCACGTTTTGTTTTAACGAATTGAATCATTCCCATCCCAGGTGCTGATAGATTCACAACATCTTGAGTTTGCATACTACTATCGGCTCTGATAACAACTAATTTGGCGTCTTGGCCTATTCCCTCGCGCCATGCCATCACGACTACATCAGCACCTTCGCTATCTGGAAGGACCGCTAACTCGTTTATGGTGGTTTGATCACCAACGGCAACTTTGAATGACCAGTTGCCGACTCCTAATCTGCCATGAGCATAGAAGGTCCCAACTCTCTCAACTCCAGTTTCATCGTCTCGATTGGCTTGATAAGTGATGTGAGTCCAATTATTACCATGTGCTACTTTCACACTGCCTTCCCTGTTAATTGGTGGTTCTAAATCAGTCACAATATTTTCAGTCAAGTTCCATGATTCTCTATCAAGAGGAGATTCTGCTGCAAGTAGGAAAATAGATGTTTCATCATCATAAGTTCCGCTAGTGAATAAATCACGATGGTAGCCGCCAATCAGTACTTCACCACCATTTACTGCCAAATCAATTCCCCAATAAGTTCCTTCTGCTAACATCAGAGAGGGCAACAAATCCATTTTTGCTGTGGAAGTACATGAAAGGTCAACAGATGAGAAAGTTAGAGTTGAAAGAGTCACTCCAAATTGGTCGGTGTACCTACGAGTCCAACTGACATAAGCACTATCTGATTCCCCATTATCTATGGTGAATTCACCCGCCCAATCATTTTCTAATTCAAGACAAGTTATCAGATCATATTGAGAATTAATTCGGTGTACCCAAAGCGAAGAACCTGCACCGGTAAACATGAGGTTTTCACCCCTAAGTCCAAAGAAACCGAGTACTTCATGGCCACCTGGTAAGTCCAAACTTCTCGCCCCTTGTAGTTGAGCCTCATCGACTAGTAAAGTGAACTCTAGTTGATTGTTATCTGGATTCAAATCTTGGCCGCCTTCAAGGGAAACAATAGCACGTAATTTCACCAGCCCAGGGTCAAGTGTTCCTTCATGTAAAGTGAAAGGAACATCAACAAAACCAGCACCGGGAACAATATTCAAACTACGGCCACTCTCCAATGACTCCCACCCCAAATTACTCCATTTTTCTAAACTGAATGTTGCGCCTGAATTTCAACTCGGATTTCTATGGTGACATCTCCGTTTGGGTTGGAAACGGATGGTTTCGTAATTGCAGCACCTTGCCGTATTGCAAGGTCTACCCCACTAGGCCTGTTGTTGATAGTGAAACTTGTTGAAACATCATTGTTGTCTTCACGTGATTCATCTTCTTGGTCATTTGGATCAATGATTACCTCAAGGTTGTGTGAACCTGCTGTAGTAGGGTGAAATCCAAGATTGAGAGCGAGGGAATCAGTTGAAGCAAGTTTACTAATTGATTGAATTGCTACTTGAGAGCCATCATCAAGTAAGATAACATCAAAGTTTCGTGCATGAGCATCCCCACTATTACGTATCGTGACTTCTACATTTAGGAATGAATTCACAAATGCATTACTCAAAGGAATACCATTCTCTGTGATAACAATGTCACTAACCGGTTCAAGATCTGGTGCTGCTGGTATGTTAT
>LWDU01039638.1_pt1 | contig 12200 bp, 11 predicted proteins | sample 727161 | NCBI WGS metagenome assembly LWDU01 (sample SAMN04566230, study PRJNA314399) | hydrothermal vent metagenome | isolation source: deep sea hydrothermal plume seawater | place: Mexico: Gulf of California, Guaymas Basin | collected 2004-07-11 | reverse complement strand
GCAGCCACAAGGCGAATCTGCCCTTGCCCAAAAGCATGCACCTGTGGGAAGACCATCGCGAGCAGGTAATTGAGCTCAATGGCAAGGCCGGCGACGCGGTGATTTTCACCGAGACCCTGACGCACGGCACGCTGCCGTGGACGGCCCAACACCAGCGGCGGGCGCTGCTCTATAAATTCAGCCCAGGTACTTTGGCCTATGGTAGCGGTCCTCACGAGGTGGCCTACCAGGACTATATGGAAGATATGGAAGAAGATGAACGGGCGGTGATGGAAGCGCCGCATCAACGGCGATGATGCGATGATATACAATAGAGTCGAAAAACTGGGTATCGAACTGTCGGCCATCGGCCTGGGCGGTCACGAATACCTACCCGATGGCAGCTCGCGCGGTTTCAACGAGGATTTCAAGAGCGCGGTCAAGCCGGGCTATCAGGGTCAGGGCTATGGCGGCGACAAGCGGCGCGCGCTTTTGTGCACAGCCTATGAATACGGTATAAACTTTTTAGATGTGACCATCGACCCGGAGAAAGAGGCGTTAGGGCGCAACCTCAAAGAAGCGCCGCCGCCCTATGATATCTATATACAGACGCGCCCCGAGGGCATGGGCTACGGTTATGACCCCAATAACCAAAAGATGGGGGATTATGCCCTGCTTAAAGCCGAGGTGCAGCGCATATTGGTTTTGATGGGTCGCGAGCATATCGATTTTTTAAACTTCCCCTTCCTGCAGTCCGCGCTCGACGCCGACCCCGATTATCTCGATAAAATGCAGCATAACACCGCCGAGTTGAAGCGCGAGGGGCTGATCCGCTTTGCTAGTGCCGATAATTTTTCCGGTGGGCGTACCTATTTGGCGCAAGCCAACGGGGGTTGTTTCGACGCGCTGGCGATGAACTTCAACTTCGCCGACGATGGCGCGCTGGAAAGCGTGCTGCCGACCGCTGCGCAACGCGGGTTGGCTGTTATTACTCGCGAGGTCTTCCAAAAGGGCCGGCTCTTCGCGATGGGCGAGGAAGTGGGTATCGGCGATCGCGACCTGTTGTCGCGCGTGGCGCTCAAGTGGAATCTTTCGGTCGCAGAGGTCACCACTTCGCTGATCGGTGCGGATGATGTAGCGCAACTGAAGAATAACCTCTCCGTGGTCACCGACCCCGGTTTGAGCGACGAGGAACAGCAAGTTTTGCAAGTTTTGTGCGCGGCGCCGACTTATATCGAATATGCGGGCGAGCGGCGCGCGCGCTTTGTGGGTTAATAACAGACGGGAAGTTTATGCTCTATGAAATGCATATGCACACGCCGCTGTGCAAACACGCCATCGGCGAACCGGAAGAATACGCCGCGATAGCCGAACGGCGCGGGCTGGCCGGGATCGTCGTCACGTGCCACAATCCGTGCAATGACGGCTGGTCACAGGGTGTGCGGATGAGCGTGGCGGAGTTTCCGCAGTATGTGGCGCTGGTGGAACGGGCGCGAAAGGCGTGGGCCGGTCGGGTCGATATCCGGCTCGGCATCGAGTGCGACTATGTACCCGGTATGGAGCCGTGGATAGAAACCCTGCTTGGCATGGCGGAGTTTCACCATGTGCTCGGTTCGGTGCATCCGCAACTTCCCGACTATATAGCGCGCTTTGCTAGCGATGACGCCACCGTTTTTGCGGCGACCTATTTTGAGCATCTGGCGATGGCGGCGGAGACCGGTTTCTTCGATACCATCGCACATCCGGATTTAGTAAAAAACTCCGATCCGGCCGGTTGGGATGCTGGTCTGGTGATAGGGGATATTCGGCGTTGTCTCGATCGCATAGCGGCGACGGGCACGGCGATGGAAATAAATACCTCGGGCCTGAATAAACTGTATCCTGAAATGAACCCAGGCCCGCAGATGCTCGCTGAGATGTGTGAGCGCGGCATTCCGGTGGTCATGGGCGCCGATGCGCATGGTCCGGCGCGGGTGGCGGCGAACTACGAGGACGCGCTCGATCATATTAGCGCTGCCGGTTATAACCATACTAGTATTTTTCTCGACCGCCAGCGCCGGGATATTCCCATTGAACAGGCGCGCGGCCAGTTGGCGATATAAAAGGAGACAACGATGATCGGCATGGATTTATCGGGGCAGGTCGCGGTGGTGACTGGCGCTAGCGGCGAACTTGGGCGGGTGATTAGTCGCACGCTAGCCCAAGCCGGTGCGGCGGTGGCCCTGCATTATTATAAGAACGAGGCGCAGGCCGAGGCCGTGAAAGAAGAGATCGTCACCGGTGGTGGACGGGCGATTGTAGTGCAGGCGGATGTCAGCGACAAGGGCTCGGTTTTTGCCATGCGCGACAGAGTGCAAGACGAGTTGGGCGATGCCGACATCATCGTCAATAACGCGGTGCACCAGTATAAATGGGTCTCGGTCTTAGAGCAGGACGAAGCCGATTACCAGAGTCAGTTCGACACCTGCGTGATACACAATTTATTAATGGCTAAGGCGTTTGTGCCGGCGATGATCGCCAAGGAGGCTGGACGAGTGATCGCGATAAATACCGAATGCACGATGCAGTGCAAAGCGAACCAGTCGGCCTATATTAGCGGCAAGGCCGGGCAAGACCGCTTGCTGCGGGTGTTGGCCGAGGAGATCGGCGGCCACAATATCACCGTCAACCAGGTGGCACCGGGTTGGATGATCAGCGACAAGTTCCGCGACCAACCAGCCGACGACAGCGGTTATATCAAAAGCGTGCCGCTCGGTCGCCGTGGCGAAGATCAAGACATCGCCAACGCCGTCGTCTTTTTGGCGTCGGATATGGCCCAGTTTATCAGCGGTTGTTATCTGCCGGTTTGCGGCGGCAATGTGATGCCGCGCATCTGATATGGAATTTACCCCCTGGACTCTATTCGTTGATCTCGGTCTGGCCTCCCTGCTGCTGCTCGTCGGACAGGTGCTGCGCGCCCGGCTGCGCGCAGTGCAAAAACTCTTTTTGCCCGCCAATGTCATCGGCGGCGGTTTGGGTTTGGTGTTGGGGGCCAGTGGTTTGGGCTGGCTGCCTTTTTCCACTAGCATCGCCTCTTATCCCGCTATTCTGATCGCGCTGATTTTTGTGACCCTGCCCTTTAGCGCGGCCAGCGGCCCCCGGCGTGCGGTGGGCCGGAACGTCGCTGAGCTTTTTGCGTATTCCACCGTCGTGATTTTGCTACAATGGGGTCTTGGATTGGCTTTGGCGATGGGCGTATTGAGCGCGATTTGGTCCGATCTGCATCCTGGTTTTGGCGCGATCCTGGCCGCTGGTTTTGTCGGTGGCCACGGCACCGCCGCCGCCATTGGCGCATCCTTCGGCGAATTGGGTTGGCCGGCGGCCGGCCCGTTGGCGATGACTTCGGCGACCGTCGGCATTTTGGCGTCGATTGTCGGCGGCATGGCCTGGATCAAATGGGGCGCACAACGGGGGTCTACCCGCTTTGTCGCGCGTTTCGATGAGTTGCCACAGAGTTTGCGTACTGGGTTGGTGCCCGTCGGTGAACGTCGTCCTATTGGCCAGGAGACGGTCTCGGCGAATACCATCGACCCTCTCGCTTTGCATTTGGGGTTGGTTGCGGCAGTCGCCTTGATCGGTTATTGGCTCGCACAGGGTTCGAGTAGTTTGCTGAGCCATTATCGCCTGCCGACGTTTTGCGGGGCATTTCTGGTGGCGGTTGGGCTAAAGCGGATTCTGAGCTGGTTGGGAATTTACCATTATATAGACGCGAAGACGATGGTACGGGTGGGCGGCACGAGTACCGATTTTCTGGTAATCTTCGGCATTGCTTCAATCAATATTGCGATCTTGGTCGAATACGCCTATCCGCTCAGTGCGTTATTGGCGTGCGGCATCGGGGTCAACTGGTTGCTCTTTCGCTTTTGGGGGCCGCGGGCCTTTGGCGAACTGTGGTTCGAGAAGTCGCTTTACACTTGGGGTTGGACCAATGGCGTGATGGCGATGGCGATCGCGCTTTTGCGCACGGTCGACCCGGAGGGCGAGTCGCATTTGCTCGACGATTTTGCCCTGGCCTATTTGGGTTTTGGTCCCATCGAGGTGGTGATGGTCACGTTGACACCGATTTTGGTCGCGCAGGGGCACGGGTGGCCTTTGGCGGCGGCGGCGCTGGTGGTGGCGGCGCTAGTGTTTCTTCTGTTGCCCTATTATCAGCGGCGGATGCGCATAGGTTGACCATTAAGCGTTGGCGCGAACGGTCAGGTCGAGGGGAGTCTCCTTCGCTCGACCTGACCTCATACACTTTAGAGGTTTCCTTTAAATAGATAAAGATACCTTAAGAAGTGCCCTTAAAATAAATCGCATAAATCCCCAGGTTACCTATATCGCTATTTGCAGGCTGCTCTTTACAAGATTAATCGTATCGTTACATCTTATATCGACTAATCGACAATAGAATTTTGCGGCTGCGATAGGCCATTATTGATCATTGCAAATGAGGTAAAAGGAGAGATTATGTCGCTCGAAAACAATCCGCTTTTGGTCAACGAAGGATTGCCGCGGTACGATCAGGTCGCGGCGGAGCATATTGTGGTAGGGGTGCGACAGGTATTAGCGGAAGCAGAAAAGAGCATCGCGGTGCTAGAAGAGAATATCACGCCGACGTGGGATGGCCTGCTCAAGCCGCTCGAAGAATTGGACGTGCCTTTTGAATATGCGTGGGGGCCGGTGGGGCATTTGATGAGCGTGCGCAACGCGGATGATTTACGCGAGGCGCACGAGGAGGTACTGGGTGAAGTTGTCGCGTTCGGTTTACGGCACGAGCAGAGCCGTCCGATCTACAAGGGCTTGGTGGCGATGCGTGACGGGGTGGAGTGGGAAAAGTTAGACGGGGCACAGCGGCGCTGTGTTGAATTGAAGATTCGCGCCGCCGAGCACGCAGGCGTGGGGTTGACCGGCGAAGCGCAGGACCGCTTTAACGCGATCGAGGCCGAACTTTCGCAGATCGGCACCGATTATTCCAATCACGTGCTGGATTCGACCAAGGCCTTCGAGCTGATTGTCGAGGGCAAGGCATATACGGAGGGCTGGCCCAATAGCTTGCGGCAAGTCGCCGCCCAGTCCTATGCGCAGGCCAATGAAGGCAGCGAGTCCACGCCTGAAGACGGCCCGTGGCGGATCACCTTGGACTTTCCGAGTTATCAACCCTTTATGCAACACCACCGGGGGCGTGAACAGCGCGAGCAGGTCTATAAAGCCTATGTGCAGGTCGCTTCGACCGGCGAGTTCGATAATAGTGATCTGGTCGCCCGGATACTGAAGTTGCGCAAGGAGCAGGCCGGGTTGTTGGGTTTTGCGGATTATGCGCAGTGGAGCCTAGATTCGAAGATGGCGCCCGATGCCTTGGCGGTTGAGCGGATGACAGAGGAATTACAGGCGGTTTCGCAAGCGCATATGCACAAGGACTTCGAGGCCTTGCAGACACTGGCCGGGGAACATGGCCAGCAGGAGCTACTGGCGCGCTGGGACGTATCGTTTTGGTCGGAGCGATTGCGCGAGCAGAAATTCGACTATACCGATGACCAATTGCGTCCGTATTTCCCGCTGAGCAAGGTGCTCGACGGGTTGTTCGGATTGGCGGCGCGTTTGTTCGGCGTCGAGATTCAGCGCGCCGACGACGAAGATGCGCACAAATGGCACGAGGATGTGCAGTTTTTTAAGGTCTCGCGCGACGGACAGCGCATTGCCTCGTTTTATCTCGACCCCTATTCGCGCCCGGCGGAAAAACGCGGCGGCGCGTGGATGAACGACTGTCTGTCCCGACGTTGGCTCGATGGCAGCTTGCACTTGCCCGTGGTGCATCTGGTGTGTAATGGTACGCCGCCGGTGGGCGATACGCCGTCATTGATGAGTTTTCGCGAGGTGGAGACCCTGTTCCACGAATTCGGCCACGGATTGCAGGGCATGCTGACAACGGTGGATTATGCCGAAGTTGCGGGTCTGGGCGGGGTCGAGTGGGACGCGGTGGAGATCGCCAGCCAGTTTATGGAGAATTGGTGTTATCACAAGCCGACGCTCATCGGTATGACCGCTCATGTCGAGACGGGCGAGCCGTTGCCCGATGACTTATTCGACAAAATCGTCGCTGCGCGCACCTTTATGGCCGGCTCGATGATGATGCGCCAGTTGTCGTTTGGTCGTATGGATATGTTATTGCACTCGCTGCACGATCCGGATGGAGCCGAGACGGCTTTTGACCTGGAACGCCGAGTGAGTGCTGAGATGTCTGTTTTACCGCCGTTGCTAGAGGATCGTTTTCTGTGCTCTTTTCCGCATATTTTCGCGGGCGGTTACGCGGCCGGTTATTACAGTTATAAGTGGTCGGAGGTCTTGAGCGCCGACGCGTTCGGCGCTTTTGAAGAGGCCGGGCTAGACGATGAGCAGGCAGTGCAGTCGGCGGGGCGTAAACTGCGCGATACGATCCTGTCGCAGGGCGGTGGCAAGCACCCGATGGATTTATATCGGGAGTTCCGCGGTCGGGAGCCGAGCACCGAGGCGCTATTGCGGCACAATGGGTTGTTGTAAGCGGCGAACACGGAGAAGCTGTTGGTCGGGGCGCTGGAAAGCTGTTCTCACGGCTGATCGGGCTATGGCTGAATCTGTATTGACTAAGGGCGTTGGGGAGTGGCCTATAGCTTTTGCAGGATCTCGACCGCCTTATTCTCGTACAGTTCCTGCCATTCCGGCGCCAGCAGGCAGTCGCTGTCTTCCTGCGCGCCGCCGCGATTCTCGAGCTGTTTTGCCGTCGGGGTATAATAGATATAGCCGTTGGTGACACCGGCTATAAAGGTCAATGCATGGGGTGAGGCTTTCTTGAGGCTGAGCCCCGTCTGCACCGATAATTCGCCGGGAAAAGTAGTCAGCACAAAATCTCCGATCCGCAGGCCGACCAGTTCGACCTCAAGGGTGTCTTCGCCGGCGGCGGCGTTCTGCGCCTGATGCATCTGCAGGAGACGCAAGTTCTCCTGCACCCGCGTTAATTCTTCCATCGTGTGAATGTTCTCGGTATACTGCTGCATATTGTGGCGATTGTCGGCGTCGAGCTTGGCCAAGTGGTTGCGGCCGGTTTTTTCTTCGTGCATATAGCGGTGGGAATAATACGACGGGGATTCGGGAGCCAGGTGGTATTTTACCATTAACGGTAGGAAGGTTTTCAGGTTGAGGGTGGTGCCGTTTAATGATTCCAGTAATTGCTGTTGTTTTTCTTGTAGCTCGCCGATAGATTGTTGCAGGTCGGCCCGAGGTAGCGCCAGGCTTTCATTGATGATCTTCAACGTTGCGCCTTTTTTGCTGGGGATGTCGCGCAAGGCCCGCAGGGTGCTCAAGCCGAGCAGATTACCCAGCGGCTCGGCGTCCCGGGGCTGGTCAACGTCTTTATAGCGGACCGGGTTTATATCTCCTGCACAGCCCTGCAGAAAGAGGGCGACGGTGCCCTCGTTCGAACAGTCTTCGATCACCTTGCTGGCGAAGCCGCTGAGATCGGCGGTATTGCCGCCTGAGGGCACGCCTTGGATGGGGTGGCAGGCAAAATTGTAGACGATGGCGAAGGTTTGGCCGTTTTCCCGCTCCAGCTTGAGGATGCCGATTTCCGGGTCGACCGGTCCGACACCGGCGACTTCGTCGTCCGGGGGCATCGAATAGGCGTGGCGCACATCCGCCTCCCTGCCATTTTCCAGCGGCAGACGGCGGTTTTCCATGATGCGGTCTTCGTGGCCGGTGCCGGCGCCGACCCTGACCGGCACCATATTCTGCGCAGCTTTTTTGACCGCCTCGACGGTGCGTTCGACAATGTCGCTGCAGACCACGCCGTGGCAATGACTGGCGTTGATCAACACGCTCGACGCCTCTATTTGCAAGTTGGCGTGCAATTTTGTGCGCACATTGGCCAGGTAGTCGTCGCGGATGGTACCGATCTCGGCGATCGCCACGGCGTCGACGGTGACCAACACGGCGGTGGTGTTGCCCTGTCTGAGGACCAGTGCTTTGACGTAGAGACGGTCGTTGATTGTGGCCGCGTCGATATTGGCATAGAGCGGATCGGTGGTCGTCGTGGGGTCGGTGCGGGTGATGTCGACTTTGGCGACACCTGCTTGCAGTGGGGCTGCTGTATTGGTTGTCATATATTGTGGGTCTCCGGATGAAATATATTGCTACGGTGAAACGCTTCTATGGTATGTTTTTATTTTAGGCATTGAGTATAAATTTGTTTGCTCGCTCCCAGAACATGATATGCCTCTCTTTGTGCAGCAGATAATTCAGGTGTTCCGCGCTGCCGAATTCACCATACACCGGGCGCACAGTCTGGTATAATGCGTCGCGATCGGTGGGCGTGATCAATTGGTTCTGTGCGCCGGCCTGTAATTGCATCGGGCGCGGGGCGAGCAGGCAAAAGAGATCGGAGCCTATGGCCGCAAAGCGCACATCGTATGGATGCCGCGCCAGGCGCGGTCGCCGATGGTTTCCAGATCAGCCGGAGCGTAGGGGCGGATCATGTGTCCGCTATCTGTGCGGTGTCCGGTAGTAGTTCCAAATCGGCGAAAATTGGCAAGTGGTCCGAAGCGATCTTTTCGTCCGCCACCTGTACCGAAACGACGCGCCAGCGAGCTGCAGGGCGCAGCAGGATATAGTCGATCTGCCGGTGGTCCTCGTGCGGGAAAGTGAGCAACTCGCGGTCAGCGGTTGTAGAGGTCCAGGTCTGCCCGAGTGCGGCGAGCACGGGGCTTTCCGGTACGGCGTTAAAATCGCCCGCCAGAATCGTCGGCTGTCGAGAGTGGGCCGCTAATGCCGCTTCAATTAGGGGAATCGAGGCCGTACGGTGAGCGGATTGCGTGTCGAGGTGCGTGGCCATAAAGAGCACGGTCGCCTCGATGCCGTATAACGATGATAAATCCACTTGCGCCGCCAGGACCGCGCGCGGTTCGCCCGGTAGGGGGTAATTCCCGACCTGCCGTACGGGGAAACGCGCCAGGATGGCATTGCCGTATTGGCCATCTTCCCGGCGGTCGATGGCACAGCCGAACAGTCCGCTCATCTGCGTCCGCTCCGCTAGTTCGCGCAGTTGGTCGACCTTGGCTGTGCGCGGCATTCCGCAGTCGACTTCTTGCAGGGATACGATATCGGGCGCGATGGCGGCGATGATATTGGCGATTCGTGCAAGGTCGGTGACGCCGTCCATGCCTGCGCCGTGATGGATATTGTAGCTGAGAACGCGGATTGTATGCAAAGTACCGTCAAATCTTTTAGGGTGTTAGTTCCGCAGCGAGAGGCGTAGCATGCTGTCGGTCCTGTTGTGGACTCTGTCGGCAGCGATGAGGCATCCCGTGCGCGTCTGTCCTATTTGTTATTTTCTGCCCTGTGTATAAAAGGGTTTTCCGCGTCTGTGATCAAGTGGCGCCTAAGACCTGGTATCGTTTTGCCCACAGATGCCTGAGATCTATATTTTACGGGGAAAATAAAAGGCAGAAGACCAGCCAAGAGTTTAAAAGCGCGGCTGGGTTGCGCATCGAAATGACTATCAGGGCGTTGATTTTTATTGCGAGTTCAAATACTCGCCGGCTTCGTATTGGCGGTGGGCTTCAGATAGGAGTGACAAATGGCAAAAATAGTAATTATCGGGGCGGGTAGCGGTTTCGGCGGCAGGTTGTCGATCGACATTCTGGCACGGGAATCGCTCAAAAAATCGACGATCGCCCTATGCGATATCTCCAAAACCCGCTTGGGCCAAGTACAGGACTATGTGCAGCGGGCGATCGACGGGCACAACCTGCCGGGAAAGGTAATCGCGAGTACTAATCGCGAAGACTTGCTGTCGGGCGCCGATTGCGTGGTGACGGCTGTCTCGATTGGCGGGGCTGCTTATTGGGGCGAGCCCTACAGGTCCGAGGTGGAGATTCCGCTCAAATACGGTGTGCAACAGACGGTGGCCGATACCATCGGCGTCGGTGGCGTCTTCCGTTTTCTGCGCACCGCCGACGAGCATTTGCGCTTTGCCAAGGATATGGAGCGCTTGTGTCCCGACGCGCTGATGCTCAATTATACCAATCCGATGTGCATGCTGACCTGGCTGCATTCGGTCGGTTCGTCGATCCAGAATGTGGGCCTGTGCCACAGTGTGCAGGGCACAACCAAGAAATTGGCGCAAGGCGTCGGCGTCGATTACGATGATATCAGCTATCTGGTCGCGGGTATCAACCACCAGGCTTGGGTCTTGCGTCTGCGGCACGGCAACGAGGATCTCTATCCAAAATTGCGCGAAGCGGTCGAAACGCGCGAGAGTTTCGCCGAAGACCGGGTCCGCGTCGAGATGATGCGGCAATTCGGTTATTTCGTGACGGAGAGTACGCGGCACAATGCCGAGTATCTACCGTATTTTCAGCGTACCGAGGCATTGCGCGAGTATTATGGGGTGGGCGATCGCAAGGCGGTGTCGATGAAGAATACGCGCAGGCGCGACTGGATGAAGGATTCGGGCGTCGATGACGACGGCAATGCAGCGATCCCGCCGATGGAAGCCTCGCACGAATACGCGTCGATGATCATCGAATCGCGGATGACGGGCGTGCCTTTCGCCTTCAACGGCAATGTGATGAACCACGGCTCGATCAGCAATCTGCCCGCGCGTTGTTGCGTTGAGGTGCCTTGTTTAGCCGATAGTCAGGGCGTGCACCCGACCTTCGTCGGCGAATTGCCGCCGCAGTGCGCGGCGCTGAATATGACGAATATCGCGGTGCAGGAATTGGCGGTGCGTGCCGCGCTCGACCGCGACAAGGAGGCGGCGTTCCACGCCTGTGCCTTGGATCCTTTGACTGCCGCGACGGTTTCGCTGCCGGACATACGCAAGATGTTCGAGGAGTTATGGGTAGCAGAAGGTGATCGGCTGAGTTATTTCGCTGCGTGAATTTTTGGGCATTTGCCCTGCGAAAAGGCAGATACTCCTCATCTAACACGGATTGATGTTTAAGAATGTCAGCGTCGGGCAGTTCGAAGAAGCCGAGCGTGCGCGCATTCGCTCAAGGGGGTGGCTGGCACATTAGGGGCGGATCAAGTTTCAGATGCAGGCGGCAATTGGTGGCGGAGATTTGGCTGTGGAGACATCGTTGTCTGTGTTTGACGGCGAGATCGAGCGCATCGTCGCCGCGCAAGCTGTGCTGCAATCGGCGACGGATGCTGAGCCGAAGCTCGGTCGGTTGAGATACGAGGAGTTGAAACCGGCAAAGACGAGGGATGGCTTCTCGGGTTTTGTTATAAGGTGGCGCTAATTAAGATGCTGGCGGGAAATTGGTGTGCCGCGGTCCTTTTTTTGCGTAGATTTCCGATAAAATATAGCCTACGCCAAAATACGAGGTCGCCCGTGAACAATAGCAGGTCTATCCCCAGCCTAAGCCCAGAACAGGTAACCTTCTACGACGAGTTCGGCTTCGTCGTACTCGAGCCTGCGTTTACCGAACCCGAACTCGACGCGCTACGTCGGGCGGCCGACGAATTATTGGCGCAATCCGGCCCGGTCCTTCCCGATAACCCCCGCCTGCAGATTGAGCCGGAGCAAATAGACGCACAGCCGGTTGTGCGCAAGATCGAACCGATCATCGATGTCGTACCCGCGCTGGGGGATCTCGTCTACGATCGCCGCATGACCGGTCCCGTCGCGCAAATATTTGGCGAAGAGGGCTTTCTCTTTGAGGACAAGCTAAACTACAAGCCGCCGTTTATCGGCTCCCATTATCCTTTGCACCAAGATTACGCCTATTGGCAGGAACATACGGATCGGTTAGTCACCGTAACGCTCTTGCTCGACGACGCGACGGCGGAAAATGGCTGCTTGCGCTTTGTGCCGGGTAGCCACAAGCAGGGATTAATGCCGCGTGACGACGATCATCCGCGGCACATTCAAGAGGCAATTGACGATCCGAGCATCTCGGTGGACGCGCCGGGGCTTGCAGGTAGTCTGGTAATTTTTAGCTGCTATACCGCGCATCATTCCTTTCCCAATCGGACCGACACCGGTCGCCGTGCGATTCTCTATACGTACAATCCGGCTGTTGACGGCGACACTTATCCGATCTACATGAACCGGCATACGCAGCGTTGTCTCGATTGGCTCTCGGTGCAATAGTGGACTAACTGCAATTGCTGATATTCGCGTTGTCGCGTTAGTCTTGTGGTTGTACTCGGAAGCTTCTTCGTTT
>LWDU01039637.1_pt1 | contig 12202 bp, 6 predicted proteins | sample 727161 | NCBI WGS metagenome assembly LWDU01 (sample SAMN04566230, study PRJNA314399) | hydrothermal vent metagenome | isolation source: deep sea hydrothermal plume seawater | place: Mexico: Gulf of California, Guaymas Basin | collected 2004-07-11 | reverse complement strand
AAGTTGCATTGGCAAGTAAAGCAATGGTTGAAGAGGCGATCACTGCAGCCCAGGCTGCTTACCCGGCCTGGCGTAGTACGCCGCCTATGAAACGAGCACGAGTTATGTATCGTTTTAAAGAACTACTGGAAGCCAATGCAGATAAGATATGTGCTTTGTTGACCGAGGAACATGGGAAAGTGTTGGATGATGCGCGGGGTGAATTATCCCGTGCAATCGAAAATGTAGAATACGCTTGTGGGGCGCCGGAATTGCTTAAAGGAGAGTATTCGAAGGATGTGGGCCCTGCAATTGACAGCTGGTCTGAGTTTCAGCCTCTAGGTGTAGTTGCGGGAATTACTCCTTTTAATTTTCCTGTCATGGTTCCCCTCTGGATGTATCCGACGGCGATCATCTGCGGAAATACCTTTGTGCTCAAACCTTCAGAGCGCACACCGAGCTCTTCATTGTTTGTCGCCTCATTACTGCATGAGGCAGGTTTACCCGCGGGAGTGATTAATGTTGTCAATGGAGATAAAGAGGCGGTGGATACTATTTTGGAAGACCCCCGAGTAAAGGGTGTTAGTTTTGTGGGATCGACACCGATTGCTGAATACATCTACACGAAAGGTACTGCAGCAGGGAAACGAATCCAGGCACTTGGAGGTGCTAAAAACCATGCGCTCGTTATGCCTGATGCCGACCTCGACAATGCGGTAAGCTCATTAATGGGGGCAGCCTACGGTTCCTGTGGAGAACGCTGTATGGCCATTTCAGTTGCCGTTGCGATAGGCAATGAAACCGCAGATGCTCTTGTAGGAAAACTGAGTGAAGAACTCAAAGACCTGAAAGTAGGGCCGGGAACTGACATCAACAATGATATGGGGCCGCTGATCACTGAACCACATATGAAAAAAGTCAGAGGGTTGATTGATTCCGGGATAAAAGCAGGAGCAGAACTTGTTGTAGACGGGCGTGAATTGGAAGTTGAAGGCCATGAAAATGGCAACTTTTTAGGCGCTTGTCTTTTTGATCGCGTGACAGCTGAGATGCAAATCTACCAGGAGGAAATTTTTGGCCCCGTTCTTTGTGTCGTCCGTGTGAAAACCATGGAAGAAGCCATGAAGCTGATCAATGATCACGAGTATGGAAATGGTACCTGTATCTTTACACGTGACGGAGAGGCGGCCCGTTATTTCAGTGATCATATTGAGGTTGGCATGGTGGGGATCAATGTTCCATTACCTGTGCCGGTAGCCTATCACTCCTTTGGGGGATTCAAACGCTCGCTCTTCGGTGATTTGCATATTTATGGTCCCGACTCAATACGCTTTTACACCAAACGGAAAACCATTACCCAACGCTGGTCATCTACTGGTGTTCGCGAAGGTGCAAAATTCACTTTCCCGAGCCATAGTTAAAGGGCTTATAAACTCGCGATGTCAGGATTGCCGCGGCTTGACCGCCGCGGCCTCTAACAAGCAAAACCCAAGTGCAAACGATCCAGGAGTTTGAGCCATGGGCCCCGCTCGCCATCATGGGCATCGGCTTTCGACATCGCGTGTCGGGGCAGGCGGGGCGCAGCCCGAGTGGGTAGGCAATGTTACACGCTGGCGACTACCTCCGCATTGCTATCTTATAATTTTGTAAGCCGTTCGAAAATCATCTTCAGAATCGACCCATTTTGTCCGAGGAAGCAAGCGCCAAATGTGTTCACCGACCTATTCCCTTTAGATAATATAGGGAGACGAGAGTGTTCTATTTGCGCCCCCATAGCTGATGGACTAGTACGTCTTTGAATCGTTTGGCATCAGTCAACTCCATGCCGCCGTATTTCTTTTTCCACCGATAAAGTATTTGCTCGCAGATGTTGTGCTCGCGGCACACAGCCTCGCCGTTTTTCCTCCATCTGCTTGTCGTAAAATGCAGACTATTTCTTCTGTGCTGTGGGTTTTTCCTTTCATGACTCTCCTCCATTTTGCTTAAGGAAAGCTCACACGCTAATTGGGGCAAGTCCCGGAGGCCAATTCAATTCTCTTCACCACCCGCTCCAATACCCACTGCTTGGCAATAACATCTCTTTGTGCGTTGAGCATTCTCATCAACTTGGTTTTGATATGGTGATCGTGCTCCGGCCCAAAGAAGCGTTGATTATCCGCTGCTGACTGTAAAGCGGGAATGAGCGGTTTCATAGGTTGGAGTTGTTCCCTGCTGCAGTAGGAGAGATAGGCACCGGCCCGTATCCGCGCCCAGAGGATATCGCTTTGCAGGGCGCGGTTAAAAGCGGTTAGGGTCACCGCGCCCTCACCTGAGCGCACTAGGTAGTCGGCGGCAGCGAGGCTGACACTGATGGACTCATCAGCGAGCTGCGCTTTTAGTTGTTCAATCGTCTCGGCGTCAAAATCGAAGCAGGAGAGGCCCGTAACCGCCCAGAAGCGCACCGCACTGTCCGGATCGTCCAGCCGGTTCAGCAACTCCTTTTTGCCCTCCTCACCAAGCCGCGCCAAGTCGGCGGTCTCCAAGATTCGCGCAAAATTGTCGCAGTGCACACCCACTTCACGACTAATACCATTGTAGGCCACAGCCCGCACAACGATCTCGGTTTCATCGATTAGGCCCAGGTCGGCGGTCTCGATCATCCAGCCAAAGAGTTTTCCACGCAGTTCCTCTTTGACATCGCTGAAGGCGGGATCATCGGCCAGGTTGTGGATCTCTTCCGGGTCGCGCTCGATGTCGTACAATTCTTCGAGTGGTTTATGGTCCTGCCAGAATGGGTATTGTTGGTACTGTTGGGGCAGGCCCTGCTGCTTGACCATGATGGGCGGTCCATACATCAGGAATACACCGTCGGGATCGTGGACTTTCTCCTTGCCTGGTAAGCAGGAGGTTTCCCAGAAGTCGCGCTCCAGTGTGCCTTCTTTTGGGACTGCGGCAAAGAACCCACCGTCCGGATAGAACGAAGCATAGGGCTGGTGCGGCAGGAAATTGCGGTTATAGCGGTACTGCTGGGTGCGGATGGTGCGGATCATTTCCGGGTTATTATCGAGCCGGTCCCGGGCGCTACAGACAAAGTCCCGCGCCGCGCCTTTATCCGGCCCGCACAGAGCACGTCCCTGGAAATGCTCAGGTGCGGGTATATCCGCCAGTTGCAGCATCGTTGGCGCCAGGTCCATGTGCATCACCAGATCATCGACCGTGGTGCCGGGGTCTGCCGGAGCGAGGTAGCGATACTTTTGTGGGAATTTCATAATCAGCGGAATATGCAGTCCATCGTCGTAGGCGTGTATTTTGCCGCGAGGGTAGCCCGCACCGTGATCGCCCCAGAATACGACGATGGTATTCTCCGTCAGGCCCTGCGCTTGCAATTTGTCAAGGAACTCTCCCACCTGCTTGTCCATATTGGTGATGGCATCATAGAAGAGCGCCATCCGTTCCCGGAACAGCGGCGTAGCGGGGACAAAACTCGGCACCGGCGCATCTTGCGGGTCGTGCAGTTCATCGTCTTCCAGCAGATTTGATCGTGCCTGACGGGCCTCCTCGGGTGTCAGCTTGAACACGCTGGCATGCGGGCTACTCAGTTTGAAGTAGGCAAAGAACGGTTTGTTTTTAGGCTTTTTTCCCCAAATATCGTCCGCGTCGTAGCACGATTCATACTCCTCTTTGTCGATATACAGATTGATATCCTCGTCCGGTTTACTACAGGCATAGCCGGCATCCATCAGGATTTTCGGCAGCAGTTCAACCCCAGGTGGTCGGATCACCGCGCTGCGGTGATGGTGGGTGCCCAGGGTGGTGGGGTGCATGCCGGTGTAAATACTGGTGCGCGACGGGGAACATATGGGTCCGGCTGTGAAGGCGTGGGTATAGCGTATCCCTTCGGCTGCCAGCCGGTCGATATTGGGCGTGCGGGAATAGGTGTCGCCGTAGCAGCCATAGTTCCAGGCGCTGGTGTCGTGGGTGCTGATCCATAGGATATTGGGTTTGTCTTGTACGTTCACTTTGTTACTCCTTTAAGGATAGATCGGCGCTAGTCCACTTATCTGCAAAAGCCACTCAATTATCCACTCAATATCCCCGGCCCAAAAGGTGCTACACGAAGTATTGGATAGTGCGAATTGAAAAGAGCATTGTCTCCCGTATCGCGGGTGACTTGCCACATATATTTTGTGAGATCGCGGAGTGGGTCTTTGTAAGCAGGGTCGCTTGCGAGGTTGCTCATCTCATAAGGATCGCTATCCAGATTATACAATTCATCGAAGTCAAAGCCATTCATGACCAATTTCCATTGCCCGTCATAAACCACGCGCTGGGTCACTCGATAACGACCACCGTGGTATTCGGCGAAACCGCGGCAGAAATTTTTCGTTGCACTCGGCTCAGACAACACAGATGCAAAAGATATAGAATCAGGTACATCAATAGCCGCTGCCCCTGACAGATCTAATAACGTGGGACACAAATCGTGCAACCCAACACGAGCGTCGCTCACCTCCCCATTGGCAATGCCCGGCCCAGCAATGACCATTGGAATATTATACACTTCTTCAAAGCCCGAATAATTCTTGCAATACAATCCGTGAGAGCCCAGTAATTCGCCATGATCACTCGAAAGCACAATGATGGTATTGTCCAGTTGACCAGCATCTTCAACAAGCTTAATCAATCGCCCATATTGATTGTCAATCTCGGTAATCGATGCATAATAACACGCAGCAGCTTCGCGTTTTTGCCGATCATTCATGTCAGCCCACGTCAATCCTGCTTTGCGATAGATATTGGGCTTATCGCTTAAATCATCGTGCACATTGGGACAAAGTTCAATGGCATCCACATCATATTTTGCAAATGCATCTTCGCCGCAAATGAACGGATCGTGGGGCTCGGTTATACTGACAAAGCAACACCATGGATCACTCCCACGCACAGCCTGTTGTAAATGTGTCTCAGCCAAAGAAGTGGTCACGCCCATTGTGCGTGTCGCAGCGGCTTGATCCGTCACTCCATACAAAATGCTCTTTATATATCCTTCGGGTAGATCATTATTTTTTTTTAATGATAAAGTTGGTGGTTTAACGCCCTCGGTCAATTCTCTTCGGAACTCATTAAATAATGCACCACCGCTACCACCATCAATTTTCCACCCAAATTGTGCGAGATCATTCGACCGCTCGATGTGCCACTTGCCAAAATACATGGTGTGGTAACCCAGCGCTTCTAGTCTTTGCGCCCAGTGTGGATGTTTGGTCCGCAAAACACACTGATCGTCGTCAACGCAATGCGTCACCTCGAGGACACCGTGATTATGCGGTAACAAGCCCGTCATTAAACTTGCTCGAGCAGGTGAACACACGGCATTGGGTGTATAGGCGCGGTCAAAACGAATGCCACGTTCGATAAGCCGGTCAAAATTTGGTGTGATACAGGGATGATCAGGACGCAACACTTGCCCCTGCATTTGGTCCGTCATCAAAAAAAGGATATTGGGTTGGTCAGACATAAAAAAAACCTCGAAATTTAGTGTAGAAATAGGGGCATTTATCCAATGGTAAGAGAGGGAAAAAACAGTAATTTATTAGAAGGTTCGGCGTGGCCGGAAAAAATACAAGGGGTCTCTACGCAGGCCTTCGTTCCCTACCTGTGGATCTATGCGCGGCTTGATGTGGCCTCCGATTTGGTAGATCTTTTAGAAGCAATTTGCATATGGGGTCCTATTAAACAACGGAGAACTTATTAAATGAGCGCCCGCAAACCCAATGTCATCCTCGTCTTCGGCGACCAGTGGCGCGCCCAGGACACCGGCTATGCCGGTAACCCCCAGGTGAGGACCCCCCACTTGGACCGCTTCGCCGCGGACAGCGTCAACGCCACGCACGCGGTCTCCGGCTGTTCGGTGTGTTCGCCGGCACGGGCGTCGCTATTGACCGGCCAGTACCCGCTAACCCACGGCATCTTCGTCAACGATGTCTGCCTACAAAACGGCGCCACCAGCATGGCCCAGGCCTTTAAAGAAGGTGGCTACGACACCGCCTATATCGGCAAGTGGCATATAGACGGGCACGGCCGCTCCAACTACATCCCGCCCGAGCGCCGCCAGGGCTTTGAATACTGGAAAGTACTTGAATGCACCCACAGCTACAACGAGTCCTACTATTACGCCGGGGATTCGGACGAAAAGCTCGAATGGGAAACCTACGACGCCGAGGCACAAACAAAAGACGCGCAACAGTATATCCGAGACCATCAGGGCGACGACCCTTTTCTGATGGTCCTGTCCTGGGGACCGCCGCACGCCCCGTACGAAACCGCTCCGGCAAAATACCGGGCCCAATATCGTCGCGAAGATATCGAGTTGCGCCGCAATGTGCCGCCAGAAAAAGCGGCGGACGCGGCCGAGTGGATCGCCGGTTATTATGCCCACTGCACCGCCCTAGACGACTGCATGGCCGACCTCTTGCAAACGCTGGAGGATCAAGGCATCGACGACAATACCATCGTGTTATTCTTTTCAGACCACGGTGACATGCTCGGCTCCCAAGGCTGGGACAAAAAACAAAAGCCGTGGGAAGAATCGATCCGAGTGCCTTTTTTATTGCGCTACCCGGCCCTGTTTGGCCGCGAAGGCCGCCAGGTCGACGCCCGCATCGACATCCCCGATATCATGCCGACGCTATTGGGGCTGTGTCAGCTGAATATTCCCGCATCGGTCGAAGGTCTCGACTTCTCGGGCTACCTGCGCGGTGGCGACGACCCTTCGGATGGGGCGGCGCTGTTGTCCTGTCCGCACCCTTTTGGTCAGTGGCACCGTCAGATCGGCGGGCGCGAATACCGCGGACTGCGCACCAAGCGCTACACCTATGCGCGGTCCCTGCAAGGCCCTTGGCTGCTCTACGACAACGAGCGCGACCCCTACCAACTGGAAAATCTGGTGGACAACTCAGACGCGGCGGATCTGTTAAAAGAACTGGACCAGCGCCTAAGTACGCGGCTAGCGCTAATGGGGGACGAGTTTTTACCTGGCGATGACTATTTGCAACAGTGGGGTTATGAAGTGGATGAGAAGGGGACCGTGCCGTATGGGAACTAGTGATATATAGCACGACGGGCTTTGCTGGCGAGCAAGGATCTCGTGTGAAGGTCTCAAATACTAAAACCGCGGCAGGGCTGAAGTGCTCTGCCGCGGTTTTCAATTGACGACGATGACGGGCGCAAGATGGATATCTGGTGCCCTCCGACGCGCCGGGTTTTGGCCAGGAGATCGCCGAGGATTGGATCCGGCCCTGGGATCACGCGCCGGTAGCGGCGGGTGGCAACGATGTGGTGCTGTGAACTTTAGACCAAGGGGCATGAGGTGATCTTTAATAGTTGACCCAGGCTGGAGGTGAGTATTTCTTACTCGAATAGAGAAATACTTATAAAAGGAAAAATGCATAGCACCGAAGATGTTATCCGGATTTTGCGGCAGGCCGATGGCGGTGAAATCGCTCAATTCGTTTGCCGGGAGCACAACATCTACGAGCAGACGCTCTATCGCTGGAAAAAGAAATACGGCGACATGGAGTTAGCCGATGCCAAACGGCTCAAAGAGTTAGAAAAAGAAAACGCCGAGTTGAAAAAGATATTGGCGGAGTCGATGCTGGAAAATCGAGTCCTCAAAGAGGTCAATTCAAAAAAGCGGTGAGCCCTTCGCAGAACAAATTGGCCGTTGCGCATGTAGTGCAGCAGCAGCTATGCTCGGTGCGGAAGGCTTGTATCTATCTTGCCTTGCTCGACGTATCGATATGTAGCGAAACCGTTGGCCGATCGCCAAGAGCAACGCTACCAACGGATTATCGTTTTATCTTGGCATCACTCTCGCCGCACCCGATTAAGGGCGCAGGTTAACAAACTCGTAAAAGATAGCAGACTCGATTTGTATGCAATAACCATAGGTCCTATGTTGGAATATCGCTGGACTTAGATATTCGTTAAACAAACATACAATTGAGGCTGTGTCCTGCACAATAAACTTCTATGGGAATAAACGTATAGATGGCATTGGGATTTGCTCGACCTAGTGTTTTATGGGGGTGGGGGTTACTCCTGTGTCTGGGTTGCGGTGGGGGCGAAAAGGATCGACCGGTAATCGAGCCTACTGAAAATGCCGCGCGCTCAGTGTCGAAGCCACCCGCAGCGGCTGGCGGTGATATCCCGCGGGATGCGTGGCCTAAGAGCTGGTTCCAGCCGCCGCGCAAGGCGTCCGAAGTTGGCTTGGTGACTTTCCGGCAGGAGCCGATGCTCGCCGCGCTAGTGGCCTCTGGTGAACTGCCTCCCGTCGAGGAACGTTTGCCCGACGATCCGATGGTGGTGGAGCCGATCGACGAGATCGGTATCTACGGAGGTAGCGCTAGGTTATTTTTTGCCGGCGAGAGCCTGATTAACGTGCCCGAAGGCGTGTTGCGGCCGGGGCCGCAGATGCGGTTAAATCTACCCAATTGGGCGGAAAAGGCCGAGTATAGTAATGGCGCGAGGACTTTGCGGATCACTCTGCGGCCCGGCCACAGGTGGTCTGACGGCCAGCCGCTGACGGCCGACGACTACTTGTTCTGGTTCGACCATTTTCTGATGAACAAGGAACTCACGCCGGTGGTCGAACCCCGGTTTAAGGGTGCGCGTTTCGAAAAACACAATACGCATAGTTTTAGTTACCACTTTCCCCAGCCGATGCCGCTCTTTGTCAATCACCTGGCCCACAACAGTTCGCGATTGGCGATGCCGGCACACTTTATGCAGCGCTACCATCCAGAATTTACCGACCCGGCGCAATTGGAGGCAGAGGCGGAGGAGTTGGGGTTGCAGGACTGGCTCACCTATTTTATTGGGGTCAACAACACCAACGACCTGCTGTTTTTCGGCCGGCCGGTGCTGACGGCTTATGTGCTGGTCAGCCGGACCTCGACACGCACCCGACTGCGTCGTAATCCCTATTACCCCAAGGTCGACCCCGAGGGCAATCAATTGCCCTATATCGATTATCTAGAAGTCCAGCGAGTGGACAGCCCCGCGATCATGGCGGCCAAGGCTTCTACCGGACAGGTGGATTTCGCGGGGCGGCAGTTTATGACCGCCGATATCCCATTGTTCAAGCGCTTCGAAAAGAAAAATGCCTATTCCACCTACATCTGGCCGCGGCCTTATGGCTCGGATGTGGTGCTGCAGTTCAATTTGAACCATCTCGACGAAGGTCTGCGCAAGATCTTCCAAGATGTGCGCTTCCGTCGGGCGATGTCGCTGGCGATCAATCGCGAGGAAGTCAACGATATTGTCTACTTTGGCCAGGGCGTACCGCGCCAGTTGACGGTAGTGTCTTCGAGTCGCTACTTCGAGCCGGAATTCGCCACCGCTTGGGCGGAGTTCGACCCCGTGCGGGCCGGAGCCTTGCTCGATGAGATGGGACTTGTCGATCGCGACGGCGACGGCAGCCGCGAGCGGCTCGACGGCGAAGCTTTGCAAATTACCCTGGAATACATGATCGGGGAGACGCCCAAGCAGATCACCCTGGATCTGGTCACTGCCCACTGGCGCGAAGTGGGGGTAAGTGTCAACCTCAAACAGATCAGCGGCCCGTTGCAGCGGATCCGTGCGCGAGCGGGCTTGATGGATATGACGATCTGGCATGCCGACCGCAATGCGGATATCCTCTTTCCCATCGAACCGTATTGGTACGTTCCGGTCAATGGCGGCTGGGAGCAGAGTCAGTGGTCTGCGTGGACGCGGTGGTATTTTTCCGACGGCACGCGCGGGTGGGAGCCGCCGGCTGAGATCAAAGAGTTGATTGGCTGGGGGGAGAGGCTGCGCCGAGCCACGGATGAGAAAGAGCGCGTCGAGATGGGCAAGAAGATCCTGCGCAGCCAGGCGGAAAATTTATGGGCTCTGGGCGTTGTCGGTCTCGGGCCGCATCCGATTATCGTCAGCGATCGGTTGCGCAATGTGCCGCGCCAGGGCTATTGGGGGTGGGACTCGCGCTGGTCCTGGCCCTACTATCCGGAGACCTGGTATTTGAATAGAGGAGTTGAAAATTAGTCTCCGTATGCGTCTTCCGCTTCTCGGCTTGCTGCTTGGCTGTGGTTTCGCCCTAGCCGAGCCAGCATCGGCGGCAGAGCCGGATGTCATCCGCTTTGCGACGATAAACGCCAATTATCGCGTGGCGCTGGAGGAGATTATCCGGCGCTATGAGGCACGCAATCCCAATCTAAAAGTCGAATTGTCGGTCATCGGACAGGAGTTCGCGACCTGGATCCGCACCCGGGTGGCGGCGGGCGGCGACTTGGTGCCCGATATCTACAACGGCAACTACACCAATGGCTACGACCGCCAGGGGCGCTGGGTGGCGTTGGATCCCTATCTCGAGGCGGAAAATCCCTACACCGGTAGGCGATGGCTAGACGGAATTGACGGCCAGCTCATCGAACGTTATCGCGTCGATGGTCAGGCCTTTATCCTGCCCATTGATTACATCGACATCGCCGTATTCTACAACCGCGATCTGTTCAAAAAATTGGGATTACAGGAACCAAAAACGTGGGAGGAATGGCTGGCGCTTTGTGAGCGGGTAGCTCAGGCGGGTTATGTGCCGATCGCCATTGGCGGGGACGCCCAGGCCTATTGGGCGGGGGAGATGGGTTGGCTGGTGCGGCTTTTGGGCGACGCTTATTTGCGCAACTATGCGCCGCTGTTGATGTCTCGTCCCGGAGATTGGGATTACGAAGAAGCCCGCAACGGTGGCTATAGCTACCAGCCACGCGATTTGTATTCGGATATGTTAGTCGTGATAAACGGGGAACGGGAGTTGCAGGCGATATTGCACGGACAGCTAGATTTTCGCGGACCCAAATTCCGTCGAGTATACGAGCGGCTGAACGAACTCGCGCAGTTTTTTCAGCCGGGCTTTATGGGGGCGGATTCGCGCAGTGCGACGCAACTATTTTACACGCAACAGGCGGCGATGAGCCTGCTGCACAGCGGCAGCATCACCGGCATTGTCCACGACTTCGCCAAGATGAAAGCGGAAGAGCGCTTCGACTTCGCCAATTTCTGGTTTCCGCCGATCGCCGATGATCCGTTGGTCGAAGGGCCTTTCCGCGGCGTCGGCGGTGGTGGTATGGTGCTGGCAGTGATGCAGAAAAACGACCCGGCGCACGAGCGCAATGTGATGGACTTCCTGCAATTTTTAACTACGCCGGAATCGGGCCGCTTGTTAGTTGAATTGACGCTGGCTGATGGTCAGTCGCTGACCGGTCCGCTATTGATCGAGGATGTTGAGCTGCCCGGCGATTTGGCGGAAAAATTCGCGGTATTTAAAGGCCATGGTTACGAGAAGGTCAACTATCGGGGCTTGCGCGACGAGCAGGAAAGCGTGCAGGAATGGGTCGTCAGCGCGCAGGAGTACATGGGGGGCAGGCTGTCGCTCGACGGTTTTCTCGACCGCTACGACGAACTGATGCATCGGGCCGCCGAGCGCCTCATTCGCCGCGATGGCATCGATATGGACTCGACGACCCGCGATCCACCGCCGGTTGTGCATCGACAGAAGAATTTGTCGAACCCTTTTGAAAATGGCGCATTGATGCTGGCGATTATTATGGCGCTATTCGCAGTATTTGCAACAGTGCAGATCGCTTGCTCTAAGGGACCGGGCAAGTATCGAACTCGTACTGCTTATCTGTTGTTATTGCCCACCGTCTTTTTACTGGTAGCCTTCAATTACTTCCCGGCGTTGTCCGGGCTGTACCACGCCTTTACCGAATGGGAGTCGGGTCGCGATCCAGTGTTTAACGGGCTGGACAACTTCCGGCGCCTATTTGCGGACAATATGCTTTATGTGGGTTTTGGCAATATGCTGGTCTTGCTGCTCGCCGGCCTAGTCAAGGCGACGGCCGTCCCCTTCTTGGCGGCGGAATTGATCCTATATCTTTCTGGCGATCGGACGCGCTATTTTTTTCGTACCGCCTTCCTGCTGCCGATGGTGGTGCCGGCGTTGGTCGGGGTGCTGATCTGGCGGTTGATCTACAATCCGGATATGGGCTTGTTGAATCAATCGCTGCAGTCGCTGGGCCTGGGCGGACTTACCGCCAACTGGCTGGGAGATCCTTCCCTGGCACTGGGGGCGATTATCGGCATGGGCTTGCCCTGGATCGGGGCGTTTGGTTTGTTGATTTATCTGGCCGGGCTGTTGGGCATACCCGCC
>LWDU01043438.1_pt1 | contig 12209 bp, 11 predicted proteins | sample 727161 | NCBI WGS metagenome assembly LWDU01 (sample SAMN04566230, study PRJNA314399) | hydrothermal vent metagenome | isolation source: deep sea hydrothermal plume seawater | place: Mexico: Gulf of California, Guaymas Basin | collected 2004-07-11 | reverse complement strand
AAGGGCGGCCCACCCACTACGTCTCATTTTGATTATGCATCTAAATTGACAGAAACCATGTTGCTGGGCTGCATTGCATTGCGTGTAAAAGACAATAATATGGTTTTGGAATGGGATGGGAAAAAAGGTCAGTTTACCAATTATGATGAAGCGAATGCTTTTTTGCATAAAGAATATCGGGACGGATGGTCGCTATAAGGAATCCTATGAACCAAAAAGAAAATAAAATAGACAGACGACAATTCATTAAATCCAGTGCAACTGTTGGGGCCAGTCTCATTTTGGCGCCCCGTGTACTTACGGGTGCGAAATCTTTTGGTGTGAGCGATATTAATGTGGCATTATTGGGAGCTGGGGCGGAAGGACAAGTGCTCATGAATGCTTGTTTGAAAATTCCGGGAATTCGATTCAAAGCGGTGTGCGATATTTGGTCGGAATACAGCCAGAAACGGGTCTATCGGTTATTGAGAAAATATGGCCATGAACTGAACAAGTATGAAGATTATAAAGAAATGCTTGCCAACGAAAAAGATTTGGATGCAGTTTTAATAGCCACGCCGGACTTTTGGCATACAGAACATGCCACAGCCTGTTTAGAAGCGGGGCTCCATGTGTATTGCGAAAAGGAAATGTCCAATACATTGGAAGGTGCGAGACAAATTGTTGAAGCGACCAAGAAAAGTGGAAAACTGTTGCAAGTAGGGCACCAGCGCCGGAGCAATCCCCGCTACATTCACTGTTATGAACATATTATTAAAGAAGCCAAAATGCTGGGGCGTATNNATTAGAAAAATATGGTTTTAAATCCATGGAACAATTCCGGAATTGGCGTTGGTATAAAGGATTGGGTGGCGGACCCGTGGTCGATTTGGGATCACATCAAATTGATATTTATAGTTGGTTTTTGGATGCGGTTCCTTCATCGGTAATGGCATCCGGTGGTACCGATTATTATGACAAAAAAACCCATGAATGGTACGATACAGTCATGGCACTATTTGAATTTGATACACCGGAAGGCTTGGTGCGTGCATCTTACCAAACCATTACCACCAACAGCAATTTAGGTTATTTTGAAAATTTTCTGGGAGATCAGGGAACACTGCAAATATCCGAATCGGCTGGTCGGGCGGGTATCTTCAGAGAACAAACTGCACCTTTGTGGGATCAATGGGTGGATAAAGGATTTATCAATGCGCCGGTGGAAGAAGCAGCTGCACCAACCAATGGTGCTGTTTTGGATGTGAGAGAAACGCTTGCACCACCGAAATATGAATTGCCCATTACCTTCAATGATCCATACCATAAACCACACTTGGAAAATTTCTTTAATTCCATTCGTGGTACCGATACTTTGAATTGTTCGGCAGAGATTGGCTATGAAACAGCCGTGGCCGTTCTTAAAGTGAATGAAGCAGTTGAAAAAGCATCACCTGTGAAATACGATAAAAGTGAATTTGCCATTTAATTTGGTAATAGAATTAATTTCGTGAATAACCGTTCTTTTCATTTTCTGTTTGTCTCGTTAGGATTTATCCTAATGGGACACTTATTGGTTGCTCAAACCAAATTAGGCGATTCCCCTGATGGTAACCGATCTCCTGCTGTCCATCGAATCAAATTAATGGATCATGACAGTTATGCCATTCGCATATGTCAACAAACACAGCTGCCATTTTCCACTGAAATGACCTGCGGCACATGCCACGATTATCAAACGGTTCGTTCCGGTTGGCATTTTAATGCAGGGAGCAACACTGAATCGGGTCGAAATGGACAACCGTGGATCTACTCCAATCCAAATACATTAACTCAAATTCCGTTGAGTTATCGAGACTGGAACGGGGCCATTAACCCAGAAGATATTGGCATGTCCGTTTTTGAATTTGTCAAAAATTTTGGTCGCCATCACCCCGGGGGAAGTGTAGGCGAACAGGAAGAACGATGGGAAACTGAAAATGCGTTTCGCTGGAATGTGTCCGGAAAAGTGGAAGTGAATTGTTTGGCCTGTCATGATCAAAATTCATTTACGGATCGGTCTCTTTATGCCAAACAACTCAAGAAAGAAAATTTTCGGTGGGCCGCTGCAAGTACGGCATCCTTTGCGGATGTAACCGGTTCAGCCAAAGATATGCCAGACCATTACGATATTTATTATGGTTTGGCACCGGACGAATCCAAAGCCATTCCACCGCAGATTGCTTATAATAAGAATGCTTTTAATGAAAAGGGTGAAGTGTTTTTCGATGTAACGCGAAATATTCCAAATGAGAATTGCTATTTCTGCCATTCCACCATAGTGGTGGACAATGAGCGATCAGATTTTTGGCAGCATGGGGAAGATGTTCATATTCAGCGGGGTATGAATTGCGTGAACTGCCATCGCAACGGCTTGGATCATCAAATTATTCGCGGTTATGAAAGCGAAAGTACAGAGAAAAAATCTCCCGAGTTGGCTGACTTTACCTGCGAAGGCTGCCATGCATCCAATGACAATGGATTAGCGGTTTCTCATAATAATAAAGGACCGATTCCTGCACATAAAGGATTACCGCCACTCCATTTTGAAAAACTTTCCTGCACCACTTGCCACTCAGGAGAAATGCCCAAGGATAATTCATTTTTGACTAAAACATCCATGGGGCACGCCTTGGGTACGCACGGCATCAATAAAGCAGACAGTACGTTACCCCACATCATTTCGCCTGTTTATGAAGAAAATGAATCCGGGAAAATTGTTCCGGTAAATATGGTATGGCCGTCCTACTGGGGCTGGAAAAATGGCGAAGATATATCCCCAATGACTAATGACAACTATGAGCAGATTATCAAAGCTGTAATATCCGAACTGCCGAAAGATAGAAAAGGATCATGGCCAAAAATTGAAGAAGAAAAGATTGTTGATATTTTGGCGTCATTGGCTTCAGAAAATAGCGAACCCACACCGGTGTATGTCAGCGGTGGAAAAATTTATGTAAATGATTCAGGAGAACTAAAACAGGAAGCCAACACGCAAGCATCGGCTTATACTTGGCCCATCGCCCATAATGTCCGTCCCGCAACCATGGCTCTGGGCAGTAATGGTTGTGTCGATTGCCACAGTGTGGATGCGCCATTTTATACGAGCCTGATTTCTGTGGATTCGCCATTGAAGATAGATGATGCTATGATGGTTGATTTTCAAAGTCAGAATCTAATGGCAGCTCAATTGTTTGCCAATGCATTTATGTTTCGCCCGTGGCTGAAAGGCATCATTTATCTTTCGGTGTTTATTGTAGCATCATTGGTGGTATTGTTTTTCTTCAATGGATTACAATTCTGGCTTGGGTCGGCAAAAAAGGAAGAAACGGATGGATAAGGGAAAACAAAAAATAATCATTAAAATGGGTTTTGTGGCATTTTTCATTATGGCCATTACCGGATTTCTACCGCTTTTAATGGGCGAAAAAGTGCTAACCGGCTGGTGGATGATCTTTCACGCTACAGCAGCGCCTGTGTTTTCACTGCTTTTAGCAATTGGGGCATTGCTGTGGATTAGATCAGAAGGTATTGGATTAAATAATGGCACTCAAAACAAGTGTGGTAAAAAAGCAGTTTGGGCATTCCTGATTTTATTTATTCCCAATGCATTATCCATTTTGTTCAGCATGAATACATGGTTCCCATCATCGATCCAAAATTTATTTTTAAACGTGCATTTTTATACGTCAATAGGTATGGTTTTACTTGCCATACTTCACCTAAATTTTTCAAGAAAGAACAAAGGATAATCAGGATAACACATATGAAACGCAAAACAAAGAATTTTAAACTTTTACTCATTTCCATCATTTGGATGGTATCATTATTATTTTCACAGGATGGGAAATTGGTGCCCATCAAATTGGAATTGCCCAAACCCATGTTTATTGGTACGCCCCAAAATTTGAAAGTGAAAAATCTTCAGAAACCATTGGGAAAACCACGCCCTGCATTTCTGGCACCGGCAGGAACCGAAAATGTGGCCTTGGGAAAAACGGTGTATAGCTCTGACGACTTTCCTGTTATTGGAGAAATCGAAATGATTACGGATGGCGATAAAAATGCTGCCGAAGGAAGCTTCGTGGAATTAGGTCCATTTCTGCAAGATGTAACCATTGATTTAGGTACGAATTATAAAATGTATGCCATAGTTTTCTGGCATTTTCATAAACAAGCTCGGGTGTATTTTGATGTGGTAGTTCAGACAGCTGAAGATAAAGATATGACGGAAAATGTCACAACGCTTTTCAATAATGATATAGATAATTCTGCTGGATTCGGCGTAGGTAAAGATATGCATTATGTGGAAACATCCGAAGGAAAGCTCATTGATGCGAAAGGTGTTACGGGGCGCTTTATTAAATTGTACAGCAAGGGAAACACCAACAACGATTTGAATCATTATATTGAAGTTGCCGTTTACGGACTTCTGGTGAAATGATCTTGAATCGTACCAGAACAATTCTTGTTCTGTCGATTATTATTTTAGCGGGAATCTTCCGCTTTTCACATTTATCTGATCGTCCCATGCACGGGGACGAAGCCATCAATGCAGTCATGCTTTCTGAAGTGGTGGAGACCGGTCAATTTGATTATAATCCAAACCAACATCATGGCCCAATATTCTATTATACGGCTGCTCTATTTTCAGTTTTTCACGGATTATCCAATATTCAGGATTTCAGTGAATCATTTCTCCGTGGCATCACGGCGCTGGTTGGAATTCTTCTCTTATGGATTGGGTTTAGTTTTAAAAAATCATTAAACGAGAATGTAATCCTTCTTGCCATTGGACTCATGGCCATTTCCCCATCGTTGGTTTTTTATAGTCGGTATTTTATTCATGAAAGTTTTGTTATTCTGTTCAGTTTGGGACTCATAGCCAGTGGATATCAATATTTAGAAACTCAAAAAACTGTGTGGCTTTCTTTGGTCGGAGTGGCGTTGGGTTGTTTGATTTCAACCAAAGAAACATGGTCTATCATCCTTTTTTCAATGGGAAGCTCCGGAGCTATTTTATATTTCAATAATGGGGTTAAACCCATTATTTCATCAAAACAGATTTTAACCATTGTTGGAATAGCGATTGGAACAGTCTTTCTTTTTTATTCGGATTTTCTCCGGGATATAAACCATTGTACTGATTTCTTTTTGGCATTTTCGCCTTATTTAGATAGAGTGTCAGCAGAAGACATTCATAATCATCCCTGGTTTTATTATTTAAATATTTTATTTCCATTCGGTTATTCCGGGAATTTATTCCATTGGGGAGAAGGACTTCTTTTTTTGGCATTCTTAATGAATTTTCGTGTAAAAAATCAGCCGGTCTTTATACAATTCTTATTTTGGTATTCCCTGATTATGCTTGCTGTAATTTCGATGATTCCTTATAAAACGCCCTGGAATATATTGGGCATTATACCTGGTGTAATCATTGTGGCATCCTATACCATTTATCATGAACTGGGCAAACCATTACTGCGTTATGGAATCATGGGTGGGTTGATTGGGATCATATCTTTGCAGGCATATTCCTATAATTTGATGAATGAATCTAATCCCAATAATCCACATATTTATGCCCATCCAACGAAAGATGTTTTAACCATTGAATCCAAAATTGTTGATATTGCAGAATCACTACCTGAAAATGTTGAATTTTCAGTTTATGTGATGGCGACAGATGATGATTATTGGCCTTTCCCCTGGTATTTTCGCCATTTTGAAAATGTGGGTTATTGGAATCATATTCCGAAAGAAGCATCCAATGCTTCCGTTATTATGATTTCTCCAGATTTAGAAACGGACCTAGTGAAAATACTTTACGAAGACCCAAATCCTGGTGAAGCAGCATTATTCCTTCCATTATTTAACACCCAAATGGAATTACGTCCCGATGTTGAAATATTGAGCTTTATCAAAAAAGATATTTACGATGTGTTTCAAAATACGGAAGCAACAAGTGAATAATGCGCTCAACCGGCAAATGGATTCAGATTGGTTGGCGATGCATGGCATTCATCAATTTTCCCACAAAGCTATGGCCACGGTTTTTGATGTATTTATTCAGCATCATGATTTTTCTTATGCATCTCAAGCTGCAACGGAAGCCTTTGCTCAATTGGATTTATTAGAGCAGGATTTAAGTCGATTTGTGGAGAATAGTGACATTTCTCGAATCAATCAGCTCAAACCGGGTGAATCCACCGTCATAGGGATGGAAGCCATGAAATGCCTGATTTTGTGTCAGAAACTTTTGTCAGAGACGAATGGCGCCTTTAATCCGACCATCGGGAAAATCATAACCTATTGGAAAGATGAAACGAAATCGAATTTTAACGAAAAAGAAAAAATTGGAAGTTTGCTGTTGGACACTGGTGCATTTTCTGTCACATTGATTGATAATCCCATTTCCATTGATTTGGGCGGTATGGGAAAAGGGTATGCGTTGGATAAACTCATGGAAACTTTTCAGGAATGGAATATTGAAATTGTATTGCTCAATAGTGGGAAAAGTACTTTCCTGGCAGGGAAGGCCCCATCAGAAGAAGTCGGTTGGCCCATGACACTCTATCACCCGTTAAATCAGACGGTATTATATCAGATTTCATTAGTAAACTATGCTATTGCCGGTTCAGGCATCGAAAAAGGGGACCATATTATTTCGCCTTCAAACTTTTGTCCGATACAAAACAGATTAAGTACTTGGTCCATGGCAAAAACCGGAGCAGAAGCGGATGCACTATCCACATCATTTATGATTATGGGTGAAAATGGAATAAATGAATATGTGAATCATCATCCGAATGTTGGCGGAATGGTGATTGATAAAAAGGGTGGAGTTATAAAATTTGGTATTTTGGAAGAATAATTTAATTAACTGGAAAATTTCAATTTCCAGATATCTCTCAATACTTCCCATATTGTTGGGAAAAAAGAAAGTCGGCTGTCTCGGTCGCAGATCCATACGATGGGCATTTCATGGATCGCAATTTGGTTTTTCTTCGCCCGTTTAAGAATTTCAATATCAAATAAAAATCCATGAATTAAACTATCACTATAGAGTTTCCGGGCAAGGTCGCCATCAACCATTTTAAATCCGCATTGGGTATCACTGAATCCCCATAAGGACGGAAATAATATTTTAATAAAGATTCGAAATAATTTTGATACAACTTGCCTTTGAAATGCTAACGGTTTGGTAATAATACTTTCTGGTAAATGTCGCGAACCTATCACTATTTGGTGTTCACCACTTTGAATCAAATTTAATCCTTTAGAGATGGCATTTAATTTCACCGTATTGCCGCTGTCTATGAATAAAACAACATCTCCTTTGGATTGGAGAACTCCTTGCAGAACGGCATGACCTTTTCCCAAATGGCCACCATCCGAAATGACAGATAATGGAATGGTTTCATTTACAGGTGTGTCTGATGCAATTTTGACTGTGTTATCCGTACTGCCATCATCAGAAATAATGATTTCACCATTGATTTGATATTTTGTTAAATAGTCGGAGAGAGCTATAATATCATTTCTTATTTTTTCCGCTTCATTATAAACGGGCATGACTATAGATAATTTCACTGGGAAGAAGTCTCAATTAATTTATCATATACTTTTCTGGCGCGATCAAAGGCTTGTGTGGCCTCTTGGATTTCTTCCTGACTGATTTGGCCTTTTTTCAACTTCCAACATTGATCTACCGATGCTCTGCACCATTCAGCACTTTCCTTTACACGAATGGGTTTATTATCGACTAACACAAAAAATGGATTGGTGTGAAGTGCCTGGTAAATCCGTAAAGCCACCCAGCTGGATTGACCCAATTTTGTGTTAAACTGAATGTCTGCCCACTGTCCATTCGCAGTTATCTTCTTTTGCTCCACAGCTATTCCGTTCATAATTAATTCGACTGAAATATTCCGCGAATTTTGCCTGCGTGCCCGTTCAATATGCCAATAGGGTTTTGTACTGTAGCTACTGGCTGAAATACTGGCGTCAATTTGGCTTTGAACTTCCGGTAAAAGGGCGGATACTTTTGCAGAAATGGTGACAGATTCATTCGGCGACAAATGGATTTCACTCCCATTCTCTCCCAATTTTTGCCCGTTTATTTTTAAATCAATCACATGGGATCTGCCATCGGATACGTAGCCATTTCCAGCCAGGATACCGGTCATATATTTCTCATAAGTCAGACTGCCGTCGATTTTAATATAACTACGTGCATCGCCCACCCGTTCATCATAAATACAGGGGAAATCAGTTTCTCCACTTAATCGTGGACGGAACCCGGAATTCAGTGTATGATACCACATATTTAATTCCCAGGAGAAAGGAGTATCACCTACGGAATAAAAATCCACCACACCTTCTGTAACGGTTACAATATATTCGTTGGCGCCAATGTCATCCATTCGTGGCAAAACATAGTTGGGCAGGTTTTCTGTGGCTTTAATCGGATCCAATCCCCAACCGGAATGAGCGTAGCCGGTAATTCCATTTTGGCTTTTCGCCCATTTCAAAATCGGCAGATTCCATGTGGGCCAGTCATCAATAAGTTTTGTGCCGGGATAATCATCTTCTTTCAGTCCCAGGAGCACAATATGACCGGCGTGAGACGATGGGAATCCGGAAATTTCCACATTGTATCGCATAATGTGATTGTGATCAGCAACAGGATGGTCATGACCTGAAAAATTTGACTTTTGTGCATACCAATTTGGTCCCCAATTCAACACATTGGTCACACGCAAATCTTCGCCCAATTGAAGTCGCCATATTTCTTCCGGCTTGACTCCTTCTTCAGGATTGGTGTAAAATGCGCAACCGGCAGCATGAATGTGAGAGTCTGAACTGTAATAACCAAGCTTTTGCATATCCACCCAGCGATCTAGTTGAAATGATGCATGAACTGTATCCGAATTCTGCGGTACTATCAATGATTTCGTTTTGGAGATATATTCCGGTCCCCGCGTATAAGTAACATTGTATTTGCCCGGCGGCAACAGAACGTGTTCTCCATCACCACGATACACTTGAGATTGAAAATAGAAGTCGGGATAATCATCTAATTTTGTCAAACGGCGAGATGGCAACGGATAGAGTCCTTCAAGATTTTCAGGGTAATATTCATATTCCCGTTCGGCATGGAGACGGTAATCGTCAGACCGAAGTATATCGTGGTATTCCGTTTCTTCGTGGCGTTCAATTCCATCTGTAATAGTAAAAGATGCAAGGGCTGGGGATCCATCATCATCCTTCACATGAAATATGACAGGGACAGCCGGTTGAGCGTGAGTGATGAGTTTTACCCGTGCAGGGTCCAGATTACCGGAACCCCACAATAATTTTACATTTGCGGTTCCGCCGCCTTCAAAATATTCAACCATAATTTCATAAGGACGATTTTCGATCAATTCCATATCAAATGTTCGTAAACGTGGTCCGTGTAACCCCCAATTCGCCACAATCAATTTGTCATCAATATAAAGCCTAGTTCCATCATTACTTTTTACGCCCAAACGATATTGTGCAGTTTCTTTCGGAGTTAGAAAACCAGTCCATCGAATAGAAAACTTTTCTGTTTTTATTTCATCTGAAGGCGATCCGGGGCCCCAGTCAAAGTTGATTGTTTTGTCCATTTGAACCAATGAAGGTGTCTCGGAAAAATTCCTATTTTCAAAATATTCTCCGTTCAATCCAAAGGTATTACTTTTCAAACTTGGTTTCAGATAAATGGAATCTATAATGGCTATATATTGGTAATAATCAGAAATATAATCGCCAATATAAAAATCGATGTCTGCCTGGATATCCCCTTCATTTTTGCAATAGACCTGCAAAATAGCATATTCAATTATATTGCCGGAGAGTTTAGGCTTGAGTGGATCATTCCTGTAAAAATAAAGTTCTAAAAACCGTTCTTCAAGTTGAGCTTGAGTGTAAAAGTCGTCCGGACGCATTTTTTGTTCATTGGTGGAAATATCAAACAGGGGTTCTGAATTCGGACTTCTAACTCGAAGTTTTCCTTTATAACTTGTCTTATTGTTAATTTTTACCAGGTAATTCGCCCAACCACCTTGAACTAAATTTTGTTTTGGATATCCCTGTAAAACGGTCAGACCCCCATCCGTGTTTAGTGTAACCATCGCCAAGGTATATGGGTCTAACAAGGTTTGGATGATTGAATCTGTATTTGTTCCAGAATTTTGTGATAGCCCATTGAGTTGATTAAGAATTTCAGACGGAAAGGGATTGCCTAAATAGTCCATTGTTGTTGCAATATTATTGGATTGATTTAGTAAAGAATTATTATTCCCAGGAATGATGGGTAAGGGAATTATATTTTGCGGATTACTTTGATTGCAAGATTGAATGGCAAGACATGTGAATAAGCCCACCGAAAGAATAATTTTAATTGATTTCAAAATGGCTTATTTCAATTCATAAATATGAACATCGAATGGTGTGTAGTCATCCGTGAATTCCCCATCTTGAATTGGAATCGTTTTATCCTCCTTTATAACTCTTGCCAATTTAAAATCCCCCAGATTTCCCAAGGTAATTCTGATAGGGTTTTTATCGGAATTGACCGTCAGTAAAAAATGCCTGTCATTCATTTTCTTTGATAGAATCTCAATTCCAGTATCAACGGAATACCGTAATTCATGATATGTCTTTTCAATGTCCAAATCAACAGAGCGGGAAGACAATATATTTCGCATTTGTGCTAATTCTTTTGTGACACGATTCAGATCATCCATGAACGACGATGGTTGGGACGTGTAGTTCATTCCCCAATAATTGATGCCGTTGGCGCCATGGACTATAGCATTAAATGCCATAAATCGGGATTGCTCATATGTTGGGTACAAAACCATTTCAGGATTGCGTTCATTTTCCTTTTTAAGCATTTCCCACGCAAATCCCTGCAAAACCATAATCAAAGGTTTTGAATGATTCGTCACCCGCTGCATTTTATCGGCATATTCTCCCACTTGGCTAATGTATGGATTCAGCAAATCGCCTTGCAATCCATCTGGATAAAGTGCGTAGGTTGGTGTGATTCCATGGGGAATGACAGGATAAACATCGCAGGCAATAATATCCGTAGAAGAATTATATTTTTGTAATGTGGATACAAGATTCACCGGTCCATGATTGGTATAAATAAAATGGTTTGGATCTTCTTGCTTGATGATTTCATATGTTTCAATCATTTTATCTGGCTGGATACGAAGGTCAGCAGAATTCCATGTGAACGCCGGTTCGTCCGAAATTTCCCAACAAAGCAAGGAGGGATAAGACTTATAAAAACGAATCAGTTCAGATATTCGTTTTTCACTTTCATCATTGGATGCTAAACCGGTGGACATCCAAGTGTATAAATGATGTTGGTGTGCTGCATCCAGTTCTTCCTGATTCGCAGAAACATGGACATAATTATATCCATTATCAGCTAATTCTGCATAGGGACGATCGCTTTTAGGGACATGGTAAGATCCAATGATAAATGTTCGTTCTCCGTCAATAACGAGCATACCATCATCATCCCAGGTATATTTGGTTTTTGGGTCGGAGTTACTGCCACATGCTGTAATCAATAGTAAAGAAAAAATAGCAAAAACCGAAAGGTATCTCTTATTCATGTACTACAATCTTTTTAACACTGTCCATTATAAAATTCCTTTTAATTATTCAATGTCATTATAATTATTCACTTTTTATCCAAACTCTCGATATTGGTTTTAAACTAATAGTGATAGTTTCTCCAACGAATCCAATTTTTTCACCTGAAATAAAACAGGATTCCAGCATGGATATCGTGATTCATCTTTTTGAATACCATTTACAACTTCAGTAGGGGTTGGCCAACTTTTATCACCTTTTCTTGATATCCGAATCCCTACATCTTTATTTGTTTCTTTGGTACCACCAAACCATGCCGCGATAAGATTATCACCAGATGATACAATGGTAGATGCATGGCATTCTGGTGTAAGGGCATCTGTTATTTCATAAATTAATTCCTGAGTCATGATTAAACCGTTATTTGCGTTTAAAATGCAGGATAATAGTAGAAAAATTCAGTTATGTCCATAAGTTTCTGTACTTTAAAAAAAGGGGTCACAGTTTTTTCTTAAATTTGTTTTGACAAGAAGCAAATAATAAGGAGTAAA